>Ga0209282_1001317_pt1 | contig 13498 bp, 7 predicted proteins | sample Mtrugardesep15_FD_187529 | JGI IMG/M metagenome (GOLD analysis project Ga0209282, IMG submission 187529) | Root nodule microbial communities of legume samples collected from California, USA - M. trunc garden sep15 (SPAdes) (version 2) | ecosystem: Host-associated > Plants > Roots > Nodule...
TAAATAAAAATCAACCTTTTTTTCACTATCATCATATTTGTTTTTCACCAAAAATTCCTTTTATAAGTGATTGAATAGAGATTAAGTTGATTACCGGTTTACATCCCGGCCCTCCACCACCACCGCCGAGAAACCTATGTTCGTATGATAAGAGCCTGCGATGATGTTCACCTTTAGACTCACCCTCTCCAGCCGGTATGTTTGGTGTAGGCTCGTGTTCTTGAGGCTCAAGTGCCGGTTCGTTTGGATGATCTGCTGTCCTTTCAGACGGGGGTTGACATGGTAGCATAGTATTTGCATATTTTACTGGAATACACACTTTTGATATGTAGTTTTGTCCAAATGTTAATAGCAATGAAATAAATCCCAAAACCATAAGCTCTGCAAACCAATAAAATTAATTAACTTACAAACATTTCAGTATTAATTTTTTCAAGCAGCGAAAGAGGGTACTGTAACACAAATAAAATGCAAGGTTAAAGAATGTTGTTTTGTGTTCCTTGTGGTTAATTATTTGCTTACCAGCTTTTATCTTTTCAAGAGCTTCTAGGAGAGCATGCTTCTTTCTCTCTTCAAACATCTAACAAAAATCAAGAATACATAAGCAAAAAAGAAGAATATTAAATAACATAATTAACATGATCCACAACAAAAATCAAGAATATATAATCAAAAACAAAGAATGTTAAATAGCATAATTAACATGATAGTTCTAAATGTAGGTACCGTTGCGAATTTATGTATGAGTTTCTCTAAGAGTATGGAAATGATAACGATAATCGCACAAACCGCAGCGACAGCCCATGTAGGAGTCACATCTAGCTGTCTGGAGTCACCGCCTCCTCCTCCTCCCATATTTGATTATTGTCAATTGATAATTATGTAAGGATGATGATGATGATGATGATTAGGATAATTGTAATTATGTTTATGATGATAGTTTGTTTAGAGTGGGATCAAAAAAACATGGAGGACACAAATTGTTTGATGGCATCCTCGTGCATTAATTCCGTCGTGATCATGCAAGTTTACTAAACCAAATTGTTTTTCTATGTTGTTGTTGCTCCATTCATGTCATGCAACACATGCAAACGTTAATCAAATTGTGTTTTTCCTTTGTTGCATTCTATTCTGATTCTAACTAACCACTGCAAATGAATGGAGAGGAACAAGTGACGCTTAAAGACTCTGGATCATGGATTTTATTATGACACAAATTTGAATAACTAATTTCGGCCTCTAGTTTGTTAATTAATGATATATAATGACAAATGACAAAGATGCCCTTAGGACACAAATAACTCATGCAAATTACTTGAATACCCTTCTTCCCCAAAACAAATGAAAGTTAGCTTACATGTTTATATTCATTTGTTTTGTTCTTTAAGTCATTTTAATCAATGGAGAGGTTCATGTGTTTGAGGAAGAAGATACAATTAAGGGATTTAGATCATACATAGGTATTAACTTGTCTCTTTTAATTATTGTCAAATATGTTCTCGTGAGCTTAGCTCAATCGGTATGGACAATGCATAATATATATAAAGTCTAGGGTTTTAACTCCGGCCACCACCAAAAAATTTATTGTCAGATATCAAACTGACACAATGGATTGATCGACCGGATAAAAATATCACATGTCAGCAGAAGAAAACAAATTTTTTCATTGGAAGTTCATTTAAGGACTAAAGTGTCCCGATTTATTTGAGAGGCTAAAAGTCGTATTTTATTTATTGTCAGGTTCCAAAATGAGTTTCAATTTTTTTGTCGGAGACTAAAAAAAGGGTCTTCACTCTTATCTTTGTCAACAAAAAAAAATATCACTTTTACTTGAGTACCTCTAAACATAAATCACCTTATGTTAACTCATTTTTAACCAAAACAAATTTTACAAAATAAATTTATTCAAAATCAACTTCCACCACTGCACAACCAAACATACAATAAAAAATCAACATAAACCTGTACTTGACACATATTGTTACAGTAAATAAAAAACATAAATATAATAAACAAAACCAAACAGTTGCACCTATAAACGAACAATAAACCATAAGTTTTATTTGACAACAAAACAAATAACTATGATTTTTTTTTAAAGAAATATAACTGAATTTTCTTCAGTAAACCATTGAGTTTTAGTGTATCATTTTACCCTCATCCTAATTTCTTAATACACCTACAACTGGAGAGAATCCAATTTCACAATTAGTAGTTTCGGGATTCCAAACGAGAATCAAAACATCCTTTGATCAAATTCAAACTTCAATTACTCGAATCCAATGATAGTGGTCAATGAATTAGTACAGAGAAAGGTTGTGATCCATTAGACTGTACAGATGGAATGACGAACATACTTAACCACGCGATGGCAAGAAGACATACATTAAAAAGCACTAGATAACATGTTCCTAGAGAAGAAAAAATTGCAATTAATGGTGAAAAGGAGTAGAATGGAATGGGCTAACATTACTATTTAGATGTTATCACATTCCATTCCAAGATACCATCAATCGAAACATACCCTAAGAGAACTTGTTTTGCTGGGAATAACTGGGAACGAACACAGGAAGCTGGGCACCTCTTTGTGATCTACCTTGCTGAAAATCCCTTATAGTATTATCTCTGTCCGAAACACCAGCTACTGAGCTGCTATTTCTTGTTCCTGCATTTGACTGTTCACTCACAGCAGGACTGCCAAAAAATATAGAACGGCCGCTGTATGTTAACTCTGTTCCAGGAATCTGAGAACTGCCTTGAGCTCTAGATGGGTTCGGGACAAAGCGACCAGCTGCTTGATCCCAAAACACTGACGACCTTCTATCCTCTAAAACAGCTAAGCTGTTATTCCTCATTGGCACACGTGCACCATTTTCATGAACTGGATTTACACTCCCTTCGCTTCCTCTAACTGATGAAGGAGACTGATTTATAGCTGGTTGCTGATACATGGGGTTGAAATGGTCTCTGTTCAAACCTGGCCTCTGCATTGGCGAAGGAGATATATTGGACACTTGTGGACTGCTAAAGTTACTCATACTGTGGTGGCACGCATCTAAATCTTCCCTGCTTGCTTGACTGGGAGGGTACGAACTCTTGGAAGGAGATAACCTTGATGTCCCTGCTTGATCATATTTGTTATGAAATCCTCGGTTGCTAATAGGGCTGCTTCTTCCACTCACATTGCTACTTGATAAATGATCGACATCATATGCATGAGATCGAGAACTAATTGGACGAAGTACAGACGACGATGCTCGAGCTTTAGCTAATGCCTTAGCTGCTTCATTGGAATCTAATTTTGCAAGTTTCCATGCGCTTATTCGCACAGGGCGCTGGTTCAATTTTTTCCCCTTGTCAGGTGGTTGTATTGCATCTGGATCCACAGTAGATGGTAAGCGGCCAGGCTCCAAATGATGTATAATTTCATCCTGCTTATTCAAGGCCAGACACTTGATCAGCATCCAACAAAACTGTGTGACAGTTGTTCTTGGGCGAACATTTAATCAATGCACTAATTTCATGTCTACTATAAACTATCATGCATTTTTAACTATACTTGTATTTTATTTCAATTAACCATTGAAAATCATAAATAATATTTTTAGCCTTATACATAACCAATAATGAAGCACATATTTTGTGCATTGTTTTGTTCAACTCAATTCTCCTTTCTAATCTCTCACTGTAATTATCTATTTGTAATGCTTCAAGATAGGTTATTCATCTTTAAAAAAAGTTCCTGATCATATAATTCAGGCAATTGTACAAAGACGGCAGTACCTGTTGATCCATAAAGATTCTTGGAGGCGTACACCAGGCACCCTTGATTTGTAAACTCATTCCGACAGAGCTTCTTCCGCTTATTGCAGTGACAGATGAACCAGTAGGAGATGAAGGTAGACTCTGCTGCTCACCCGCATCAACTGAAGGACCAGGTGGTTCAGTCAAAGTTCTCATTGCAACGACATACTCGTACGTTGTAATACCCTGTAAGAAAAAAGACAGCTTAGAGTATGTTCATGTAATGTAAATATGTAATTAAGAAGAAAAGATCATGATTATACCTTTCGGATCAGGATCATATGAAAAAAGAATAATTCTCCCAGAGGTATAATCGCAAGGAAAGAAACTGCTGTGCATATGGCCTGTTGAAGGATCGAAAATTGGATAAAACATAGAAACGTATATCTTCAATCTTTAAACAATTCAAATTTTGTTGAAAGGAAAATTGGGAATTGGGAAATAATTCTGAAAAGGTTTCGCATTCAGTAACATTTAACAACTCGACTATTTAATGATGTTTAAATATCACATAATGAGTAATTGAAAACTATTTTGAATAACTTTAGACAAACACAATTGATAAATATAAAAGACAAGACCACTAATAAAAAAACATTATAATACGTAATAGAAGTGCATAATTTTACATTTCAAGCCAGTTAAGACCTCCCATAAATGGAAAGAATCCAGTATTAACTTATAAATGAGAAGTTACTGCTAACATAATTCACATCATATGTAAAAAGTAACTTTAGTTAGGTAAAGTTTGTATCAGTATATCTTATTTGAGATGAAGAATAAAACTCTGAAAGAAAGAGAGAAAATGTACCACTATTGTAGCAAATGGGGCGCGAGAGAATCCAGCTCCAAGCTTTACAGCTATCAGATTTTCTGTATCCTTCTTATCAACAAAGCATCTGACAAGCACAGCAATCCCGACTCCGCATTCAACTAAAAGCTGTGACATGCATGAACATAAACTAAGAAAATTACAAAACCATAGTATTGAAGGTTCTTTCAATACAAAACTGAAGAATAGAAAGGAGAGGGGGAGAGCTAGATTTAGGACAAGCTGATAGGCATCTTTATGCAACTTACCCAAACCAGGCTCACAGCCATTAGGCACACAAATGAGATGTAATTCTTCTTTCCGACGCAGTTGTTCAACCACTGAACAAAATAATAAAGTATATTATAATGATTTTTTGAAGAATATAAAAGCTAAGGAAGGCAAATAAACAAGTTAAGATAAATTTACAAATGCACAAAGCATCTCAAGTCCCAAACATCTAACCCAATACAGTCTACTTCGGGGTAAATTAATTTTCATTGACAACCAACAGTCTACATTGCAATTGGCGAACGTAGAAGACAACAATAGAAACCAACCGGGTATTAATATAGAAAATAGGGAAAATTCCTGGATTACAATTGAATTCCCATAGATATTTAAGAGTCTCAAGACTCTCTTAAAACCAAAATGGCCCTAAGTCTATACAATTGAAAAGATAGCCGCTCTATATCTCAAATCTTATTTACAGGCAACATGCCTTATTTCTGTTAACTAAACCTCTAATTAGCTTTTGGTTAAAAAAAAAATACCTTCAATTAACCAACCAAGGTTACTTTAATTAAGCAGCCAAGGTTACTTATCAGACAGTTAGACAAACAAGAACTTCGAAGATAGGGGAAAACCTCAACCCAAGAAATGATATCAAGTACAGTGAGCTTTTAGAAGGTTGGCATGACCTTTTTTTATTAGTATGACAACAGTCTGCTAGACATGTGACTAAGGCAGTGTAATATTGAGTAAATCAAATACCCGGTAACTGACTTGGGGTGGGGTTCAAACAAAACTTACTCGGCAATGGTGATCAAATCCATCAACACATTTGTCACAACTTCTACAATGCTTACTGAACTTCCGAACCTGCAAAATACATCTCACAAGATGTAATGCTAACTGAATAATACATCATGGAATTTCCATGTTCTGGTGACGTAGGTAAATGAAAAAAATATAGAGAAAGCAATAAAAAAGCAGCAGCGTGACATACAAAGAACAATCTAAAAGAAATATCGTACTTATTGTTTATTAAAGGGGTTGGTTATTTATTCTTGAACAGTTGACCTATCATGAATCATCAAGAAAGGGATGTCTATAACATAAATTTTTCTGATTTTTATAAATGGAAGTTTTGGGAAGCAGATCATTTTCATCACCTAAACGTAAGCAGACTTTGTTGCATTCTACGAAACTAACTACCTCTATTTTTCTTCATACTTCTATCATTTCTTATTTTCCTGGTATTGACTTTTATATGGAGAACAAAATAAGACTTTTACGGTAAAAGAGCCAACCTCAGCATTGCATAAAGTACAGAACAAAGCATCCTCCTCTCCAGATTGTTGCTGAAGAATAAAATCTTCATCGCTACGGCAATCTTCTCTAGCAAGGAAACTACACAGGCAACATCCAAGTTTGGAGCACCCATTTGAATCATGCTGATCATATATTCCATCATCCTTTAGCCCTATCTTGCTGGGTTCTGCAATAGGAGATGCAAATTCAAATAGCACGATTAATTATCAAACGGCGCAAAAAATTGCTATTATGGTCATCAGAGATCATCAATCGTTGCCATTATATACTAATAATATACAAAAAGGTATCACTTTCAAACTGGTCAAGACAATTATCCGTATATGCTATACAAGAGGCAACAAACATGCTAACCACATAACAAGGAAAAATATAAACCACCTTATAGTGGTACCAAAACAACAATAAAGGCATAGCTAAATCTGTTGTAATTGCTTTGGGTCTTGTTATGCAGCCAGTTACTTACAGCCTAGTCAACAATGTCGTTACATTACTGTATAACTAATTCAATTACAATTCGTTTTATTTCAATGGTGATTTAACTACCCTTATTAACGAGCAATATACATATTATTAAATTTCTGCCAAAACCCATTGATAGGTGAGATGAATCATTAAGGTGATTCTGATAGCTTCAGTGCTATAAAATTCCAACCTGCCAACTCTTCATCAAGTTTTGATCTATTCTTGGATGTTTTGTCGAAATCAATCATTACTCCTAGATCAGAGGGGTCAATGGCAGTGCATCGAACATATAGAAAGAATACAGAAAGTGCCTGCAGTTCAAAATTCAGGATCAAGTAAACAAAAGAGTACCACACTCCTTATTGTGTAATGAAACACAGAACGAACGTAGAGAAGACAAATCAAATGGTTACTTACCAGTAGAGAGTAAACACCAAAGGCGATGTATTCATAGATGTCCTTTCCAAGAAAAGGCGCAAAGAAGGCGTAATATGCAATGCATAGCAGGAAAAAAACCGTAATAGCCACAACCTGTTCACAAATCACGACAGCATGATACTAATTTCAATGCTATCTGAATTCGACCAACAAGTTGACCCTTAAACTTGTCATTTTAAAAATGAGAATACACTAAATTCATAATAAACTGAAATGAAAAGTAAGTAGTTATTGAGTTGAAAAGTATGTTCATCCAGAAAGTAAGAACAAAAAGACAAAACATTAACAGAAAATTAGATGAAAATAATGGGTAAAATGGGAAAGAGGAAACGAAAAAGTCAAAAGGTGGAAAGAAAATGAAGAAAAAGTATAAATGAATAACGGAATTAGAAAGAAGAAGATGAAGAATGTAGTGTAGTACCTGAAAAGTGTGAAAAGGGAGTTCCCATCCATGGCGTCTACCCATTGTTCTCAATCTCTTATAGTAACAGACTAAGAAATCAGAAGCATTTCCGTTTCAACAATTTCACAAACTTCAACTCTGAACAAAGATTTCAAGTAATTCTTAGGTTAGGGTTTCCACTTTTCTGCAGAGTCAAATTCAACTCACAGAGAGAGAAAGAGAAAGAGAAGCCTCTTCAGTGCTGTGAAAAATACATACATACATTCATTCACAAAGTGTTAGGCCACTTACTCTACTAAAATATTCAATAAATTCTTATTTATTCTATTAAGATTATACATCATGTTATCTTAATCTCAGTTAAAAACAAAAATATCTATTAAGATTTAAGAATACTGCTTAAAATTATTTAATTTGTGCAATGCAGTAAAAAAATTATTGTTTTTTTCCAAACTATCATTTCTTTCACTTGTCAAAATAAAAATAAAAAATGATCGTTTCTTTTTATGTATTGAAATTTTGTTTTGTTGAAGGGCATTATGATTGATGATAATAGTGTATAATATGGTCAAAGTATTTAGTTTTTTTTCTATTTTAGATCATCAAATAAAATGGAAAATGAATATTTGGAATATTTTTTGTATAAAGAAAATAACATTTTTTGGAAGGAAAAAAAATTGGTGTGTGGTCAACGGTTTATTTTCAACATATTAAAAATATTAATCTCTCAATAGTGCTCCGATCCAATTAGCATTTAGCCGCGGTCAAACCATTTATTTAAATATAAATAATAAATGATTGCAGACAAAAGATTCCCAAACAATAAAATTGGTACTAGTTTAATATACTATATATAAATCTAAGAGTTTAATTTATTAATTTGAAAAAAAAATGAAAATTTGATTGAATATTGCAGACAGTGCCTGATAAAAATTTAAATGTATAAAATCATTTTTCGGACAAGTATAAAATCAACTAAAATATGATATTTGCAATATTAGTTTTTATATTTTTCATATTTAATTTGTCAAAGAATAATAATTCTCATATTTAAAAAATAGGTGGTGTTAACTTGTGCTCTTAGGACACAAGTTAAGAATCTAAAAATGAAATTAAATCATAAATTATGTCTTAAAAACATAAGATTTTAAATTTCTTGAATATTGAATGCACAATTTCAAACAAGATGTTTCTATTTTTGGTAAACAAAATTTCTAACATTTCCCTTAAAAAAATACTTTTTTTTTGTTTTCTTTTATTGTATAAAAGAAAAGTTTTTTTTTTTAAAGGAGGAAAAAGTTTTTTTTTTGTTAACTTCTGAAAAATAATGAATTGAAAACCGTCGGTGAAATGCTTTGCTGCCAAGTTTTCCATGATTACCTTAATCATCATCTACGACTACAAGAATAGTTGATAGTTTTTTTGAGCAAAGAATAATTAATAATATTATTGTTTCCTCTCCAAAAAAATTGTTTATTTTGAAAAGGATAAGTCAATTATTTAAAGTGCCGTCCTCACCTTTTTTTCCAACAGATAGATAATGACGTCCTCGGTTAAAACACAATAATTTGGAATCTGTTTCCTAAAAAAAATAATTTGGAATCTGCCAAATAATCATTTTTTTTCGTTCGATCAATTCCTTCCTATGTTTCTTTTATAAAAAAAGAAAAATATTCTTCCCAAGTCCCACTCAAATGGCAGCGACAGAAGAATACAAACAAACACATGATATATGGACTAGTAGACTATGGTTAAGACATGAGCTAATAGTTAGCTTGTTGCCTCTTAAAACGATTCAAATTTCACAAGGAGTTTGGAACAACAACAAAATTCCAATCGAGCACAATCTTTCTCTTTTAATCAAAAGAATCTATTACAATTTTGAGGCTTAAATAAGAAAATTAACGATGAAAATAATGTGGCAATGTTTTAGGATAATCTATAGTGTCTATATGTTATTAGTCAACGAGTAAAAATGTTAAAATTGTTAAGTTAGATGTTATAATCAGTTTTTAAACTTCGACTTCTTCACTTTTGTATCCGAGTTTATAATTAATATGGTCCTCTTATTTATCGATCAAAAAATATTTATCTATGATGCACATAAGGGTTATGTCTTGCATCATACACAAGATCAAGTATTATACACCATTAGATTTTAAAATCTCGTCAAATGTAATGGAACACCCCTTGCATCAAATCCAGTCCATTTTCTTTAGTATTACGGGTGTATCATTACATACGACGGGACTTAAAAATCTAGTGCATAACACTTGTATATGATGTAAACCATTTGGAACATGTGCATCATATAAAATTGATGTTTTAGAAAATCCAATCAAGTCCCCAAAACCTATATACTAGATAGATTAATTTGAGAACGAAAATGCCCCATAACCTTTTTAATTTAGACATGTATTTCAACAATTCTGAGTTTATAAATGAGACAACATTTTGCACCCTGGTTAGCTTTACTCTACGTCCAAGTGTAGGTTTGTGATTCCCTCTCTTTTAATAAATGAGGCAACATTCTCTTCTATAAACACGCACGCCGACACACCACATACCTCTTGTCTTCTCTCTCTTGCTCATGTTCTCACGTTTACGGGTGTAAGTGGTTTTGACAATATATTAGTCAGGGGACCAATATAGCTAATGCTTTACGACTTTATGTGAAGATGCAATATCAATTTCATTTGTATGATTGTTCTTAGCCTAATGTGATGATACAACCTATTGTAGGCTTCAAAAACGACCAAATATTATAATGATTGGTTTTGTTATTTTTGGGTGTAATTTGCTGAATTTTTTTATTAAATTTTAGTTTTTGGATGTTATTCGCTTTAATGTATTTTTTATAGGGTTAATAGTGTTTTTGGTCCCTGTAATATAATGCGCTTTTGGGTTTAACCCCTGTAAAAAAAAAAATAGATTCCACTCTTGAAAAATGAAGATTCTTCAGGATTGACCCCCGATCCTATTGAGTCAGAATCTCCTAAGTGCCAGTGACGTGTCATTTTTTTCATTTTTTTTACCATGCCACGTGTGTAAATAACTGCCACGTCATTTTTGACTTAAAAAAAACTGAAAAATTTAAAATTACAAAAAAATTGTTTTTTATTAAAAAAACATTTTTTTTAAAAACGAAAAATCTTTTTCTAATTGTTTTAAATTTATTTTTAAAAAGTTAAAATTATTTTAAAAATCAGAAAGAAAAAAAAACATACTTTTTTTCAAAAATTTTAAAAAATTGAAATTTTAAATTTTTTCGAAAAAAAAAAAAACATACTTTTTTTCAAAAATTTTAAAAAATTGAAATTTTAAATTTTTTCGAAAAAAAAAACAAATATTTTTTCTCAAAATTAAATAATTAGAATAAAAAATTCAAATATTTTTTACAAATTCAAAAAAATTTGATAATATTGTTTTTTTTCGAATTTTATAATTTTAATTTAATTCGAATTTTTTGAAAAATTTGGAAATATATTAAGTTCGAGAATGGAAATGATAATACCATATGGGTTTTTCTGTCATTGATGGAAAATATATTAAGTTAGAATTTAGAAAAGAATTCAAAAAAATTATTCCTCAATTTTTACGAATTCTTTTTTGAAATCAAAAAATAAGAAAATTCATTTTTTCTGAAATTAGGAAGGATTTTGAAAAAAAATCCGGAACGAATTTTCGAAAAAATTTAAAATTTCGATTTTTTTAAAATTTTTGAAAAAAAAGTATGATTTTTTTTCGATTTATTAGAATTTTTTTTCTTCTGATTTTTAAAATAATTTTAGCTTTTTAAAAATTAATTAAAAACAATTAGAAAAAGATTTTTTCGTTTTTTAAAAAAATGTATTTTTTATTTTTTAATAAAAAAACAATTTTTTTTATAATTTTAAATTTTTCAGTTTTTTTTAAGTAAAAAATGACACATCACTGCCACGTAGGAGATTCTGCTGACTCAATGGGGTCAGGGGTCAATCCTGAAAAATCTTCATTTTTCAAGAGTGAAATCTATTTTTTTTTACGGGGGCTAAACCCAAAAGTGCACTATACTATTAACCTTTTTTTTATTCAACATCTATCACTATAAATTCCTTCCATTTTTGTATTTGGAGGGTTCAGAATGAAAAATGTAGATGTGTTATATTGAGTCAACAAAATACATGCTTATTAGACGATTTAAATTGATGTGATATTTTTTTAATGAGTCTAATATTTCTGTAGAATAATTTCCCAATAATCTCCATCGCCGTCAACATATCTATAAAATTATCAAGAACTCACTATATTCTCTATACTCTCACGGATAAAACATACACTCCTTGGTTTTTTCTCTCATTATTTTTCTTATGTTCAAACATTTTTCATCTTCTTTCTTTTTCTAATTTACTTTATCTCCTCGCATGAAAGAAACAAACAAAAACACCACTCTATGAAACCGCTATCAAACCATATTTTTTACGATGTTGTGCCTCATACCATATTTCACTATCTCACCAGATCATACATACAGAGATTCCTAGACTTAAAGGAAAAACATTAATGTGTCATATGTGAGTTAAAATTCTATATTAGATACAATAGTATATATTGAGCAAAATATAAGTAAGATAACTAATAAGGGGAATAATTTGATGAGTTACATATGTATGAAAAAAAAAATAAACATAAATTTTTATCTACGATAGATGAAATACATGGGAACGCAAATAAATGAAATAATGATTAAGGTTTCAATTTTTCTCTTCAAGATGTTAAGCTTTCAAATCTGAAAGGCAAAACAGTTCGCATTCTTATTTATTTTGCAATACATGTTGTCATATGTATATAATTGCATGGAAACCATTTGATTGTCAATGTTATTGTCATAAATACAATAATGGTCGGTTAATCGGTAGTATACATTTCTTTAAAATAATTGATAATGATAATTGATTAGAAATATAGTATTCTAAAATTTAAATTTAAATGTCAACATGAATTTTGAGTGAAGACAAATTTTAATTTTGTATGAAAGTTTGAGACCTATTTAGTTTCTATGAAAAATATAAACACATTTTAGTCCAAAAAAATAAGTTTGAAAATTTGATATTTAATAAAGATATCTTAGATTGATAATAAAAATCTAAAGAAAAATAACAATTATTCACCCATGTGAAGAAAAAAAAAGAGAAAATTGCTACAACAAAACAGAAAAGCAACACGTATATGAAAACAAAACACGGTGTAAAAACTTACCACATAATAACAAAAATGATATTCCACTGTTTTTTGACATTATGACAACTTACTAGCTATGTTATGGAATTGAAAAAAATAATAAAAACAATCCTAAAAAAAATCATGAATTGTTTTTTAATAATTAACTTTTTAGATGCGTTATCAGTGAGAAGTAATGTTATTATATTTTTTTTTAAGATAATCTTATTATATGTTATCAATCACAATAATTGTGTTATCAAATATATTAGAGTTTATTGAAATTTATGTTAATAACTCGGCGCAATAAACAAAAAAATGTATACCTTAATTATTCATAATTGATTTGTAATAGTATTATTTTTTGCAATTATTTTTAAAATACAATTAATTTTCTAAAACTTGAATTTGAAACATACCTAATACAAACATGTTTTTTTTTAATCAATTATAATCATTTTATGATGATAATTAAAGAAAAGAAACCTAATTAGTCTTATTTTTTGTTGGCTAAAAACAAAATTTATGTTTATGATGTTGATCTAGAAAGTTATAAATAAAATAATTTTTATTAGTATATAATTATTTCTTGTGAATCCTGCAAAAATAATAAGTTTATTCGCATATTAAATAATAACCAACAAAACAATGATACTAAGAATATTTGATTGCAAAATAAATTGTATTTGTATATCCAGACTAACAAATACATGAATGACACAATTAAATCTATAATAATCCACAATTCAATAATGAAATCCATAAAAAAAAAAAAAAAACCACAAAAAAAAAATATAAAAAAAAAAAAAAAAAAAAAAAAAAAA
>Ga0209282_1001320_pt1 | contig 13484 bp, 10 predicted proteins | sample Mtrugardesep15_FD_187529 | JGI IMG/M metagenome (GOLD analysis project Ga0209282, IMG submission 187529) | Root nodule microbial communities of legume samples collected from California, USA - M. trunc garden sep15 (SPAdes) (version 2) | ecosystem: Host-associated > Plants > Roots > Nodule...
TACACAAAGACAGCAAAACAAAATAACAAAAGGAAAAATACCAACGAATCATAAAATAAACACCAAAACTTAACAAAGTTATGATAACCCACCTACTAAATGAGTATAGTCGAAACGCGACTTACGAATAGCTTGGCTCCTAATGCAAGTTAGACCATACTGATGGATAAGATAGTTAGACCATACTGATGGATAAGATAGCTATCTCTTAACACCGGGAATCCTGCGGGTAGGCATAGCATCCTCAAAAACCATAGCAGACCTGGAAGAACCTTCAGCAGCAGCCACACCTTCGAAGGCACCAACAACTTCATTCTGACTTGATAGGTGGTAGACATCATCACCAAGGACGCTGGCTGCAGCCTGCTAAGAACACAATGGAGGGCATTCAAAAACCTACCAGGTATCCATACCGGTAACCCAAACAAAGACCAATACTAAAACAAACCAACCTTATCATCAAAATCAGGAACAATGTTTGGGCTTACAATAAGACTGGAAGCAAAATCCTCAGCATCAGAATCATCAGGAGTCTCAGAAACATGAACAACACCACCACTATCAGCCACTGGTGTGTCGGAGACATCCTGAATAAAGACATAAATCAAATATCAAATATATATACAAAACACTAAATATTTTAATCAATTACATTAAATAGGGCAGGGATAGAACCTTAGAAGGAGTGCATTCCGCACCAGCAGAGTTAAATGCCTCGACAACAGAGGCTTGGTCACAGACCCTCTTAACTCTAAACGATCCGTCAAACATAAAACTCGCACCACTACACTTCTCAACCTTGAACAACATCTTCCTCCCCTTAAGTTTGTTAAACTGAGTGGGGTAGAAGCCAACATTTTCGGCCTTGATGGTAAATGAAACCCAAACAAATCATCAACAACAACATAACAACATATGTAAAAATAACTGAATAATATAAAAACCTTCCTATAAGATGTATAAATAATAAAGACCTTAGAAAGAGAAACCAGAGTACTGCAAGGAGTATCAAGCAGATTCTGCATATCACCATCAAAGACAACGAAAACTGCGTCGGCATGAGAATCACTAACGTCAAGCTTCACCTTGTATCTACAAAAAAATATCATCAACAACGGAAAAAGCACCAGTGATATTCTGAATGGGAAAGCAAACTACAAAGAGTAAATACCTTGGAACCATATGAAAAACGTGCTTAACACAGTCCTTGCAGTAATATGCACCAGAATCAGGTGTAACGCTCCTATGACATTTACACGCAGGATACCACCAGTCCTCGCCATCAACCAAACCATCAATAGTCGCAGAGACAATAAACAAACCATCCTCAAGAGAAGCTATCAGCTGGGACAAAGTCTTCTTAGGATAAATATTAAGGAAATCATCCTCAGCAGATGCCCTTGTACGCGATTGAAGTTTGGGAACAGAGGACAGACTCAAACCCTCAACAGCAACACTAAAATATAATAGCGGTAAGAAATAAAACTAAAAGAGAGAAAACAGCCACACAGACACAAAAAATGGATCAGGAAAACCAACCACTTCCTGATCTGCAAGGTCTCTTCAATTGGAGGATCCAACAATATACGGGTTGAATTCATAACATTCTGAAGGAAAGCTTTCTCTACAACATTATAATGATTAAAACGATTAAGAACATATTAAATGCAAAGGTAAGAACCTAGAAAACAGGCAAACGTAATAAGACAAATTAGAGACATGTACCACGAAAGATTTTCACTTTAGCAAACTGGATCAAAAGAACAGGCAATCCACTATCAACTTTTAGCATCAACTTGCTCAAGATGTCAACATAATCACCAAAGAGGGCACACTCACACCTTCCACTGATCATGGTAAAACATCTCAAAGAGTGCACAAAGAAAACAATTTTAAAGATAACTAAGAGGACATATCCAATGAAAAAGGATAAAACGGTTTACCTATCATCGGTCAATTCAAGAACAACCATCTTAGTAACCTTACCATCCTTAACATATTCTCTCTCAGGAGCTATGGCCGTCAACATTCCAATAACATCTGGATTCAAAAAAATGACAAAAAATGACAATTTCACCAACAAAATACAAACAATCAGTAGAGAAAATCAATTGATAAACGATACAAAAAATAACATTATTACCAACTAAATAATCATACTCAACAGCATGACCACAGACATCAGCAATCTTGCTGAGTGAAACTCCGTAGGTAGGAATGAGCACACTGTCAGATGTTTGCACCTTGGTTTTCATCTGGAAAATCAACTTATAGGGATGAAGGGTGGTACGATATGAGCCAACAGCGGGAGCCATGGAGAAAAATGACATCTTATACACCTTTCCTTCGCTCAACTTTGGCTGAAAAACATACAACAATTGCTTCCTAACACTGGCATGGATCTTGGCACCCTTATGCAGCAAAACATCAAAATAATTGTGTAAGAAAAAATAGACCAAAGTTTAACATAAAAAAATACATGAAAAAGAACAACCAACCTTTTCATCAATAAGAACCATTTCCAAAGAGTTGGTTTGATCTGGTCTCAAAAAGGTTGGAACCTCCCAAATCCTAAGAATGCGAACCTTAATCCTCCAACCATCTTTGCCAGGAACAATCTCAGAGAGTGAATCAAATGACCTTTCCATCTATACTCTACAACAGATTACAATTGGATATGTTTGGATATTTGTGAAAGAAAACCACACAACATAGAGGTATTTATACCCAAAAGGGGCGAGACATGAATGTCTCTCATATATGTTTGAATTTAAATTAAAATAAGGAGATAAATACATCCCAGGATATGAATTCATATTAAATGAATTAAAGCAATTAAATTAAATCAAACTTCTAAATTAAAAAGGACAGATTTGAAGAATAGGGAAAGTACCAGACGGAGAAATGCAGAAAACCTGACAAAATGTATTTTTTTTCCACATCTCTGAACCAAAGTAACCAAATAGACCAGGTAATTTGAAATTTAACACAACCAGCTGGCCTGAGGCTTCTGAAAATGCAGCAGTAGACCAAACAGACCTAAATAAAGGTGAAATTAGAACCTATTCAAACTTAGCAATGGCTGAGAGGAGGGGAATTAGCCGGTAGTTGATAGAATAGCGAAATTCGTCTAAATCGCTTTGTAAGAAGTATAGATATGATAGTTTTCGGAAAATGGACAAATTGATTTGTACAATAAATTCTCTCATTAATTAAAATGGTGAAATTAGTAATCCTGATCTTAACTCAGTTGATAGAGACTCAGTTGATAGAGACATTATATAATATATGCAGTGATCGGTGTTCAAACTCTGAACACCCCACCAAACTATTTGATAGAAGAAAATCGTGAAATTGAATTGAAGATAGAAGCTATAGCATGCATTCCCTCACATTCCATTCCATTATTTATTTTTATTTTGATTCCCCTCAAATTTTGGTAGAATGAGATGAACCCTCAATTAATTAAATTATTATTAAAATGCTAAATTACAAATATATCATTTTCTTCCCCATGAAACTTGCCTTCATGCCTCCTGATATATCTCCAATGTTGTCATTATATTTGTATTATATTATTGTAATATAGTGTAATTGAAAATTCTTTTCTTCCCCGTGAAATTGGCCATTAATAAGATAAATAATAAATGCCTTTCAAAATAAAATACCCCTCAATAACCAATCAGAACGCCACCTTTACGGAAGATATAGAAATTGTTGGTGTGAGGAAATAGTTTTTTTTTTCTTCTTCTTTCCGGTGCACTAAGGATAAATTTACCATTTTTGGTGAAGCAATACATAGATATATCGCGAGTGTGAATTAAAATCTCATTATATAATAAGAGGTTGAAGAACATACGGGTGAGAAAACCCACAAATTTAAAATTCTTAAAGTTTTAAGTGATGATGTGGTGTCCATCTCACTTGTGGGATTTCTCGTAGTTGATGTGATGATCCAATTTAGTGAAACTCCTCTCATGACTCAATAGTAGCATATGAGTCCGATTCAACTTGTTGGGAGAGCAAAAGAGATTCCATCATCGATAAAGAGAGTCTTACATTTGAGGAGATGTTGTGATATGACAAGCATGAATTAAAGTTTCATTGAATGAAAAAGTTGAAAATGAACAATGTATAACATATAGATTCTATAAACCGAAAGTTTTAAGGTTTGAAGTTAAAATAGTGTCAATGTCACCCCAACATCTTACACGTGCTACTAATGAAAATTAAAATTGTTGTTGAAGAAAATACAAGCATGGGCGAAATTGCTAAACCTATTTAGAAATTTAGAAAATGATTGGTGTTTTAAATAAGCATTGTAACTTAATTTATACTCTTCCTTTTTTTTTTATCCGTTACATTGTAATACTACCAAAAAAATAATAAGCATAAGGTTCAAACAACACATTGTTGAACATGGTCGCTATATATTTGCTAATAGTGACTAAAAATGGCTATAGAAGAAAAAGAAGATTCTTATGAAAGGTATAAAATTTTAATCACTTTAATAAAAGATAGTTGGTCAAATCAATGTAAAATGGCTATTTTGGCTGCTGTGATTAGGAATGTTTTTTGACATTGCATGAATAAATAAATGTTTAAGAATAAAATTGTTCGTTGAAATTATGCCATGAATATGACTGTTTCTAGTGTTTATTTGACAAGTAAGATCTTCAAGGCTACCTTCTCTCGCTCTATGCAAGGATTTCAAATTTTGAAGTCCTTTTTGGTTAACATTCATTCTTCAAAGGCTCCCAACATCAAACAGGTTCATTGGCATCCTCCTATAATTTCTTGGACAAAATGCAACATTGACAAGGTAACTAGAGGTTTTTCTGGTCCTTCTACTTGCGAGGGTATCATTAGGGACCACCATGCAAATTTTTATGGTTGTTTTGTTGTCAACATTGGTAATAATACTTCCTTTAACGTTGAGTTAATTGGATCTATGACAGCCATTGAACTGCTTTCAAAAAAGGTTCACACTCTCTGTGGTTGGATACCGACTCTCAATGGGCAACTTTAGCTTTTAAATTTGTTGATATTGTTCCTTGTCAGCTTAGAATTTAGAAACAAATGGTTAATTTTCATAACAAATATACAATTTTTTTTCTCACATTTATCGTGAGGGTAATCATTTTATGCCTCATGGCTCATTGTTTCAGTGCTGTTTTTTTTTTAGAAATAGACTTGGTCATCCTAAGTTTAGATTTTTTTTTTCGACGCAAACAAATTCAACACATTTCATTTGGGTCATCTCAAACATGAAACTTTCATGATGAAAATCATATTATCTTATGAGATCTAAATACAAATTTGGATTATATTCAATCTGAAACATCAAAAAACATCCTCAAATAAAAATCAAATTTGGTCTCAGGAAATGAGTAGATATTTTGCGTTTTAAGTGTTGCTTCTACGATTTACATTTTACTTCTAATTTTCTAAGTTTTGTGTTTTGCCTAATGAAATATTGGGAATAAAAATAAAAGCGTTGGGTTTGGGGTGTAAAGATGAAATGCTGCTGGGTTGTAAAAAAGGGGTGAAACGGGTGATGGGCTGAAATCTGCTAAATGTTTGGGTTTTCCTTAAGCTTATTGCTATATATAGCTCCTTTAAATCAAGTATTACTATATACACCCCCTCCATAAACAAAAAATTGGCTCCCCTACAAGCATTGGCCCTAGGCTGTCTCACCCCCGACCTATGTCTTGAGCCGGCCCTCATTTTCAAAATGAAAGTGTTTTTTTAGCACTTATCAAACATTTTGCCACTAAATTGAGCGTTAAAACAAACACTACCGTATTTGTTAGCATTTTTATGTCTTCAATTTTGTTTTATGTTATTATATTTGAGCTTGAAGTAACTAACAGGATTGTCACTTATGATTTGACATTCCGCTAGCATTAGTGTGACTTAAGTTAAGGACTAGACTAAAATTATGTTGTTGATAAGTTATACTCCTTAAAAAAAAGGTTATACACAAAATCTACCACAAATCTAGATTTGTGGCCTTTCACGACCTTCATGAGTATGCCTCTTCAATTTTAAATTTTTTCAAAATAATATTATTACTAAATGCTATTTAATCTTTCATTCTTAGTAGAATTAAGATTTTGATAATTTGATTTTATCTTAAATTCAAAATATTGATAAAAAAACAGAGCTCTTTTGCGTCAATATTTTGATAATTCCTCTTAAAAAAAAAATATTTTGATAAAAATGCTAATTCTTACTAATGATAAGCCCAGCGAAATTTTTCCAACATGGCACATTTCCATTTCATGATTTATTGTTGACCTCCATGATTTCTCCCACACTTGTATCTATTGTGTCAAGTAGTGCATTGTGGTTGGCCGTATTTTATTCGTAAAGAGCGCGCGCGCACACACATATATATATATATAAGCAAAAAGTAACTTTTTAGGTTCATTGGTTGACTAATGTACATTTTTAGGTTCACATTTATAAGTTACTTTTAGGTTCATTTAGGGATATTGCATATTATATGTAGGGTTGAGGTTCGAACCCCACACCTCACTTCTCCACAATTAAATTGTGTGAACTCTAATCACTAGACTACGTTACCAAAATAAAAAAATCTTCAACCATTTATTATTATTTTGCAAAACCTCTTCTTCTTCAACTATTCCCTATTCACGTTTCAATAAATTTTAACCGAGTAAATCCACAGGTTGGCCACCCCCAACCACTGCCTCTCACCAATTTTTCGTTGTCCATTCACCATTGCAGAGAATTCACCATTGCCGTAAAATCACCACTTTAAGAAAAATTAAAATGAACACAAAAAAATAGGTGAAAAATTCATAAAGTGCAAGTAATGAACCCAAAATAAATGATTAAAATTCAATTAAGTTTACAAATAATCCACCTCATTTTTAATTCCCTGTTAATGTTGGTTATCTAAAATCTTAACTAGAGTGAACTCCAACATATCATTAGTTTACAAAAAATAAAAAGCCTTTTAATCAAAAGTAATCGTTTTGCATCTTATGTTTAACTTGTGTTTTGAGTGTTTTGCATATCCTTTTATTTTAAAGATTTGGTGCAAAACCATGTTGGTTGTGAGGACATGAGTTAATGAGTTGTTCGATGGATGTTAGTGTTTGTGAGAAGCTCACTCTTAATGATGGTGAAAGAATGTCAGAAAGGAAGGAGATACCATTTTTAATCAAAGACCGTAGATTTTTTTCCAATTTTTTTTAGAGAGATAAAACAAAAGAATGAAATAAAAAGTTTTTGATGTTGTTTTATGAATGATAATAATAATAATAATCCTAGAGCCTTCGTATCTAATGGTTGGAAGAAAGAAAAAAAAATCAAACTCATATTCGGTAAAACTTAAGGAATCTATCTAACTCTCTTATCTTAGACCAAGTTTATGGATTACTAAGTGTTTGTTTGTTTTCCGTCAAAACAGCAGCAAACAGACAAATATTGAGAAGCTTGAAATTTTAACATTAGAAAATTACGGTAGAATTGTGTTGGAAGACAAGAAATAAATGTAAAACATTTATCCAAACACACACTAAAGCTATAGGTAACATACTATTTCTTAACTAAAAAAAACAAATTTCTCATACAAGGTACAAAAATATATTTGGTGGGTTAGTGGATGCCTTGTCTTATGCAAGTCAAATACTAACAAGCTTTTAATCCCTATGCAAAACTTAACACTTAAGGGTATCCCCGTAAACCCAAATTGGTTCCGCCGTCTTACTACGGTAATTAATTGGATTAACAGCACTCTAATCCACAAATTGATGTAGTCTTTTATACGAAAAAGTATCAAAATACTTTGTGACGCTCTTAAAAAGAGATCCACAAAGGAGGATTTAAAATTTCAGATTTGTTACAAAGAGGTCCATTCAATCAAATGCTAAGTCGATAGAGTTTTTATTTTTATACGGATTTGAAGATTCAGTAGGAAGAGCTGGAAGCATTGCTGGAAATCCTAGATTGCACTTGTGTTAACTGATAAATTGTGATGAGTATTCTTATTCTTACTAGAAAATGTGGTTCGTCTAACGCAATCTCATAAAATCGGTTTGTGAGTTGAGAATTGACTACACTTATAAACACATGTGCATGTCATGTTTTATATGATGTGGGTCTTTTAACACACCTCCTCATGCCAATGACTCGATATCCATGAGCGTACATATAAATGGTGCATAACCCGATAACGGGAACCTGATAATATGTGGTTCAATGGATCTTGAAGGGGACTCTGATACCATATTAAAAATCGTGGTTAAGTCTAAAACAACTCTACAAAACTGTCTTGTCTTACAATTTTTATTGTTGTTTAAGAGATTGAAAGTGTCAAAATAAAACAAAATACATCTATAAAACAATTGGATATCTTTTGGTTTTCCTTTTTTTACTGGTTTTTGACTAATAAACTCATTTATGGTAGTTAAATATATATTATGGGGTAGCTAATGACACAATATACTAAATTATTTAAATAAAAAAAGTATTTTTTGGTAGCCAAACTGCTCCATGGAGAAGGCATAGCTTCGTCCGTGGCCGCTGCCATTACTCTATATTCCTTCCATGTACAAACACAAGGGCAACAAGCTCATGATTTTCTGACACAGTAAGTTCCATCCACATATCATTGGTTGTATTATATATATTAAAATGGTGGTATATTCTTGTAGTTCTTTAGTTTTAGTTTTATTGTATTATATCATCGATTTTAACTATGAAAATGGCGTGTCTCTTATGGTTCTTACCTATGAAGCAAGTCGAGTTCAATGAATTGCCAGAAAGTATCTTACGCTGCTCACCAAAGTAATCTTTGTACGGCAATTTTGAATTCCGATTCAATTTGAATACCATAATTTAGCAAAAAATAAGACATATACAAGAAAATATAGAAATAGCACAAAGATTAAGGTGACAATAATCACAATATGTTTCTTGTTTCACTTGGTCAAGGCATTTACGGTGACATACTTGTCTAAATAAGGCAACAATGTCTCTTGCTTCTTGAATAAGTTTAGGCTTCTATTGAGTAAGAGAGAATTCAGCCCTAAAATTTTTGGTCCTGCCATTGTTCTGGTAGCATAATGACATGTAACACCCATATTTTTTATTCTAGACTTTATACCCGACTCTTTAATTTTAAGAAGAAAAAAACCACTATATTTTTTTCTTTGACTTAAATCCACACGTTTTTCTTTAAAAAAAAATAGTGTCTTTATCTATAAATGAGAGAGTTTGTGTCCATAGGTCTTGGATAAAAAATCCAAGTGTTACAAATTCTCTCCGCTAGAGGAATAAAAGACTTATGATAAATTTACTACATAGTAAATTAAATATTCATATTGACCTATATTAAAATTGTTCATAAAGAATTGACAATAAAATAAAATAATTGTTCATAAAGAAATCTTTAAATAATTATAAAAAATAAATTAATATTAATATGTTTTTGGTTTTCCATCGATATCCTCCACCGAAAGTAATCCTAGAGGTGTGATAGACACTAAATATGACTATATGAGTAGCGTTCTCAGATAAAAATCATATTTTGATTCATCACATTGTGGATCTTTCAACCAGACTAACCCATATTGGTAATTTAAATTTTGACTAAAACATTTAGATTTTCTCATGTTGCATAAATATTTATGACTATAAATAAATATGATGATATTGCGCAAATATAATACCTTAACGTAAAAAATAATTTAAAATGTGTTTCAATTCATAAATCTTATTGAGAAAAAATAATAAATTCTGATGGTCCCTAAAATTGTAAACATTTAGATTTTTTATCATGTTGCATAAATATAATACCTTAACGTAAAAAATAATTTAAAATGCGTTTCAATTCATGCTACTATTGTGTAGATTCATGATCTATAGTTAACATATGTGAATTTTGAGGTAGATTTGAAGAGAGTTGCTAACTACTTTAAAGGAGGTAGTGGTATATATGCAGTAATAGAAGGAATTTCTAAGATAATTAATTTTGTAAGAATATATTTAAATTATATAACTATATAAATTTAACACATATATTTATCATATAAAATTCTGAAGGGTCCAAATATCTTTTTCGTTATGACAAAATTATCTAAATTTATAGCTTCAAAATTTATCATAATGAAAATGATATTTGGACAAGATAAAAGAAAGTCAAATCAAAATTTATCATAACGAAAATGATATTTGGAGGAGATAAAAAAAGTCAAATCATGCCTGCAATTAAAAACAAAAAAGTTGCATGAAAAAAAATAGAAATATTGTGTCACGCCAATGACAATAGCGTGACACTGACACCACAAAAAAATTCATAACCTAGGGCATAATTGTAATAATTAAATGTCAAATTAGGTTGAATTGATAATTTTTTCCGTTTGAGGGGAAAAAAAATCACTCTCGTATCTTTCATGAGGTTGCTCACGTGTTAGCACGAGCAACCACATCCTTTTCTAGCTTTTGTATCTTTCATGATGCATCAATATGTAGAATTGATTGCTAATGAAATGTTACAAGCGATGGAGAAATAAAGATCATGCGATATGGTAGGGTAAGATTTTTCCACGAAAAAAATCCGTGTCAGAGAACAATTCACTAAAATTTGATTTTTGTTTTTGGTCAAGAATGTTTTCAATAATAGTACAATTTTTTTTCGTTAGTGGTAAAAAAAATTGTACCAAAAATAAATAAAAATAAATTGATTAGATACCATTGAATTTGTACATCCAATTTTAAATAAAATTTGATTGTCGAATGAAATACTACAATTTTTTTTTTGAACAAGTCAAAATAAAATTATATAACTAAACAGAGCAGTGCCCACAACACAAGGTGTGCCATGAAAACTACGTCAAGAGTCCAGAGTTACAAAGATTACATGCCGAAACACATCACAACGACATTAGCCAATACCCAAACAAACAAGCGGGCTTGACCACCACTGTTGTGTTCCAAAAACAAAGTTGGCTCTTTTAGCTTTCAGCCACCCTAAAGACATCAACTTAACATTGTCTAATAAACGGGGAACGAGAGTAATTACATTATTAAACAGGCGTCTATTTCGTTCGTTCCACACAACCCAGGCACACAGAAGCCATATGAGTTGCATAAAAGAACGTCTAGCTTTACCACCACCTGTCAAATAAGTAAACTGTAAAAAATGATCAGAGATATTATCAGCTTCCACCCCCTAGCACCCTATCCAGTCTCGCACCATATGCCAAATCAACCCAAAAGTGTTACAAAATAAGAAGAGGTGTTGCGCCGATTCCGGATGACCACAACCAACAACACACAAAGCCATGTCAGTCGTCAACACCTATCTATCAGTCAGGTTGATCTTAATTGGTAATCGATCACGGAGGAGTCTCCACGCAAAAACTGACACCTTCAAAGGAACCTGGTTGTGCCACACCAACTCCAAAGCAGGATCATTGACCACCAGTTCTTGAGCGGTCAACAAATCATAAGCACCCCGAACTGTGTAGCCACCTGACGGATCCGGAGCCACACCCATCTATCTGATGGAGCTTTGAATTATGATTGAGTAACACAATTTTCTGTCAGTTCCCTTTCCTCAAAAAAACAAAATTATAACTTTTTTTTATAAAAGAAATCTGAATCCAATCCTTTAAAATCCTAATCAAATCCTTTAAAATGTGTTTTTTTTTTCTCCTATTGAGACAATACCCCAATAAAAACAACGTGGAATAATCAATACAATACCAATCAATCCTTTTTTCTTGCAACTTAAAAAAAAAAGTCCTTTTTTCTTGAGGAAACAATACCAATCAATCCTTAATTAGCATTTATTTCCAATACAAACAATTTAAAATCATACCAAATAAAATCAATCTTATTTATATTTCTAAATTATTTACATAAATAAATAAGTGAATAAGTGATATTTTTTCTCAGTATATAATCCTACCTCTTCGTTGACAATAGTGACACACACACGCCTTTACCAACCCATGTGACGTGCTCTCCAATTCCATCCAAATTTTGCAAAAATATTATCACACAACACCTCAAAAGTTCTCTCTTTTTAACCTATCCTTTTTCATCAAAATATATTTAATTTCGGTTCCTTAGATAGTGATACTTACTACTTTATTATTATGGTTATATTTTTTGTGGCTCTAGCTTCTGTGTTTCGGCGTTTTGGTGATAAATTGTCAATTCACACAACTCATAAGTCATAAGCTTCTAGTTGTAAGGTAAGACTTTCTTCTTAGAATAAAAACATTTCTATTAAGCTAGTCTTATATTTGTGGGGGTCTAAAAAAATAGTACCAATATCATTAAAACGTTAGTTTCAATAAATTTGGAAGGAATAGATACCCTTTGATTCTAAGAAGCTGCATGGTCCATCCTCTTGTGGTTTAAACTTTAAAGTTTAGCAATCTCCTAGGAAATTTACTAGACAACAATATTGTTGTCGGATACTAGTTCTTTTACTTCCTTAATATCTCCGAAATTTTTTCATAGCTTTCAATTACAACCGAAAAATTTGAGCCTTTAATTTTGGTTCCTATTTTGATACTCAATTTTCTTGATATTTGATTTAGTTTTTTTTATTTTTTATGATAGTATATAGTATATTTGATAGTATGAAGATGTGAAATTTCTCACAAAAAAATAAGGGTTCAATGTATTCTCGTAGTTTATGTATTACTCTAAGCCTTGTGTTTGGGTTCATTGTTCTTATGGCGTTTGCACATATTTTCTACTTCTTATGGTGGAAAAAGAGAAGAACACACATAGATATTGAAATGGAACAAAGTAATTATGCAAAAGGGGTGTTTTATTGGGGGTGTTGGAAGAAAACACCATGTTCTTTGCATGCAACAAACACTAGTGAAGGTGTGATTAGAGAGAAAGAAAGTGCAAATCAAGAACATGATTTGGAATTAGGTGTTGATGGAAAAGATTTGCTTTTGAAATCCAATGGTGAAGAAAGTTTGGAAGTAGAATTGATGAGGTTGCATAATCTCCCTGGTCCACCAAGGTTTTTGTTCACAATCACAGAAGAAACAAAAGAAGATTTGGAATCTGAAGATGGTAGATCAAGGTGTGGTAGAAGCAGAAAAGGTTCAAGAACAAAGAGTTTAAGTGATTTTATTGATTCTCCTATGAAGTGTTCTTTAGACCCCCTTGAATCTTATAAGCATCAAGGGTTCAATCCTCTCTTTGAAGTCTCAGCAGAATCTGAATTCAACAGGTTTAGATCTTCTCCACCACCAAAGTTCAAGTTTCTAAGGGATGCTGAGGAGAAATTGTATAGAAGATTGATGGAGGAATCTAGAAGAAAAGCATTAGAGGAAAATCATGGTTCAGTTTCAGAATTTGAGGTTAAAAATTCATCTAATGTAACAAAGGCTACAACTACAAGTTCATCTCAGGTTCTTCCTTTGACATCTTCTCCTACAACATTCAAACCACATGAAAATTCATCCATGGTG
>Ga0209282_1001322_pt1 | contig 13481 bp, 7 predicted proteins | sample Mtrugardesep15_FD_187529 | JGI IMG/M metagenome (GOLD analysis project Ga0209282, IMG submission 187529) | Root nodule microbial communities of legume samples collected from California, USA - M. trunc garden sep15 (SPAdes) (version 2) | ecosystem: Host-associated > Plants > Roots > Nodule...
ATATATATATATATATATATATATATATATATATATATAAGGACTTAAATTAATCAGTACTCTATCAATTCATGTACACTGACCCTATAGGCTATATCTTTCAATTTATGGATCTATTTTGTTAATTAGTGGAAACCATGTTCCTATTAGCAATTTTTCCGTAGAGTTAACTTTTTTTAAATGTACATAATGCGTATGAGAGAATCTAGTCCATTTTATAAGTGTTATATTGTCTTTTGGATTGATCTTCAATTATTAGAAAGTTGTTAAATATGTACGTTTATCTCTTGAAAATATTAATGGTAGTAAAGAAACTATTGCATGCCTTTAATTGAAAGCGAACGTTTAACAGCTCACATGACAGTATTAATCAATATGTACCTACTAGCCAAATTAGCAAGTGCTATTGTCTTTAACATATATAGCATACCTATCTAGTAGCTTGCTTCATCAATTAGGTAAATAAAAAAGTAGCTTTTAATCTTTAATTCTGTATGTTTCCTTTCTCTCTTTTACTTCTTGTTTTTTAACGGTTGTTGACGTGACATAATATTCGTAATGAATCATTGAGATAGATAAGAATAATAACAAGTATAAATCTTACGTATGACTGCAGAGGTAATTGTCGAAACGAGGTAAATTAACCATAAGGGAACAAGGTTCATAGCTCCCATGTACATTGTCATCATTACACACCTGTCCAAAATTGGAACACCACTAGCATCCATGGACCATGTCATCATGGAACCAAATGTGCAGTTTCCAGACCTTGATCCAGTATTCATAAACATACTACTTTTTTTTATGTGATAACTAAAAAACAATAGAATAAAAAGATATAAATGATGAAAGTAGAAGACTTGCACGTGGTATGGTGGAGTAATATCGCAAGGTTTAATTTGCTTTGGATCTGATGTGCCATTTTAAAATATAGTGCACGTCACACAAGAGAGGCATGGTTATTAAAAAACACACACAAGAGATGCATATGGATTTTTTCACCAGCACTGAAAATAAAAATACAGTAATACTCTCGTTTTTATATAGGAAATAGTATATGCGATTTTATTTTATTTTTTACAATCACAAATTTAACTTTTTTTCATTCATCAAAATAGTGAAAATAAAATATAATCAAAGACTAGTATATGACAATGCTGCTTGAGTTAGTAAAAAAGGTACATTGTTGACTTGCCACATAATAAAACGTATCCTACAATATGATAAAGAGTGCATAATAGTTTTATAAGCATATAATAAAGCACTAAACTCCGTTCTATGACTTAATCTACCCGACAGGGCCGGCCCAAAGCAAGAGCATCCAAGTTCATGACACAGGGCCTCCAATTTTTGGGGCTCAAAATTATTATTTTTTTATATAAAAGGCATTAATAAAATACAATATATATTATCCGCGTTGTTTTATATCAGATTTGTTTAGTTGGTCTAGCAGTTGGGGTGTGCATGTACTTAGGTTCAACTCCCAGTATTTTATTTTTATGCTTATTTTTCTTAATTTTTAACAACATTGTTGGAATTTTGATTTTGGGACCTAATTTATTCTGGATTTCAGTCAAACTCTCCTCCAATTTAACCTCCTAATTATTATTTTTTTAAATTACAGCAGGGCCTCTGAATTGTTTAAGACGACCCTGCTACCCGACATGCCTTCAACGGCGGGCATGCAATTCAGTTCTATAGACACTCCAATATAACCCAGATTCATAAATCAGAGTTTTTTCAAATCCCATGCTTCAGCCTCTTGAGGACTAGGCTGGCCAAAAATTTCAAATGGTTTGTGAAAATATAAAGTTGCCCTTAGGAGTGTAAGTGGCTCTGACACAACCAACGATACCGAAAAAGTACATCCGATCTTATCTGGTTCGGTTCAAAACCGAACCAAACTGACCTAAACCGACCTAATTTGGTTTGGTTCTTGGTATTTTATTAGGTGATTAAAAGAACCAACAAACCAAACTGATGCTAGCTAGTCCACTCCCCATGTTACTAATATCACCCCTCCTCACACACTTAAAGTTAGACCCAACATTAAATCCAAGGTAAAATGCTCTTTATTTCATTCATTTCCTTACACTTTTTATTATGTTTTTTTATAAACAAAAAATATATTATATTTCAAAAGTTGCTTTTCTTATGAGTAAGGGTTTGATCCTTGCAATTGGAGATGAATGGTATAGATTGTAAGGGTTTGATCCTTATGAGTAGCAATAAATTGGAGATGAATGGTATAGATTGTATCGAATGTACTTCAAGGAATTACAATTGAAAGAAAAATTGTGTGTGTCGCATGTTATGCTTTAGTAGCATGATTCAACAATAAGAATTACTCTCTTAAGTTTTCCATCATCTGCACCGGCAAGCACCCCTTTCTTTGTAGCATGATTCAATAGTATGCAAGTAATAGCCGAAAATAAGTAGTAGTTTGGTAAGCTACATAAAATATTTGAGTCTCTGTAATCTCTTTCTTATTGGAATTCATTAAGAAAGCTATATGCAAGTTCATATACATAATCTTAGTTCAATAGTTCGGAGTTTAGTTGCAACTAAATGTCTAAAGTACATCCATATTTATCATACCATAATTTTGGCTCCTCAACTTTACCTACATAATACACATCAAAAAATCACTCATGGATTTCAAGGACAAGCCTCGTCCAACACAACAAACATATCCTTTAAAAAAAACACCACAAACATACGATAATCCCTAACCGTGACACACAACATTTTCCTTTCAAGTTTAATTCTTCTAAGTAAATTTAATACAATCCATATCATTCTTCTCCAATTTATTGCTACACATAAGGATCAAACCCTTACACCAAATTCATTAAAGCACAAGAAAAATTGTTTGTCACATGGACCAATTTGCTTGAATTTTGTCAATTTCAGGGGTATTTTGAACATAAGTTTGAAATTTGAGGGGTGGGGTGGGGGGTATTTGCTCATATGTGTGAAAATAACCAAAAAAAAAATTAAGAATTAAAAATTGAAAGAAAAAAAGAAAAGCAATTACCTCGTATGACATGGCATGCCACGCGGTGCCACGTTATATTGACCAACAGAGAAAACTAAAAAAGGGGACAAATTGACTAACGTTTAACAATTTTTATGAGAGTTTTTGCCTTTTTTTCAAATTATGGGGTTAATTGCAATATTTTATAATTTTGGAGGGGTATTTGCCTATTTACTGGTTTTTTATTAAACAAATAATATAAAAAATATTAAATTTTTATTTTGGTTGAAAACTAGTAAACTACCCATGCAATCGGTCGGGTCACGTAACATTGCGGTAATTATATAAAAAAATAGATTTTTTTTTACAGGAAGAACGAAAAAAATTAGATTGTTAATATTGTCGAATGTTTAAAGATATTAAATGAAAATTATCAATATTAATTTAATGTTTCTATTAAATATTTTTTTCTCCTATATCTACAAAAAACTGTTAAATAGTTGAATCACGTCAGATGTTGATTTCGTTTGCTTATATATAATTTTTATGTACATATATATGAAAGTCGATATGATAAAATTTTGAAAACTCTTGACTATTTTCAAAATATCAAAATTAATGTAGTGTTTCTTTTAAATAACTTTTTATTTTATATGCAAAACATTGTTCAATGTTTGCACCACTCCCGTTGCAGATTGCATGTGCTCATATCTGCTTGAACAAATTTTATACACATATATACAAGAAAATCGATAGGATATTATAATTTTGTTGGAGTACGATTTTTATATATTGTTGGTAAATTTGAAAACACATGACTATTTTTAAAATATCAACGTAAAAATAGTGTTTCTATTAAATATTTTTTATTTTATATACAAAATGTTGTTAAATATTTGCACCTTATACTTATATCTCAAAAATCTTTATATATACCTATTCGAGAAAGGCAATATGCTTAAATTTTGAAAACTAATGATTATTTTAAAAATATCAACATTAAAGCATTGTTCCTATCGATTTTGATTTTTTTTTATATGCAGATTATTAATGATATTAATAGATTAAAAGATATAACGATAAACTATTTTTCCTTATGCCATAAAATAGTTTTTTTTTTAATAACCTAAATTAGCCCACCCAAATTGACACCGGAGAGAATCAAACCTGAGACTTTCAGGAGGAGCACACTCCCATGTCCCAAGCCAATACTACTATCTTGTCTAGACTCTAGAATATAATCAAATACGTCGTTTATGAAATGAATTAAAAAAGTCAAATATTTTTTATGAATAGCACCAAAGGGAGCATATTGTTAATAGATACTAGTATATTAGAAGAAGACATGGGTTACTAGAAGAAGACATGGGAATTATTACTGGGGTAATTCTTGGTTTTCGTTGACTTAAGATAAGTTCGTGGAAAAAAGTGTTATCCTTCAACTAATCGCCGAATAACATAAAACTGAACTTGAATACACGGAAAGATTAGGTCAAAAAATACTTTTTTTTTTTGTGACAGCTTACACAGTACTATATAACAAGAGAAACACAAGACTATTGAGTTGAGAATTGAGAATCAAAGAAAAAGGGGAAAATTAAGATGGAAAAAAAGAACACCTTCGACATGGTTTCAGACGATTCAGATCACAAATTCCTCCGCCACAACATCAGTGGAAACTGCTTCAGAGATACAAAAAGCGCCTTCTACAAACGAATCATGAAAGAGTGGAAAATTCTCCAAAACAATCTCCCCGATTCCATCTATGTCAAAGCCTATGAAAGCCGCATCGATTTACTCCGTGCCGTTATCGTCGGCGCAGCCGGTACACCTTACCACGACGGTCTGTTCTTCTTTGACATTCAATTCCCTGCCGATTACCCAAACAGTCCACCAAAGATTCGCTATCACTCTTTCGGGTACAGCTTAAACCCTAATCTTTACCCTAACGGCAGCGTTTGCTTAAGCCTTCTCAACACATGGCCGGGCGAGAAGTGGGACCCATCTAGGTCTACTCTTCTTCAGCTTTTAGTGTCTATTCAAGCACTCGTTCTTAACGAGTACCCACTTTTTAACGAACCTCTTTTCCGTATATTCGATCGTTCCTTCCATGAAACCAAGTCACGTACTTACAATGAAGATGTTTTTGTTGCAACATGTAACACTGCATATTTGATCATTCGGACACCACCAAAGAATTTTGAGGAATTTGTTAAGGAACACTTTCGTGAACGAGGGCATGTTCTTCTTGCTGCGTGTAAAGAGTACGTGAATGGGCGTGTGAGAGTTGGGTATTATGGTTACAGCATCAAGGACACCAACAGCAGCAGCAACAACGACAATTCTTCGACGGTTATTGAGGTTAGGGAGTCTTTTCAGGTGTCGTTACTGCGTGCTTACCGCCGTTTGTATACAAAGTTTAAGGAGTGTGGTGCTTCGTTGGAGAATTTCCACCATGACTTGGAGTTTGAAGTACAAGTCAAGAGCAAGGGATCCAATGTTGGGAATGGAATCTTCGAGAAAGCAATGGCAATGATCAAACAAGCTTTGGGGTGGTAGAAGAAGGAGGAGAGTACCTAATACCTAACCGCATGCATGATCATGGTTATTTTTTAATTATTCAAATCTCTCTCAAGTCTCTCTAGAGTATGATATGTTTCTAGTATCAATTTATAATGAAATGTTTCTAGTTTCAATTTATGATTAGAGTTAATTTGTTCCTTAATTTTTTCTCTGTTGGTGTTGTGTTTGGTTTTTACATTTTTTCCAAATTGAAGTGTATTATGTGCTTGTGATTTGATGTGACTTGGTACTTTGGTAGAGGTGAAGTTAGTATAGTTTGAAATTTTATATGGTTTCATCTTCATGCGGTAGTAAAAAACAATTGGTTGTATATTTTCCTTCAAAAAAAATTGGTTGTATATTTAATAGTAATTACGGTCTTTCAAGAATATAACATATATATAATCTTGTTTTGAAATTATACTATATAGTGATGAAAGGGAATTAATTAAATATCTCATCAAATGAAATCGATCACCAAGATTCAAATTAGATCTTTGTTGGATTCTAAGTTTATAGGTTTATTCACCTTAAAAAAAGGTAGTGTTAACTTGTGCCCTTAGGACACATGTTAAGAAACTCAAAATAAAAAATATTCAATAAAATTCCGTGCATCTATCTTAAAAAAATTATAGGTTTATTCTCTTAAATCTACGCTGACAGTGCAAAAAATACTCAAAGTTGAATAAAGTTGTGTAAATACAAGAACAAGTACTAAGTATAAAAATAAGGAGAAAAGTAATCAACAAAAGTGTAAGAGAATGGTATTATTATTATTATTATTATTATTATTATTATTATTATTATTATTATTAAGAGTGAGTTACATACATCAATCAAACAATCAATAACATGTTTATCCTTTGAGGAAGGATGTGTTATATAATAAGCGATCTTACATAATGAAAATGAACGTCCAAATACAAAGAAATCTCATATTCTATAGTAAAAGAAAGAAACTAACTTAAGTTTTCATGCATGACACATGTTTTCCTAACTACTTAAAAACTTCTCTTTGCAAGTTTCTTCTTGGATTCGAATTTTGATCTTTGATGGCCTCTACTTATACCTAAAAATTATTATCTTGTTAGCAAAAATCGGCAGATATGTGATTAAGGCATATAGGCGTGATTTCTCTCAGTTGATGGAAGGTTAGACAAAGGCTATAACAACCAAACTAAAGATATATGATTCTTTCTCAAACTTACTGACTAGTACATGGGTTTTGAAGACATCAATCTAAGTTAAAGCTCAGTAGAATTGGCTAATGAGGCATCCAACCCACACTCAATGTATACAACGCCACTAACTGCATGGAGAAAATAGTTAGGAACCATGTCGTGAAAGTTGCGCATAGTGGATCTTGTTAAGGGATCATGTCGTACAGTGGAAAGTTAACAATCAAATGTGGGGTGTCATGAACCCTTCAATGAGGAAAAGTAACACATTATACCAGCGAAAATAGTCTAGTGAGACCAGACATTGCGAGTCATGTTGCTTCGGCTAATAGAAATAGTTTTGGATATAAATACCTACTTGGTACAACATAAAACATATGATCAATCAAACACATGATATTTTCACCATTTTTTGTTCCTTTATAATTCAATATTTATCTTTATTTTACATGCATTTCTTAGTTTAGTAAAAACTCAAAAACAACCATATTTAATGCTCTACTAGAGAAAATAAGGAACTCGCATCTTCCTTCCTCAATGTCAATCGTTTGAAGAAATGAAATCAAATTTGAAAAATCAAACTACTCTTTGACTAATTTCTAGCTCCATCAATAAATTTGGAACGCCCTATGGGACAATGCGACCTTTACCATTGAAAAATTCAGTTCTTTAGTTGAAGACTATGTTTGGTGTATGTATTTAAGATCTGAAAAATGTTTTGGCAGTATGGATCAACTGTCATCATCAACATAAAGAAGGCTAGACCAACAAAGACCGAAATGAGCCTTCACATACTTTAGGAATGCCAACATATGAGGCTTCTCCTAGTGTTTTTGAGGCACCACCAATTGATCCACCAGAGACTCTAGTAGTAATGTTAATATCTTTCATTAGCCAAGATATTGATAGAAGTATATGTGACATCATCGATCAAGTCTCTCAAGAACTTGTTGACATTAATTAACTCATGGTTCATAACAAGGTTCAACAAGAGAAGCAGTTGGAGGTGAGACAAACTTATTATGGCAATAATTCTATCACCAATACCCCATGTGGAGTTTAAGGGAATGAAGGTACCTTCTACTTCTGCCAAACAAATTCAGTCGATCATTGCTTCGATAGGACCTTAATAGGTTCAATCGATACATATACCGAAGGTACCTTCTATTTATAAATCCCAGCCTAGTATTTTTGTCATAACTAACTCTAGGAGGCACCCAGTGATGAATGATACATACAATCAAGTTAATATTCAACTAATGCATATATGGCAAAGAGGTCACCTAGCGTAGTATGACAAATTGGCATTACAAAAGTAATCGCCTTATTGCAATATTATGCATGTGAATGACATGTCTTACGCTGGAGGCCGAATACATTTTTAGCCTAGTAAGACGATCATAACGTCTAGTTGTAGATTACTCGATCCAACAACCATGGGTAAATTCACTTGATTTCAAAAGAATATGTATATAGTTGATTAATAAACCGAAAAAGTTAATGATCACTTTGTTTAAGTTAACCATTTGAACAATAAAAAGCGCAAATTCTCAGCTGAAATTCAAATTTTAATTTTTGTTTCATTATTCAAAATACCAAACTCAAATGTACATTGTCCGATCTTAATCAAACGACAATTAATGTCTCAAATATTTGTTGCTCTCATGAACGGGGTCCATTATTGTGTGACTTGAAAGATTGAAGGTGCATGATCATGAATCTGAAATGAGATGTGGGGTCGGTCATATACAATAATGAAGGCCTAAGCAGTTTCCATCACCCTTGAATTGAACTCCATCTAAAATCCAAAAAAAACACACGAATCCCTAAAACTAAAGGCCAATTTGGATATCCAGTGTCTACTCAGCATCATCCATCACCCACCATTTTATTATTCATTCTTATTCTTTATTACTCATAATTAAATTAAATTTTAAATCTAAATATTATTATAATCTCAACAACAACAGCAACAACACAATCTTTTTCCGATTCAAAACCATCGCTGTTATTTTCGGATTGACCATAAAAAAAAAGCTTCAAACTTTTGAATTTCTCAGCTGAAATTCACGTGTTTCGCTTACTGGGTCAATCTCATATCATCGCTATGCGTGGAGTTGAAGGTTGTGCCGTACGAGGCGGTAACATCTACTGGGGAAGAAAACATGACACTGATTTCAAAGGAATCGTTGTAGTCTTTGCTTGGGTTTCTGTTCCACAAAACCTGTTACAAGAATTCGTTGACCTTTACTCTTCTTTGGGTTGGAATTCTCTTGTTTGTTATGCTCATTATCTATCCGCGTAAGTTTCTTTTTTTGTTTCTTAGAACGCACAAATTATAGCGACCCTTTTGTTTCTATGATTTCAGTGTCTCTATTTCCCATCATTCTAGCTTCTAGACCTTCTTTTTTTTTTTTTTTCCAATTTCGTTGGCCAAGGAATGAAATTATTGGATTTAGAGCTTGATAGATTGATGGGTTTGGTGTTACTTGTAGATAGAGTTTTGTAAAAATCAGAGCTTTCTTGCAAAGTTTAGACTAAAATAATAATAATCTTTGTTTAGTATTTTTTGGTCATTGAAAGTATAATCATGTATGTTTTTGGTTAATGATATGTGTGTAGTGTGTACTTAGTTCTTTGGATTATCGATCAGAATTGTTATATTTTAGAGGTTATTTTGATCCTTCAAGTTAAGTGTTTTTGGGTTTTACTTTGCCTTAAGCTTGTGAAAGGGGAGCTTGTATGAATTGTTTGTTATGTTTGCCTAACCATGTGGAATGATTGTAGCAACAAAAATTGCCTTGGATGATGCTTTACATGTGAAAGTAGCATAATGATATTTAATGTCAAACGTTTCTGGTTGAGAATTACAAAGAAGAGAAGTGAAATTTGTGAAGTTAATAGATAGGTGGTAGAAAGTAGAAACTATATGTTGGCCTGCTTTGGCAACTTGAACAGGGGACCATTTGCTGAGAATAGAATAAGAAAGTTACTTCAAATATTGGGTGGGTTAGTAATGTTTGTGTAGCTTATACAGACTTGTGAAATTAAGAATATGGGTAGGTTGGAGAGGTTGAAATTGTTTCTTTACGTATTTAATTCATACCAAAATATAACGTTGAATCGTGTAAGACAGCCATGGATTCAGCTGAAACACTTGAGTAGGGTTTGTGGTTTCATTTTGATTCCTATGGGAATGTAAGAGACTGGTCTGAATATGCATTTCTCCACATATTACATTTGTTTAGTTGCTTCAATTTCTGGTTGAAGTGCTCTATGACAAAGCTCAAATAGTTCTATTTCAAGAAAAAAAAATCTACTTCGCTAGTTAAGTTAATGATATTTAGAATGACAAGGTTATTTTTACTATTATCCCGCGACAGTATATTAGTATATGATCGAAACAGTAAAAATCAAGGTACAAGACTGTATTATTGAATTGAATAGTAAAGATGAGCTCAAAAGCTCTACCGTGGTGGAAAATAAAAAAGGAAGGGATAAGCCAGAGTTTCGAGCACTTCTAACCAGAGCAAAATGCTCCTAAACCAGAGCAAATATTCCCCTAACGAACTCTAAAAATATTCAGAATGCCCCTTTCCACTACACAACCCCCTCACATGAGGTTGGTGCACACCTCACTAACTAACTCGTCCTCTCCCCCTTCCCCCACCTTTTTTCCCTTCATGCAAACCTTCCAGAAGCTGGCTCGTGCCGGTTTGCCCCATTGCTTAGCTCACCATGGGCTCTAGGCCCAAGTGTCCTATCAGTATACTTGTAAGTTATATGTAGCTTGGTGTTTTGCTATCCTAAATTTGTTCTGACAAATACTTATGTGCGCTCAATTCATTACCAACTAAGTATCTATTGGTTACACGTTATTTTTTTGAATAAGGTCACCGCCTTATTAAATTTGTGCTTGCCTTGACTCATTTGTTTGGTGTACAATCCTAATGGAATTTTTATATCACAATTTTCTCTTCATCCAGATTCAATGAGGAAAGTGCGCTGCCATTGGCATTTTATGTTTTTGATGAACTTATCGAGGTTAGTTTCGAAATTTTCAAAACATGCTAAGATTTATAGCAATGTTCTTGTCAATTTACAATTAATTACCCCGTGACCCTAATTCTCTGGGTACCAGTTCTTAGCTGTGTCATAGTCATTGGTTTAAGTGATAAGGTTGCTTTGGGTTGCGCAGGTGCTAAGGACTAAGCCATGTCCTGTTGTGTTTGCTTCTTTTTCTGCTGGGTCAAAAGCCTGTCTATACAAATTATTTCAGGTAATTTCAATCATCTAATTTTTATCTTTCGTATGAAGAATATTATTTGAAGTTGTGTATGTCCTTTTGGGGTAGAAATGCCTACTGTAATTACTTTTCATACAAATGCAGCTTAGTGAAGGAAGATGCACAGCTCCACTCAACTTGGTAATGCAATTTTCAAACCTCACTTTCTACTTTGATTTATGTGGCTTTCTACATCGCAGCCATCGTGGAATTTATTAATCATTTGTTATTTCGTAGCATGACTGTCAATTGTTTAGGAACTGTGTCTCTGGACATATATATGATTCCGGTCCACTAGATGTTACAAGTGATTTTGGCTTCCGCTTTTCTCTACACCGTTCCATTGCAAAAGTGCCTGGACCATCAAAACTTGTTTCTTGGGTAGCAAAGTCTGTTGCATCTGGTTTGGATGCTTTATACTTGACTAGATTTGAATCTCAATCAGCTGATCATTGGCAGGCTTTATATTCTTCTGTTGTAAGTAATCTATCTTGCCCATCTGGAATGTTTAGTGCCATGTTTCTGTTTTTATTTTTTACTTTCGTAAATTAAACCTAATTTCATTGTTGTCTTCAGAATTTTGGGGCTCCATTTCTCATTTTATGTTCGGAGAATGATGAACTTGTGAGATATCAAAGTATCTATGATTTTGCTCAACGATTACGCAATCTCAACGCTGATGTCAATCTTGTAAATCTGAGAAGCTCATCTCATGTTGGTTAGTCTGAGACCCATGTTAAATTATGTTCTGGCAAGCTTGAACCAGTTTAACAGAGTTATCATAATAGTTATTATTATCTGATTCAGGTCATTATGAACATCATCCAATCCAATACAGAGCTGCTGTGAGCCATTTATTGGAAAAGGCCGTGTCAACGTATTCACGAAAAGTGATACTTGAACGAGAAAGGACTGGTATCGATGGTACACACGACGAGATATCGGAGTTAATCTGTGATCTGCAGAAAGTTGCAATTAATTCAAATGAGAGTTTTAGAAGAGTTGCAGTGGGACCAAGTGACCACTTCTTTTTGCCCAGTTCAGCAGGACATAACAACAATGATAGAGAATCTGGGATTCCACGGGACGAACAGAAAGAAGAACCTGTTTGTGCTCCAAGCTTCCCAAGCATGAGCGCTCACAGCGTCCTTGGGCAATTTCTTTTTGACGTTTGTGTTCCAAAGAATGTCGAAGGTTGGGATGATGTGAAATTTTGTGGGAATCGAAGTGGGAGGTCTCGTGTGTCACCTTTTAGAGGCATTAAACACATCGGTCGCTCTAGGTTATGAATGTGCTCTCTTAAAACTGACTTGAGAAGATACTTTGTGATAATTTTATTTGAAACATCGTGAATTTTACGAGACAAAGGAGGATATGAATATGATAGATTTTGGTGCAAAATTGGGCCGGCCATTGTACCGTATCTGGCAGTGCAATGGTTGCGATGATTCAACTATCGGTTCTGTAGTTGAATGTGAAGATTGATATGGATAAAGATCGTTCGAGTTCCATCAGATTTGATTGCCGTAGATATAAACAGGTGCTCATAAGTTATAATTGTTGTAACTTGGGAAGGGGAGTGGTTGATTACTTACTGTTAGAAATAAACTGGGTGATGTTTGACTAAGGTAAACTACTCCCTAGGTAATATAATTGTTTGAAATGGAAAAAGATGTACTGAGGTATTTATAATTTTCTTTTTGACAATTCTGAGGTGAGGTATATATAGTTAGAACATGAAAATCTTTGTGTCTGTATATATTTGTGGGAATAAATAGGCCATGTTTGAGGCTAAAAAATTGTAAATTAGACATGTCTAACATGTAAGAAAAGCAGAATATTCCGGTGTTTTACTTTGTTTGATTTGCGGACAAGAGTTTTTAGTCTCTGAATAGTATTGTTTGGCAGAAGTTGATATGGCGTATGGTTGCTCAAACATTGTGTACAGAACTTTCACAAATTCGAGAAGTTTTATGAAATGAGATGAATGTTTTTAGTCAATGAAACTACTCTCTCCAAATTATGTCACTTTAACAATATTTCACAATTAAGAAATTTAATTAAAAGAGAAAAAGAAATTAAAATAATTGGCAAATGATAATGTAATAAAGCCACTAATAGTCTCTTTGCTTCGGTGTTTTTCAACCCACGTTTTCTATAAAACCACGGCATCAACCCACGTTAATCCAAAAGCTTCAATTGTTGGCTTTTAGAAATCACAGCAGTTTTATTTTGGAAATTCCCCAAACGTGCTTTGTGCTTGCAAACTCCAACTCAAACAAGCACTAAGATTAATTTAGTGGTGTGGACTTTGGGTACAAACCACATAGCCTCAAGTGTACATAAAAAAAAGAGTATAATAGAAAAAGATGCATTAATGCTTTGGTAGTATTGTGAAATTACAACAAGTTGTTTTTTTTTACTAGAATGACATAATTTGGTAAGGAGAGTTTTTTTTTTTAGCTTAGACAGTACGGCA
>Ga0209282_1001323_pt1 | contig 13478 bp, 4 predicted proteins | sample Mtrugardesep15_FD_187529 | JGI IMG/M metagenome (GOLD analysis project Ga0209282, IMG submission 187529) | Root nodule microbial communities of legume samples collected from California, USA - M. trunc garden sep15 (SPAdes) (version 2) | ecosystem: Host-associated > Plants > Roots > Nodule...
TATGTTTCAATTCGATTGTGCATTTTATTCATCGTTAAGGTGAATTTGTTAGAATTCGAAGATTTGGGTCAACATTTGAGTTATTTGTTTCTATTGTGAATGCTGAATCGTTTTTTTTTTCTTTTTCTGTTATTTGAAATATTGCTTCTTCAGAATTTAGATTAACCGGTTTTGATGGGACAAACCCTAGTTTTTTATAGCTTCAGTAGAGAGGTTTTGAAAGAAAAAAAAGATTGTGTTTTGTGGAAAATTGATGATTTCATACCAATAGGTTTTTGAAGTTGGATCTGATATACCCGTAATATTTTTTGTTCAGATTTTGATGGTAGTGTTAAATTGGTATTATAGTTGCATGTTTGGTGTTTTACTTGGTTTGTTTGAGTTTTGATCATTTTGATTTTGCTTCATTTTTTCTGAATTGTTTGTTTTCAGGTGTGTTTTTTTTAGAGTAATTGTTTGTTTAGATTAACCTATTTTAATGTGGCAAACCCTAGTATTATAGCTTCAGAAGAGAGGTTTTGAAAAAAACAAAGGATTGTTTGTCTGGAAATTTGATAGTTTGAGACCAATTAGGTTATCATATTGGATCACATACCCTTGATGTTTTTTGTTGTTGTTGTTGTTGTTGTTGTTCAGATTGTCTGAATTTTGATGGTAATATTACATTGGTAATTTACTTGCTTGTTTGGTGTCTTGCTTGCGTTGTTTGAGTTTTTGATGTTCTGTCTGTATTTACATCGATTTGAGGTTGCTTCATTTTGCATTTGCCCACTGGTTGCTTAGTGGTGCTTAATGTGATAGATTTAGTACTAGGTTTCTTGTCTTGTTCAAAATGGTTCTGTTTATGTTTGTATAGAGACGTAGAATCTTGCTTTGGTGATAACATTTTTGTTAATGTTAATTATGTTGTTTGATTGTTGGAATTAATGCAGGTTGCAAAGTGTTTTGTACATTTGCTGGGTTGGACACTTAAGGTATTTGTACTTAACAGTTTTTTAAATCATGTGAGCTTTGTAGCATGTTTAGTTCTAGAATAGGAGGTGTTGCTTTCTTAAAAAAAAACGAGTTGCCATAGGTTCTTCTAACTATGTATTTTTTTTACTGATTCCAGTGGTTTGAAATTCTCATGTCAAACCAAGGAAGAGAAAACCGAATGGGGCGTTGTAGTCATCTTCATTATATCAGAACTTTCAGAGGTGGGTTTGTTACTGAAGTCCTTAATGTATCTCGTGGGCGACCAAAACTGAAATTCAAAAATCTTTCAGATATACATGAACGCGAGAGTTTGTTGTCTGATGATGACGATGCAAAGGCTGTAAGATCGTCCATTGATGTAATGGAGGAAGGAATAGTGAAAACTGAACCTGATGTTTGGGCATGTGATGTTCATGATGGTGATGTTCAGAATATCCATAAAATGGATGATGAAGTTGGTGGAGATGATGATATTTCCATTTTAACACTCAAGCAAATTAAAGATAGCAGCAAAGCAAGGAAGAGAAAACGCACACAAGGTCTTGACTCTTCGAACATAAAAATAAAAATTGATGATCCGTCATCCCCGGAAGACTGCATGGAAAAGCAGCAAACAGAAGATGATCCTGATTTCATGGAGACTCTCAGTAGCTTGAAAACTAAATTATCAAAGAATATGAAGACCAAGAAGAAGTGCGCGAAGGACCAGCCAATGTCCTCCCCAGAGATTGTGCCAGTTGACCAATCAAAAGAGATGCTAGACGGTCAAGAGTTCTCACTCTCTAGTGGAGATTCAGCTGGTTTTGCTGAAGTTAAATTTGATTGTCCTGAAAATGATTGTTTCAATGGGCAAGACGACTGTTCCGGTAGAGAAAGTAAAGAAGAACACCCAATGTCCTCCCAAGAGGCTGTGCTAGTTGACCAATCAGAAGAGATACTAGACGGTCAAGAGTACTCACCCTCTAGTGGTGATTCAGCTGTGCCTATTGAAGTTAAATTTGATTATCCTGAAAATGATTGTTTTGATGGGTCAGATGATTGTTCCGGTAGAGAACGTAAAGAAGACCACCCAATGTCTTCCCAAGAGATTCTGCTAATTGACCAATCAGAAGAGATACTAGACGGTCAAGAGTTCTTGCCCTCTAGCGGAGATTCAGTTGCTCCTGTTGAAGTTAAATTTGATTGTCCTGAAAATGATTGTTCCGATGGGCCAGATGACTGTTCCGGTAGAGAAAGTAAAGAAGACCACCCAATGTCTTCCCAAGAGATTGTGCTAGGTGACCAATCAGAAGAGATACTAGACGGTCAAGAGTTCTCGCTCTCTAGTGGAGATTCAGCTGCTCCTGTTGAAGTTAAATTTGATTGTCCTGAAAATGATTGTTCCGATGGGCCAGATGACTGTTCCGGTAGAGAAAGTAAAGAAGACCACCTAATGTCTTCCCAAGAGATTGTGCTAGGTGACCAATCAGAAGAGATACTAGACGGTCAAGAGTTCTCGCCCTCTGGTGGAGATTCAGCTGCTCCTGTTGAAGTTAAATTTGATTGTCCTGAAAATGATTGTTCCGATGGGCCAGATGACTGTTCTGGTAGAGAAAGTAAAGAAGACCACCCAATGTCCTCCCAAGAGATTGTGCTAGTTGACGAATCTGAAGAGATACTAGACAGTCATGAGTTCCCACCCTCTAGCAGGGATTCAGCTGCTGTTGTTGATGTGAATTTTGACTGTCTTGAGAATGATTGTTTCAATGACCCAGATGACTGTTCCGGTAGAGGAAGTAAAGAAGACACAGAAATAACTCCAGAGTGGAATTTTCAGAATGAATTAAATAACAAATGGATTGACTTTTTTCATATTCCACTACGGATGGTGAAGCCATCTGATATGGATATTGTTAATTCTGATGAACTAAGCAGCAACCAGTCTGCAAGCTTTCCTGCAATTGAATTTGAAGATCACGATAACTCTGATATTTTTGACAATCAACTTGATGATGACGCTGATGTACCAGTCACACCACCTGAAGTGGCTAGTGATAAAGATCTTGACTCTGTAGGTCTGGAGGTTAGAGATGATAATACTTTACTCAATGATTACAGTGAAGATCAACATACAGCTGGTGCTGAGATTCTAGATAACGCCTGCGCCACTAATGAACATGGACTCAATCCTGATGGGTATCTGGTTTGTCGCTCGGATGATTCACCTGAATACGAAGAGAAGCAATCATTTGCTTCCGAAGGTGATGATGACATCGGTACACTAGTCTCACCACCTAAAGTGGCTAGTCATGATTTGGAGCTTAGAGATGATACTACTTTACTCGATGACCGCAGTAAAGATGAATCTACAGATGGGGCTGAGGTTCAGGATAAACTCTGCTCCAATACTGAACAAGGCCTCAATCCAGATGGATGTCCGGTTCGTCTCTCCAATGATTCACCTGAATACGACACTAAGAAATCTTTAGTTTCCTTATATGATGGTGAGAGGATACATGTCAAAGAGGCTACTGATGAATTGACTTCTTGTGATGAACATGAAGGTAGTACAAAGCTGCATGGTCCTGAAAGGTTATTGTCAACCAGAAAGGTGAAGATATTATCTCAATTTTTATTGACTTGATTTTGTTATTTCTTTTTCTCATTAGTTCGTTTTTCTTCAGGCCATTTCACCATCTTCTCAGGAAAAGCTCTGCAAAGCCATGGAGACCATTGATATCAGTCATAGAAACAATCTAAGTAAGTGCCTTAAGTATTTTGATTTGATCTAGATCAATAAATGATAACCACATTATAGAATCCTCCCACATTTTTTTGAACTATACACCCAACAATCTTTTTTTTCTGACAAATAAACCCAACAATCCGGATAGACGAAAAATTTATTGAGCAAAAATATGGTTTTATAGCTATGGCCTACATGAAAACTATCATGATATGAAAACGTGAAACCTTGCTGCTGTTGTAGTCATAGTAATGCTTGAAATTGCCATGGACTTTATTGAGTGAGAATTGTTTTATTTGTACTCTAATGATTTCATTTCTCCGTCATATATTATCTGGGTTTTCTGTAAGTGGCTATGGATTTTCTTCTCCTGCATACCTCAATCTATGGATTTTTTTTCTTATGTATGCCTTGATGTTCTAGGTAATTCATTAGTAAGTAGGTGAATTAGGTTTTTGTTCTCTGAATACCTCAATGTTTAACCTATATTATTTTCCTTACATTTGTTTATAATAATTTCAGAATGCAAAGGAAAACTACAGTTTACAGAGCAGACTGATAAGAATGGTGATGCAGAAAGGCTTAGTGTTGTCTCGAGAACTGCAGTTACTAATAACCCTAACAAAAATAGAGTTATTCCAAAGACTTCTAGAAGTGGTTCCAATCTTCAAGGCGCTTCCAAGATTCGTAATTCTTCTCGTTCAGCAACTCATCTGGGGTGCAGCACTCTACAGAATTGCTCAAAAAGTGCTATTGCATTTTCAAAGCAGCAGATGCATGATGCTGAGAGTCTCACTATGAAACTCACAAAAGAGTTGAATTCAATGAAGGAAATTATGGATGACATGTTAAGATCTGAGTTCTGTCTAAATACATCTCTGAGATATAAAGTAAACGAGGTAAGATACCACAAACTTGTTCTTAGTGAATGTTATTTTCTACAGTAGGTTCTTAGTGAATGTTATTTTCTACAGTTGAAATCATTATGATTTGGTTCAAGTCCATTTTAGAGTAATAGTGCAGTTTCCTTAGTAGTTAGTAATATATATAGTTTCTGCATTTGTGATATATGTAATCCATTTAGTTTGCAGAGTAGTATAGCTTGTAAATTAGTCTGTTATTAAAGAATAAATTAGTCTTTTATTAACGAAGGAAGTTATGTCTCTATAAATAGTTTACTGTACTCAGTTATAGTAGATTGTCCTCTGTGTACATTTTAATGCCCTCCCTTCAGGTTTTTGGTTCATTATTTGCCCTATCTGTCACTTAGTAAAGCAGATTATGCCGGCTACATAGAGCTTTCTTGTATCATCTTATATTCCTATTTAAAACTTTGAATTGTACAACTTTCTTGTAATTTTTTATTTTTCGAGGATGTAAGAATACATTTAATTTGACATATTTTAGTACCTGTTAATAATTTGTGATTACTGATTTTCAGGCAAGAATGGCAGTCAAGAATGCTACAAAAGCTGAAGAAGGTGCAAAACGGTGGCTGTCTTTCATGTCAAGGGATTGCAACCGTTTCTGTAAAATAATGGTTAGTTCATCCTCTACCATATTATTGAATTGAAGCACACTGACACTTCATGTTGAATATGTGTTCGGTCTCCGACACTAACACAACACAGACACGTGATTGCATTTAATCAAGTTACTACCAGTGTCAATGTTGTGACTGGCGTTTGTGCTTCTTAGCACTTAAATATTACCAGCTTTGTATGGTTTCGTTGTCTGTTTCTTGTTTGGCTAATTACTGATCTTGATCAACTGCAGAAATTAGCCGACAGTAGTTCTTCAACTCCACAAAATGTAGTCTCACCTACACAAGATGTAGTGCGTAAAGAGAAAAAAATAGCATTCGCTGATGAAGCAGGTGGAAAGCTGTGCCAGGTTAGGTTCTATGAGGATGACGACGGACATTTGCCAGAATCTAAGTGAAAGGGAATGTTTCTTGTATAACGGGTTGTATTCTGTATATTAACCTTCTTAATACTTGTATTGTTAATAAGATTGATTGGTTAGAAATGTTTTATACTTGATAGACAATAGGAATTATTGCAGCAAGTTCATTCACTTGATATTTTATATCCGGCCGAGTCGAATCAAATTTTATACTTGATATACAATGGGAATTATTGCAGCAAGTTCATTCACTTGATACTTTATATCCGGCCGAGCCAAATCAAATTTTCAATGACTTAATTCTTTATGCTTGTATTTAAGAAATTTTATTAACACTAGTAGTTGATGGTTGGGTTGATGCTATTCCGAACCCCTTTCAAGCTCCGGATCTGGGTGTGAACTTTTTTCCTGTTTAATGATATCCTAAGGACCGTTACTGCTCGGTCCCTTGCAAATTGTTTTAAAATAAAATGGTTAATTTATGTGTGCAAATATCAGGCTGCAATAGCTGGATGGTGCAGTGCTTGTGGTTACTATTAGATTTAGAGAGAAAATTTCTTTCACTAGGTCTAACAGCCACATAGTTGCTACACTGGTAAAGATCTATATCAATTTTTCAAATTTATGGTCATGACTAGTTTTCTGAACGTTAAGTTTTAGAAAGGAAAGGAGATTGATTACTTTGGAGGTCTCGGTATTTTTAGAGAAAGCATGTTAGTTTAAATTAGTTTTACACCATGTCTAGCAAGAATAAAGTATTTTGTAGTGATTTATAAATTATAGTTAAATTTACACTGCACTTTAAAAAAATACAAAAATAAATTTACGTTGCAATGTGTTGGTTTTTCATTGGATGTTGCTATAAAAATTATTCTTAAATTTTAAATGTCTCTGAGCCAAAGAGTTTATGATGAGATTCCTATGTTTTTTCTTAATAATTTGTAATTAGGCTATTGAACTAAAACATTCTTGCTTGGTTTTTACACTAGTAATTCGCAAATGGGTCTTCAAATATATGGACTTATTACCCGAAAAAAAACAAAGGACTTATCCTCTCAATATCGGATTGTAATTGAGTGTTTTTTTATTTAGAATGAAAAAAGGAAGAAAAAAAAGTAAATAACCCAGAAATAGAGCTCAACCTCAACAATAACCGTCAAAAGATTCAACATAGCCTTAAAGAACAGCCGAGTTTGATAAAAAAATTCACGCAACAATTTCTCTCCACATGTTGGAAAGAAATGTTAGGAATATGCTACTTTAAACTAAAAATCTTCACCAATAAAGAAGCGTATGCAAGCATATGCGAGTGATCCAGATATTAAAGAATGTGTAAGACTTTTAAAGATTCTATCTCGCAAATAACCTGATAGAAGAGAAGCTAGATATCCAATCTCTCTCGTTGTCACAAAGTAAACCGCTGGAACCAATGTCACTCGAGGCACCACAATTTCCATCAATATTCAACTTAACACATTCATCTTGAAGCGGGATTCACTTAACAATGTGACGATTAATGTGGTGCTCATAGGAGTAGATTGTAATCGAGTGTATAACAAAAAAGGGGCGTATAACTAAAACAAAAAATTGAATAACAATTCCCTTAAAAGCAATCTCGTGGTCAACTAGAATAAGGGTGTTTAAAATCGAACAAATCATTTGAAAAAATTTGTATTTGGTTTAGATGTATTCGGATAATTATTTAGTCAATTGTGTAATTTGGTTTAGTTGCGGTTTTTACTTTATCAACCAAACTAAGCCAAACAACATAAAAAAAACATTAATTAAACATGTCATCTAGATCAATACTCATGAAAACTCAATGAAAACTTTTATAAAATGACATATTTATTCTCGTATTAAGTTTCTTCTTTGTTTTTTATATTAAAAATGTATTTATGTGTTACGTGAACTTTTAGAGAATGAAAAAATCTTAGTTTTTTTTTCATTTCTTACAAAATATGATTACTTATTGTCCACGTTTTTAATTTGGTCTTGTGGTTGAGAACATTGTTGGATAAAAATGAAATTGTAATGTTGGATGAAATTTAAAACATTGCTTGAAATATGTTGTGTTTTATCTTTTTAACTTGATTTTAATAATGAAAATAAAAAATTATATTGTCTTAAAAATAAACCGTACTAACCGATTCAATTCAAACCGCATTGGTTTGTTTGGTTCAAATTTTATTTTAAAAGTCGACTAAACCAAACCAAACTGTATGCTTGTTTATCTTACAACTCATACGACTTTTAACCTCAAAACATAACTAAATCACACCGTAAATATCCCTAACTAAAAGTACACAACATGTCAACATCTATCCAAGAGCACTCGGATGATTGGTAAAGGTTTTTCCTTAAGTTAACTAAATAACATAAGTTAAAATCCAACCTTAAAAATATAGCAATGTTAAATCTCTTTATAAAAAGTTTTGCAATTCATTGGGGTTTACTCGACTTAAAAAATTAATTTTTTCAGTTAGAATACATAATTCTAAAAAAAATAAAAATGCACAACATCAAAGTTTATTTTTTTTAAGGAACAACATCATCAAAGATTTAACATGGTCATAATTCGTTTTTAGTGAATTATGTGTTGTTTTTTTTTTCCTTTGCTTCCAAGTACAAGTTGATGTTTTATATAACGAGGAATATATACATATTGATGAGATAAGAATGCATCAAAGTTAACGGGACGATAGTTGTGGGGGTCGTGAATATACTATAGCAATAGCATATGAATGAATAATGTATAGGCAGTTAAAGCAGCATATACGTACAATATATGACTGGTCTTTGTAATTTGTAAGTTTGTGTTTGACCACAACTTCAACTTACAATAAAAGCTTCACAACTGATCAGACTCAAAGACAGAGATTCACCTTCTCTCTCTTTCATCTGATTCTGTTCATTCATATGTCTCAACAGTGAACAATCACGATCTCCGTTTTGTTCGAAAACGACGCCATATATTGTCCTCATCCTCCATAAAACAATTCTTTCAAATTTATTCACATGCACATTCAAAAAAAGAATTTAATTTTGTACCAAAGTTTAATCTGGTATATATATAAGAAACATTAAATTAACATATATGACAAAAATTATTTAGTCTAGATTAAAAGATCTTAAATGTCTTTTGTCAAAGAATATATCTTAAAAGTAGTTAATGCTTAGCGGATTATATAATCTAGTCGTTAATAACTTAAGTTTATTTAGAAGAACTCAAGTTTGATTGTTAAATGAGACAATTTTTTTGTTAGATTTTAATTACTTAGCGGCCAAACTCTGAATTACTAGGATAATTTTTCCTTACGAATCAGAGTTACCACGGAAAAAATGACTATATATAATATAGTAGGTTTAAATATGTAAATGATTCAAATGTTTCGGTTTTAATTTCTATAAAACTATTTTCTTTATAGTTTTAGTCTTTGCAAATATAAAATTTTTTATTTTGGTCCATGGTATTTTGTTTTAGTCTTTATAAATTTATTCATATTTAAATTGGTCTATGCAATCTTCACTTTAGATTTATAAAGACAATAACAAAACACAAAAGACTAAAATAAAAGTGATTTTATTCTATTCATATTTTTGGAGGACTAAAAGTGATTTTAAAAGTTGTAGAATTTATTTTATCATCTTTGAATGATGAAAATTGCTGCTGACACATTTGGTTTGGCTGAGAAACACATGTAAAAGACGAAAATACCCATCGATAGTTAACTGCCGAGAAAAATTGATCCGGCTGCAGTTAACTATCGAGGAAAACCTCGGTAGTTAACTGCCGATGCGTTCCTGCTACAAATCTGACAGAAGCTCTCTCATCCATTATTACTCTCATTTTACCAAATTTTTTGGTAAATTTTTTTGAAAATGTTGATCGATATGCGGGTAAAGAGTATCATTCACTTGGGTGGAGTTAAAGAACGACGAAAACGTGACGAACATGTTTTGGGAGCACAGCATGTTCCAGTGGATCGATATGCGGGTAACGTTGTTGAGATCAACTGAAGATATTATCAAGAGTCTGATTCCGCCAGAAGATGGTCATTAGATAGAGAATGCACCTTCCGACTACAACAATTGTCTTCCTCTAGATGGGGTAATTCAAACTTGCCAAACGACAAGTCCTCAGCATTCGTCCGATATTCATGTTTTTCCTTTGAAAAGATTAAATTCTTGTTAGGCTAGTTTAGATGACGGTATTGAAGTGTCAAGGAATGTACCTCATTTCGGTGGCACTTGAATACCATCATCTAAACCAAGCCTAACAAAAAGTTATTCTTTTCAAAGAAAAAACTTGAATGTCAGGCGAATGCTTGAGTCCTGTTGTTTGGCTAGTTTGAGTTTACCCAGTTTAGAGGTAAGATAATTGTTGTAGTTGGAAGATGCATTCCCGAATGTAATTTAATGTAATGTGATAACATATATAATGTAATGGAACAACCTATTATCTTATTTATTCACTTTTCGAATTTATTTATTCATTACGAAATTTTATTCATTACACACTATAATGTAGCAAAATGTGCGCGACATATTAAAAAAACATAAAAAATATCCAAAACAATTAGGCATTACAAGCCATTACATTCATTCATCTTCATCATCACACAAGTCAATCGAGTTGCCCGCTTCAGTCCCTGGGGCACCTGCTTTTTGTTGAGGACCAAAATAGCATGTCCTCCCGCTCCTCCTCAACCTCGACTGATTGTACACTGGCACCTTCGAATCCTTCTTTATGACGGAACCATCACATGTGATTCTGTGCCATTTCATAGACGATTTTTCTTTCTTCTTCTCATCACCCTGAACGTTACCCTGGTTCTGATTCTGAGACATGTTTACATAAAAAAAAAAAATTGGCGATCAAAACCTAAACTAAATCTAACAATAAAACATAAACATAAATATACATAGCATAAAATCATAACATCAATAAAATCTATATAATCGAAATTTAACAACAAAAAAAACAAATAAAGCAATAAGATTCAAAACACATACTTGTTTTTGTGATTGAAATTGGCTTGAAATGGCTTCAAAAGGCTGAAAATCGTACTTTGGAGACCCAAAACCGCAACAATGGAGTTTTGGAAACTCCTATGCCTCTTCTGTTCTTATAACAGAAAATCGATAGTTAACTGCCGGGGTTTTCCTCGGCAGTTAACTGCAGCCGGTTCTAATAAAATTCGACAATTAACTGCCGAGGGGCATATGATTAATTTACATGTGTTTTTTCAGCCTTATCAAATATGTCAACAACAACTTTCTTGAATGATTTAAAAAAGAACTAATTTGTTTGTAGAATCGATTGTGCGCAAAGCTATAGTTTATAGTTTTTACTTTATACAATGAATTTTAACTTTAAATTTATTGTAAAATCCATTTTATATAAATATCAATCACTTTATATTTAACTTACTTGTACCCAAAATCTATTCATTAAAATCAGTTTTTGCCATCATATAACCGATCATACATTTAGTGTGTGTTTGGTTCAGCTTTGAATAAAATTGATTCTGACAGAATTGATTCTGATAGAATTGATTCTGACATAATTGATTTTAAGAGAATTGGTTTATGTTTGGATACAATAATGAAAAATTGATTAAACAAACTGAATGTTGTTTGGATAGTTTTTATCAAAATTGTTTTTGAATGTATAATTACTAAAATGGACATAGTTAAATTCAAGTAAATATGCATAATTGAATATATATGTAAATCAAATATTAAATATAGATATATTATTTAATTTAAATGAATTTTCTATATATTAACTTAAAACATAATAGATACGATCATTAAACTAATTTTTTTTACAAAATATTTGTTCATATATTTTATATTTTTTGATAAAATATATTTAAGTTAAATAATACTAGAGTTAGTTGTCAAAAATGATAAAATATAGCGTAACTGAAAGGTAAAAGAAAAAATACAGTAAATCTGAATGGGGGCTAATTTGGTAACTCATGACCATAAACATTTTTCGGGGGCTAATTTGGTTCGTTAAGTTTTTTTGATTAAATTTGGTTTTTCAAATTAATTACAAAACAAAAAGAAGGAGAATTGATAAAGGACAATAAAGGAAAATAATAAGTTGTAATAATTAAAATATAAAATTTAATGTAGAATTGATTTTAGGAAAGTTAAAAGTTAGAAATTGTAGCTTTAAAGAGAATTACTTTTGAAGGATAGAAGCAATTCTTAAAAACCAAACCAAACACCATTGAAAACTTAATTTTTCACTTTTAAGATTTATAGAAGTAATTCTTGATGCTTAAAAGCTAAAATAAACATGCTCTTAAACTAATTAGGTATCAACACTATAGTCATGTGAAAAAATGTTATTTGACACTATAGTGTTCATTTATAGCATTATTGATAATTACATCATCTTCTGAACTGAGTTCTGCATGCACATAATCTTAGATTCTGGCTTACTGTGTCACCCACCTCACCCTCGATCGATCAACCTGACCTGAATTTTTCTTTACCCATGCCGATCACATTAACTCTGTCCAGGGACATTGTAGAATTACTGTTCACTCAGAAATTTTTTCTGTAAAGAGAAACAACTAACCACGTGCACTTATTTTCTTTCATTAACTAGTTTCAATTTTAATTCAAGTTATATATGAAGCTTATCCAAATGTAGGCCAAACATATTAAATTTTAGTCATGCTAATTTTATAGCACATATTAAAGAACCCATAAATCTTTAATATACTATAAAAAGTACTATAGTAACATGTAAGCATTTTCCTTTTTTTTATAGATAGACATGATAATAATTCTCGTATCCTTAAATCTCCGTTCGAATCTATCTCAACTTTGACAGGGAAAGCTCGGGTTAACTGACTTTGGGTTTGGATTTGAGTTTTTCTTGATTTTAAAACATGAAGGTGGGTATTGAAGACATTGATATCCACATGGACCGACCTGCTAACGTCGTACTTCCATTTTAACCTCTCTTGGGCTAGAAAACTCTTCAATTACATTTATATGTTTATTTTTTTTTATTTTCAAGACCAGCCATTAAACAAGTAATTTCCTATAAAAATAATAATAAAAAAAAAGAAAAAACAAATTGTTGAAACAATATAGTCTTGAGCTTTTACTATTTTTAATAAAAAAATTTACAAAATTACAGTTGAAGTTCGTGTGAGAACAATGCGAGGTAGAGGTACCCAAACCCCATCGATTTTGGGGATGGGGTTCTATTCTTCTCCCCCATTGAAATCAGGGACAAGGAAAACGAAACTTACCCCATCTCATTGTCATACCTAGATATATCATAAAAAAATGTTATATGTGCTTGTGCAAAAAAATTAAAACATTTAGCTAAAAACAATTATGCAATTCTTCTTAAAATTTGGATTTTAGAAGAATTAATTTTAAAAACATACATTAGTAGAAGTTGTTTTTGTGGTAGTTGTGACGATGCTTGAGGATTTTGTTTATGTTGTTTCGTTGATCGTGATGTTAGCTTTATTTTGGTGTTTCTATTTATTGTTTTCGGAGATAACCCTTTGTTAGGAGACTTTTCCTACAAGTTTTTGGATTTTTCTTTATTTTCATGGGTGTATGAGTTTTTCATTGGGGCTTCCCATCATCCTTTGTTTGTTACTAATGTAAGACTCCTAGCCAAACACTCCTTGTGCCGCTTAAGATTCATTGTAATCTTAATAAATTCCATTTTAGCTTTTTTTTTAAAAAAAAAATATGTTGATAAAATGTATTTTGTTAATATATGACGTATTAATTAAATTTTAAGAGCTGACATTAAGGGGAAACGTTCAAAGTCCATATAAAATTATAATAAAATAATCATTAGGGTCGTTTTAATTAAAAAATG
>Ga0209282_1001324_pt1 | contig 13476 bp, 8 predicted proteins | sample Mtrugardesep15_FD_187529 | JGI IMG/M metagenome (GOLD analysis project Ga0209282, IMG submission 187529) | Root nodule microbial communities of legume samples collected from California, USA - M. trunc garden sep15 (SPAdes) (version 2) | ecosystem: Host-associated > Plants > Roots > Nodule...
GGACCCGTGCCCAGACCCATAAAAGCGGGGTTTTACCCTACCCATTGTGGGTATTTTTTGCGGGTACCCATTGGACATGGGTCCAATTGCCATCCCTACATGGCTGTTTTCGTATCGTATCGGGATACGTATCGTGGGATACGTAGGATACTAACTACACTGATCTGATTTACTATATTTGTTTACTTAAATTGGTAGAGAATCCCCTTTCATTTGGTTATGTTTGTTTGTTGTTCTTAATGGCAGAGGCCGAAGCCCTGTGGAGGTACAAAATTCGAGTATGTAAAAGATACTATAGTGTGCCATGATTATCAGGAGATAAAAGTGCAAGAGAGTACGCAGGTGCTAGGTGTTGGTGCGATCCCTCGTTCAATTCTTGTCATCTTGAAGGATGACCTTGTTGATGTTGTTAAAGCTGGAGGTATTTTCCCTTCAAACCCAGTGTTGCTAATTACTAGCTAGCAGCGTTATTGCTCAGTGGAGTTTGAACAAACCGCTATTGTTCCATGATACACTATTTAGTACAGAACATTGTGAAGTAGCGGTTATAGCACTGTTGTGTAGCGGAATTTGAACAAACCACTATTTTCCGTGATCCGCAATCAACAAAGCTGCTCAAATGTTCAGATTACTCTTCAATTCTATCTAACTAGTTGTCAACATCCGGGCTGAAATCTTAGTTCATTCACAGGTGTCTTTGTTTCATGTTCGAATGGATGTGTCTAATTGATAACAAATGGAAATAGTTTTAAGGTAAACTTCAAGACAAACCCCGTGTGTAAGTCATCTAAGTTTCTTAGGCATATAGCAATAGAAGTTCTTTGGGTCACAAAAGAGAAAAGGAAGGCCTGCTAGAATCCCTGTGAAAACTAGCACTTAGATGTCAAGCAAATTTTGACAGCTTCTCATATAAAATCTCAGAACAACCAGCATAAAGATGTTGATAAGCATGTTGCAAACACACGGTTGAGCCAACCATTTTAGTCTTAGCATTCTCTACTAGCGAGAGTCCCTTTTGATCGTCGAAGGCCTCAATGGATAATTCAGAACTAGAGCCTTTCAAACTTTCTTCATTTGTGTAAGACCTCTTTGCTTGAGCGAGTCTCCTTATATGATGAAAACAAACCCCATGACTCGCATGTTAATGAGAAAGTGAACAATACATAAACAAGATGACTTCCACGATCCATTTGAGAATTTCACTGCACTTTTAGTCTGAAGATCCACAAGTTAAGATTAAACCATATAAACTTGTATATTGAAATGAATTTGTCCAACGAAACTAAAGTCACTAGACTTGAAGATCAACATAATATTCTAATGATTCCATTGATATTAGTGTTGATCTCTGGTCTTAATCCAGTACCAATCTACATATAGTGAGTGAGATCACGTGTTAATAGTTAGGGTGCATTAGAAGTAGGGCTTGAAAGTTAAGTGGCCACTCATAGTCTTCATTGATCATGAACGTTGGCGAAACGATGTTCATTTCCATGTCTACAATCTGTTCTCCCTGTGTCATGTTTGCTTCCCTGGTTACAAATTACAATAGCTTTCAAAATAAACAAGAATGCTTGGCATTTATTTATTTATTTATTGAGAAATGCTAGCAATACGTTCTCTTATACATCCTTTCCAACACACACTCTTCTGTTGGTTGAATTTAATACGGGTCATATCAAATTTATGCGGGACCCACATATTTTACCAGGACCCACTTTCAAACTAACGGGACCCATTTAAATTTCAAGTGTGTGTTGCTAGTACTCCTCTTATTTATTTGACTCGAGTGTAGGGTCTTTTTATTTGGAAATATACTGTCCAGTTTCCGAGATGATGTAATTTTTTTTTCGAGAGGAGATAATGTAATTTTTCTGTTGGTAGTTTATTGAAAGTTTGGTGTCTATCACGAGCTGAATTTCGAGTGCTGCAAAACAGAATTGACTAATGATTTTGGGCAGTTACCAAAAAAAATAAGAAAGTACTGAGACAGTCTTTATACTTCATTCTGAAACAAGATTATAAGTAGTATCGGCATATCCTTTTGTTAATGATGGAGTTCTAAGGAAACACTAACTTATTAGTCCTTTTTTGAAGAAGCTAAATAGCCCACTCAAATTGGCAACGAAAAGAACTGAACCTGAGACCTTGAGGAGAGGAGGAGCTTACTCTGAGGTCTCAAGCCAACACCACTAGACCAACCCAAGTGGGTTCTAACTCATTAGTCCTATTATAGAGGATAGGCATTATTTTTGTTAATTCTATGATTAAATTAAGAAATGCATGTTGATGAAATTATTGAAAGTACGCATGAACATATTGAGCAAAATATATGTAGTAAAGATTGTTAGGTGAGGGATGGAGTACATCCTGAATTCAGAACAGATTTTTGAAGTTAGCTCAACCTTATAGGATTGCGATCTTTTGTTTCACTGTAGCATATGTGTTGCCCAGGTTGTAAAGGGCATGATGAATTCATAACTGCAATATTTGTTGTTGGATTTTGGTTATCGAAGTCTTTTAACTCTTTTTTACTTGCAGATGATGTGATTGTCACTGGTCTCTTAACAGCAAGATGGTCTCCAGAGTTGAAGGATGTGCGCTGTGACCTTGATCCAGTGTTAATAGCCAACAATGTAAGGTGAAAAAAAGTGTCACAAAATGACTGTAATTTTTCCGTTGACTTTACATTTATGATAATTGTAAATACACCCATACTTGATAAACTTAATTTGCTGAAAATGTTATTTTCTTTTTTCATTCATAGCTTCTCTTTAATTTATGTAAAATAACCAAATGTGACACTCATAATGGGACGGAGGGAATGGTTCTTTAGTATGATTGAATGGAAGGAAAGCAAAAGTAGCTGATACAGTTGATTATTTTCCTTATTTCAGGAGAATCAATGAATTGAAGTCAGAAATTGATATTTCTGACGCACTTGTTATGAAATTCAAGCAGTTTTGGGGTCACTTCGAAGATGCACCTTTAAAAGGTGGTATTCCCAAAACACATCTTTGGTATCCTTGTATCATTCAAATTCATATTTTTGAACCTTATGTGACTGCCTCTCTCAATATTTATTATTTTATATTGTCCTTGAGAAGCTGGACTGTACAACACATTTTAATCCATCTAAAATGTTTGTTCCTTCTGTGCTCACACCCGTCGCTGGTTAAATTTGGTTAACAACTGTCCAAGTTTTCTGAATGGTTTTACTTATGAATTATGTTGTGTGTGATGAGAACTTCAAAGCTTCTTTTTACACAGGAAGGAATGCTATTCTACGAGGAATCTGCCCACAAATATTTGGTCTTTTCACGGTCAAGCTGGCAGGTAAACACATTCACCTTGAAGTTTATTGCACTTTGACGTTTGATATTTTCAATTTGGATGCTTTGGTCACATTCTTACTGTTTCTCTCAAGGATTTCCTTTGACATATTTCAACTTGTTGTGTTTATGGACATATGGAATCTTTGTATGATGGGGATTTGAAAGAGATGAAAGAATAATAATCTGAATAATGTTCACTGGGTTTTTCTGGCATAGGTGATATACAATCCATAGTTTTTCTGGCATAGGTGATATACAATCCATAGACTTATCCCAATAATCGAAAATAAATTGTCAATTTGTCCACATAAAGGAAAAAATTATACTGCAGGAATATCCAACTATTTTATCATAAGATAGTGCTTTTTACATTGTTTTACATCATGGGGTCACTTGATGTATAACTTTTTTGAAATATAAAGCACAAAAATGAAAATACAACCGTGCATGCTAAAAAAGTTAAATGATTAAGTTTAGAGTTTAATTTCTATACACTGTCAGTATGTGTGAGATTATTTTACACATGCATTGAATGATGTATTACCATCTCATTTAATGAGCATGAATATGTTTTCAAACAAATTAAATGACTTGGCAAGACATCATCGGATGGATGTGTAAAATATCTTTACACTGACATTCTATACAAATTAAATCCTTAAGTTTATGTAAATGTACAACAACATGTTGGAGATTGATATTTTTCTGTCATTAATTAATTGTGTGCTGCTGTTTTTCTGTCATAAATAAATGTTGCTTGTTTAAGTTTAAGTGTCATAATTAGATTGTTGCTTATTTAGTAAGTAAAGCAGTCATAGGTAATGATGCCTAGTGTTCTTAGGTAATGACGACTAGTGCTTAAGAGTAGATTTAGTGCAGATTTTATGTTTAGTCTTACAAGCAAGCTTATGGCTTGGTTCTATATATTTGTAGTGTATGCTTCAGCTTAATGTATCAAAGTATCTTAGCTTTTAGTACTTTGTTCTCAAAACTTTATTGTCTTTTGATATTTTCTGGTTTTTTCTTCTTTCTTCTCCACCATTTTGAACCTTAATTTTCTGTCTTGCGCTTATTGCTTCTGCTGCCTTTGCAAAAGCTAACAAGTTGTCGTCTATCTGTTCTTTGTTGTATTTTTTTTTTACCTTATTTTGATGATTTACTGCATTTGTTTCTGACTTTTGCTGCTTTGTGTAAGAGCAGTTCGAAATCGTTGTACAGTTTTTGATCGTTTCTTGCACGTCTTGTGCTTGATTTGAGCCTATTAATAAACTTTTCAGCTTCAAAATAAGGAGATTAAGATTTTAGAATCAATTATTCAAAAGATCTGTTTTCTAACAAACTTAAGTGGAACCCTGCTAGGCACAAGCAAATCCAATGTTTTTAAGTTGAGGCTGGAGTTACGCTGTAAGCTTTTATAACGTAGAAAAATGCAAAAAAAATGTCGCTTTTGCTGTCAAAATTGTGGTTGGGATGCTGTCACGGAAACCTCAAAATCCGTTAAATTGTGATTGCGGATCACAATCTAAAATAACTAGAGAAAAGCAAATTCGCAAAGAGTAACTAACCTATATGATTGGCCACTTTCACCTCAACCTTCCATGATTTCCGTCATGGAACAAAACCTTCCATGATTTCCGTCATGGAACAAATTGAAAGTTTAACTACTATGTCTATAAGAGAATAACGTATCAGTTCGCAGCTGTTTTAATGCAAATAGTTCATGACATATAGCAGTACTGTTAAGACAATCCCAAGTAGATTGTAGATGGAATTATCATATTTCAAAGTGCAATTTGCATCCATTTATCGCTCCAAATGTGATATTCCAAATTCATCTTGTAGTGCGCGTGAGTCCATACCTCTTACTATCCTTGGATCTTCAAAAAAGTAAATATAAATATTATATTTACTTAGAGAGAGGAGTTGTTTCGCTAAGTAATGATCGACCATCTTGATTTATAAGATCCAAGCTAACTTGTTTGATTCTGGAGGATCCTGTGTTAGTATTGGATTTGGAGGTGTTCATCATTGTTTTTGCCTTGTGTATGTAGCTGATGAACATTCAAAGTCTGTACGTGAAGCTTTTCTGTTTGTCTGCTAATGCAAAGGTGGATTTTTTACATGTCTGCTTAGATTTATCCAAGCTCGAGGTAAATGTTTCTAGCACAAGAGCTTCTAAGGTAGCAAAGACATGCCCTGCTGCAATGGAATTTGCATTTATGCAAGGTGATGATCATGTAAGCACTGATTCAATACCTTATGCTCATCATCCTTCACTTGCATTCTTCAATATCTTTCAAATTTTATGCTTACTTTTTTTCCAACATTTGTGTGTCAGGAAAATCCTCTATGGAAACTGGTCCGCAATTTGCTGAAAGAACGCAAGACAAGAAACAAAATGACTATCCACAACCATATTATTGGGCAGTAAGCTACTCGTTTATAAAAAAAATATTATAAGTGAAGTTTACACAAGAAAACAATTGCAAAGTTGGATTGGAGTTTTTTTTCCAAATAAATCGTGAACAATTTGCAACTCCTGCTCCCTTATTTTATTTCTCTCTCTTGGGAAAGAAAAACAATGCAATCGCTCAATTGGAAACGGAAATAAAACTGCTCAATTTGCAGGGTAGCAACCGCTTTTTATTATCAAAGTGTGATAACAGTTTTTGTTATTAGAAACTGGCAAAGTTGGAGGGAGTTAGAGGGAAACCATGTAGTGTATGTAGTTACATTTTTAATTCAATTTACGTGTTATTTCCATTGCAAGTGAAACGTAAAATGGAGACAATAAAAAAATAGCCCAAAAAATGTATCCATTTATCTCTTGTTATTGGTTACTATCATTATTATTAGTAGTAAGTTTTGCGTATTAATTAGTAGTGTTTAGTAGCATGCAAAACTGAAATTTCAAATATAAATAGAGTAGAATGAAGTGGGAGAGAAAGTAGAAAAAGCAATAGCAATTGTTGAAAGTCTCATCATCAAACAAAATGTCTATTTCAATCCATGTCTCCTTCTTGTTACTGCTTGTGATTTTCATGTGTTTCAATAATTTAACTTTTGGCAGTAGAGTCTCTATTCCACTTTTCTCTCAATCTTAAGCCGAAAAAAAAACTTTACCTCTCTGTTGAAAATGATTTACCGAATGATTCAGGAGAGCTACACTTCGATATTTTTAATGAAATTACAAAGGAATTCATTTGATGAGTAAGGAAGTGGGAGGTAGAACCAACTTGGTATTTATACGCCTTGATCAAAAGAATTATCCCTGGAAAAGAAGGGAAAGAAGTTTGGTACTCGGGGAAGTCGGGTATCTGTTACAATACTTTCAGAAAATGTCAATTGAAAATCCCTCTTTCTACCATGCCTATCAAATGAATGTGGAAGATCAAATTACCAACGTGTGCTGGGCAGATGCAAGGATTCTCATTGATTATGGGTATTTCGGTGACGCGGTTTCTCTTGATTCAACATATTGTACAAATACTTCACATAGACCATTAGCTGTGTTGTCAGGATTTAACCACCATCGTAAAACAATGATTTTTGGAGCTGCATTATTGTATGATGAAACAACAGAGTCAAATAAGTGGCTTTTTGAGACATTTTTAAAGGCACACAAGCAGAAAATGCATCGAACTGTTTTTACTGATCAAGATCAGGCAATGGCAAACACACTTGTTGAAGTTATGCCTGGAGCATACCGTGGCCTATGTACGCGACATTTGATGCAAAATGGTATCAAACACTTGGGTAATTTAATTAAAGGTGAATCTCATTTTCTCAGTGACTTTAAGAAGCGCATGTATGGCTACGATGATGAACAATTTGAAGAAAGTTGGACAAACCGTCTTGTAAAATACAAGGACTACAAGGTTGAGGAAAACACTTGGTTGAAAAGAATCTACACTTTCAAGGAGAAATGAGAATCTTGTTACATGAAGAAGGCTTTTACATTAGGAATGTGAAGCACCCAACTTAGTGAAAGTGTGAATGCAACTATTAAAAGTTTTATGAAGGTGAAGTTGGATATTATCAAAAAATTTAAGTGCTTTGAGGATTTTATAGAAGAAAAGAGATATAATGAATCAAAGTGTGAATATGAGGCACGCCAAAAGATACCAAGACTTAGAAACTCATATTCCGACATATTGAGACAAATGTCAGAGCTTTATACTCCCGCTATTTTTTATCTATTCCAAGATGTGTTTGAGTTGTTTGCATCATGTTCTATGAAGAGTATCAACACACAAACAACATCAATTGATTATGTTATTAGCATGGCAAGGGATTCAGGGGAGTGGCGGGTGTTTTTTGATTTTGATAAGAAATTGATTAGTTGCTCCTGTCGTAAGTTTGAGAGCTTTGGCATACTATGTTGTCATTGTTTAAAAATATTTATTCATATGGATGTGAACACAATCCTTGAACATTATATGTTGAAGAGGTGGACAAAGTCAGCAAGAAGCGGGATCTTACCTATTGTTGATGTTAGCCATATGTGGAGGATGTTGAATTTTCTCCAAAATGCTACAAGGAGATTTGTCCTCGCTATATCAGGATTGCCACCGAAGGATGTACAAGGCAGAAACATTCACCTTTTTTACCAAAGTTGCTGATGAATTGGATAGGTTGGTATTACATCTCAAAGGTTTCATAGAATGCAAACTTTCCAATAGAAAGAAAAACCAAAAGAACTTCTTTTTTCAAAATGTACTTTGATTTTTCATTAAAAATATTGAAGTGGTAAATCATTTTCAACATAGAGGTAAAGTTCTTTTTCAGCTTGAGATTGAGAAAGAAGTGGAATAGAGGCTCTACTTCCAAAAGTTAAATTATTGAAACACATAAAAATCACAAATGGTAACAAGAAGTAGAGATAGATTGAAATAGATATTTTGTTTGATGATGAGAGGCTTTAAATAATTAATATTGTTTTTCAATTTTTTTTCCTAAACCATCTTTCAACAAGTATATCATTTTTTTTTTTGAGAGGATAAGATAGTATAGTTTATATCCTTCATGCATGAAATAGTCTTTCTGAAGGAGAGACTCTAAGTCATCTGAAGGACGGTCTTAGTGAGCTGGAGAAGCAGAATGAACATCCTTCTTAGCCATAAAATCAACACATATATTATGCTCCCTTGGAATCCCATGGTGCAAGGCATATGAGATTTCTAGCAACACATAAGCATTAATTATTATAACTTATGAAAATTGTGAATATATTCACTAATACTAAAAAAAATGTCTAGTTAACTAATGTCTCTAAGACATATGTTAAAGAAGAAGAAAAAAAATTGTATTGAATTTTTTTTTCATACTTTTAACAAGTTTACTGCACAAATTTCATATTTGGTCCATAGCAAGTGCCCCACGGGAACTTTTAACAAGGCTCATTTTATTAATCCTTATGTCTCATATCCTTTTTGAGTTTTAAACTATTACTAAAAATGATTATTATTATTAATTTTAATGGTAACATGTTTCATTTAATAAAACACACTTATTAATTATAGTTACTAGAGCAATTAGATGATTGAAATGCAATAAATAAGAGTTTGTTAGTGAAAAAGAATACTAAATTTTTCAAATATATATAAACCATTATTTACACTTGAATAGAAGGCAAGCGGACAACATGTGCTGCTAGACCTTTTTGGATGGCAAAACCAATCCTCGTGAATACAACATTCATGGACCTAGGAGGCATAACATTGTTATGCATGACCTTTTGAACTCTATGTAGAAGGTCAACAGCCTCTGGTGGTGCTAGGAAACTGAAAGTGTCAAAAGCAAATGGTATAAAAACATGTTGGTTGTCAGAACACGCTTTCTCATGTTTGGTCACTTTGCTTGACGCGACTTTTAGAGCTGTCTGTCCTATGGTAAAAGGTCCGACACCTAATCCCACTTGTTAACGGGGCACTAGTTAACAAGTGGTATTGGAAAAGAAAAGTTTGAAACAAAGAAAAATACATAAAAAGGAGAGATTGAGGGAGTAACATATTGTATTCGTCAAATTTGAATTAATTGAAAATGACATAATCATTCAATCAAACAATAATGACGGTCTTTCGAAAATGGGTTGACTTATTGTTTTGTTGACACACTAAAACTCATCGGAAGTTGCTTACTCAGATAAGATCCGCTTCCTATATATAGGAGGAGTGCATAGCAAGCAATATTAGTGCAAAGTGAAAAACTGAAAACAAAATGTCAAATTTAGTGCTTGTGTCAATCGTGGTACTTGTGTGTTTGAATATTTCAACAACTTCATGTGAATCAGTGAGTGTGAGTCCACCCATTTCTGAACCTCACCTAAACGAATCCAAAATTAACATACTCTTTCTTTCAATTGTCAATGATCTTCCCCCTGGTTCAACAGAGTTAACCATGATTTGTAACTTTGACAGAGGGAGTACTCCACACCATTTGGAGCAAGGAAAACCTTATTCCCTTGTAACCAACTTTGATTTAAAAATATGCGATTTAAGAATGTTTCCGCAACATATATCATTCCATCTATATGATCGTGACAATGAAGGTGGATTAGTCCATCAAAAAGTATTTTGGTCCGTCAGGAAAGATGGTCTATATCATAGTTGGGATAATGTCAATTGGGATAAAAGGGAAAATTGGGTTAATTTATGAATTATAGGATTTTTATCGTTTACAAATTAAATAAAAAGAACGAATGATCATTGTTCTTGTATGTATGAATGTGATTGGTGTTGATGTGTGTGTGTTTTCTTAGTTTTTGTTCAATTAGTCATCAAACAGAAAGCACACGTATCCAGTGTATCACTGGCAATCTACTTGCGAATGTTAGATATATACAAAAGACGTTTACTATATCCGCATATAATGATGATTCAAAGTGATCATCAGAAACAGGACCAAAGGACTTGAATAAAATTTGAATAAAAAATTTTAATTTCCAAACTATTTGTATCTCTTCAATTTGATTCTTAAACAATTTACAGGGCAATGACATTCTTCAATTGGAATTGCTGTCCAATATTGTGGATGATTCTTGTGATGATAGTCTCACAATGAAAAAAAATTGAGCAACAGCCATCATCATCGGTCAACAAGGAGAATTTTGTGCTCCTTGAAAGTTTGTTTCAAGTTTTCTATCATACTGGGGTAGGTCTGAATAGAAGATGACACCATAATCATTGATCAGTTAAATTATTATAAAATTGATGCAGATTAGCATCTATTCCAATTCCTTAGATTACAAGTTTCCAAGTCAGTGAAAAAAACCTAAATCTCTAATAAAGTGCAGCGCTGTTGGTTCTTTGCAGGCTGGTGTGTTCGACTTCTACTTTATTGGGAGATCATTTCTGTCTCTTATTTTGAAAGGGATTCGTCTCTGGTGTTGCACAACTTATTGGGTTTCTTTACTGCATGGTGGCTATAGTTTGGATTTCTGGAGTCATGCAGTCATTGTTGTGGAGTTTATTTTTCAGGGGAGCGGCTTTTGGCTCTGCGGGTGCCTCATTTTGTGAAACTGGTACTGTTAGTTTTAGTCTTAGGTGTCTGTATGAGGTGTGTTTTTGCTAATTATGTGGCGTATTGTGAGGGAGAGGCAGTTGTTGAATGGTATTCTTCCTCTTATGTTAGTAGCTTTGTCGGCAATTGTGTTTTTGTCTTAAGGTGGATGCGGTTTCTCTGACTATTTGTTGGTCATCTTGTTTCCATGCTGAGTATTAACTCTTATTTGAGCAATTTGCAATAGATTGATCATTTGTTTGATTGGATTTTTTTTGCATTCTCCAAGTTTCTATTGATTAGGATTTTGCCACGTTGTGAATTAATCAGCTTGTTCCAAATGGTGGGATCCCTTCCCGGGAGCTTTAGTGCACCAGGTTGCCCTTTTTGGTCTGTTCTGGTTTCAGCTGAGTTTCTAGTATGGGCAGCATGGCCTCTTTGGTCATCAAGGTTGTTAGTTATTTGGTTTTGCGGTGTTGGGGTGTAGTGGCCGTCTATCTGTTCTGTGTTAGAGTTGTTTTGCCTCTTTGGTCATCAAGATTGTTAGTTATTTGATTTTCTGAGTTTTGCTGCTTTGTGTAAGTGCAGTCCGCAGTCGTTGTCCACTTATTGTTTGTTTCTTGCAAGTCTTGTGCTTGATTTGAGCTACAAAAAAAGGAAATTTAAGATTTTAGAATCAATTATTCAAAAGATCTGTATTCTAACAAACTTAAGTGGAACCCTGCTAGGCACAAGCAAATCCAATGTTGCTTTTATAATGTAGAAAAATGCAAAAAAAAATGTCGCTTTTGCTGTCAAAATTGTGGTTGGGACACTATTGCGGAAACCTCAAAATCCGTTATATAGCGATTGCAGATCACAAACTAAAACAACTTGAGAAAAGCAAATTCACAAAGACTAACTAACCTATATGATTGGCCACTTTCACCACAACCTTCCATGATTTCCGTCAAGGAACAATTGAAAGTTTGACCACTATAAGAGAATAACAACATCAGTCTGTGGCCGTCTTAATGCAAATAGTTCATGACATATAGCAGTACTGTTAAGACAATCCCCAAGTAGATTATAGATGGAGTTATCCAATTTCGAGGTGGAATTTGCATCCATTTATCACTCCAAATGTGAAAGAATATGTAAATATTATATTTACTTAGAGAGAGGAGTTGTTTCGCTAAGTAATGATCGACCATCTCTATTTATAAGATAATAAATATACCCTTTTTGAAGATTACGATAGATTTAGGATAGGCGCCAACTTGACTAAAATGACTATAAGCATATAACCGAAAATGATTAGTTAAGAATTGACTCAAATTCAAAATCATTTAACGTAAGATTTTACAAAATGGGTAGTTAATAAAAATTCGGTCGGGTAAGATCCAAGCTAACTTGTTTTATTTTGGAGGATCATGTGTTAGTATTGGATTTTGAGGTGTTCATCATTGTTTTTGCCTTGTGTAGGTAGCCGATGAACATTCAAAGTCTGTATGTGAAGCTTTTCTGTTTGTCTCTGCTAATGGAAAGATGGATTTTTTACATGTCTACTTAAACTTCTCCAAGCTCGAGGTAAATGTTTCTATAACACAGGAGCTTCTAAGGTAGCAAAGACATGCCCTGCTGCAATGGGATTTGCATTAATGCAAGGTGATGATCATGTAAGCACTGATTTTATACCTTATGCTCAACCATCATCCTTCACTTGTATTCTTCAATATCTTCCAAATTTTATGCTTATTTTTTTTCTAACAATTGTGTGCCACGGAAAATCCTTTATGGAAACTTGTTCGCAATTTGCTGAAAAAACGCAAGACAAGAAACAAAAAGACTGTCAACAACCATATGATTGGGCAGTAAGTAACCCGTTTACGCTGAATATTATGTCTTATAGTCTCCAGGCTCAGTTTAGTTATGGTTGATTGTGAAAAAAAAAGATGGAAGGTTAATGGCTACTTTGCATGAGGTGTCCACTGCCTATTATAAATTCTCCATATATCATCAATAGTGTTGAACTGTAAAGTGACATTGAGAATGGTAGCAAACCAAGACCAAAGTTTGATGGCAAAAGCACATCGAAAGAATAAGTGAAATGTTGATTCAGTAGGCATTGTATCGTGCATAATCCACCATGCAATGAGAGACTTGGAAGGTAGAATGTCAGGGCACCAAATGGTTTTTTCCCAATGAAAGTTTTTGACCTTCTGCTGATTTATACAAATAGGCTTCCTTGAGGGGCAAGTCACATGTGCTAGAGTTATTCCAAACTAATCTATCTTCAATAGGCATATTCTGATTCAAGCTACTCCACAAAAATGAAAGTATGTGATAAGCAACTAATCTTGATTTGAATTACAGCCCAATCTTGATTTGAATTCACTAATTCCCAGCAAAGTTTGAGATTCGCTACTTCATTCAGCGATATGAGAGATTTGTTACCCCCTCATCAAAAGGTTTGCATATTTTGTGCCACAGTAACTAGTTTCCACTTGGTAATGTCACACCACTCCATATGAAAATTTTATTGAGTGCATTTGGTGCATTGGTTAAAGTATTGTAAATAAGATTGCATCAAAAAATTGTGTAATTATTGCTAAGACAAAAATACAAAAATTATACATCCATCATTCTCTAAAAAAAACTC
>Ga0209282_1001325_pt1 | contig 13474 bp, 7 predicted proteins | sample Mtrugardesep15_FD_187529 | JGI IMG/M metagenome (GOLD analysis project Ga0209282, IMG submission 187529) | Root nodule microbial communities of legume samples collected from California, USA - M. trunc garden sep15 (SPAdes) (version 2) | ecosystem: Host-associated > Plants > Roots > Nodule...
GAATGGCGTTACCTTGACAAACCACGAAATCTGACTTCAAAACCGAATCTTTTTCAAGGATGATCGCCGGTGATGATGATGATTTTGGTGAACTGAAGAGGGTGACGGTTTAGGCGGGAAGGTGAAATGTTAGGGACTTGTTTGATGCTTCTGAGTGAGAATGTCAGGATGAAAGACAATAGTAATAGAAGGGTATATTTGGAAACACAGGAAAAAAGTGACTGAAATGTTAAATCTCGAATTTTGCCAATTTCCATCAATTTAGTCCTTGTACACGTGACTGACTTGCTGACACGTGTACAGGACAACAAAGCATGCAAGAAGCCACATCATCACTACTAACAACCCTTTTGGACGGAGGGACTAATTTGATGGACGTCTGTAAAATTTAGGGACTAATTTAATATTTCGAAAAATTCAGGGATGAAATTGACCGATTTGTGAAAATTAAAGGACTATTTTGAGGTATTAGCCAAAATTTTCATTTATAAAATATGTCCAGTCCTCACCGTATAGGATCATCCTATGACAATTATAATTTATAAATAAATAAATATTCACTTTTTTTAAAGAATTACTAGTATATTTAATTTACAATATAATAATTCAGATACATCAATTATTGAACATGTTTTCCTCAAAAAAGAAAAAAAAAATAGCTCGTTTAAAAAACATTTTGCTTATAACATTGACGCGACATATCCCGTCTAAATTCATCGTTGGTCACTCTTGGTCGAGACAATTCTACGAGTTTATCTACAAGTAAACGTTTCTCAACTCCTGTTCTATTATTTTCCTCCTCGCTGTCCATATTTTTGTATTGATCTCTGAATCTCAACAACATGAGCTGGTGGTGGTCTGGAGCAATCGGCGCTGCCAAGGTAACACACATCCATTTTCCTTTACTCTACCGTTTACAATTATTAATAAATAAATAAATACTTTCATCTTATTTTTCTATGCAGAAGAAATTTGATGAAGACGAAGCACCGCGAAACTTCCAGAGCGTAGGACTGATCATCGGAGTAACCGGCATCGTCGGCAACAGCCTTGCCGAAATTCTACCTCTAGCAGACACACCAGGCGGTAGATGGAAGGTGTATGGCGTTGCACGGCGGCCACGACCCTCCTGGAACGCCGATCATCCAATTGAATACATCCAATGCGACATCGCCGATCCAAACGAAACCCAAACCAAACTCTCCGTTCTCACTGACGTCACACACATCTTCTACGTCTCTTGGAGTAACCGTTCCACAGAAGCCGAAAACTGTGAAGTTAACGGCGCAATGTTACGCAACGTCCTCACTGCTGTTATCCCAAACGCACCGAATCTCCGCCACGTGTCACTTCAGACCGGTGGAAAACACTATATAGGACCGTTTGATCTGATCGGGAAGATTAATAGTCATGAGCCGCCGTTCACGGAGGATTTACCGCGTTTGGATGCGCCAAATTTCTATTACACTCAGGAAGATATTTTGTTTGAAGAAACTCAAAAGAAAGAGGGTTTGAGTTGGTCTGTTCATAGACCTCAAGTTATATTTGGATTTTCACCTTATAGTTTGATGAATCTTGTTGGTACACTTTGTGTTTATGCTGCAATTTGTAAGCATGAAGGTGTTCCGTTGAAATTTCCTGGTACAAAGGGAGCTTGGGAGTCTTATTCTGTGGCTTCTGATGCGGATTTGATCGCAGAGCAACATATTTGGGCTGCAGTGGATCCTTATGCGAAGAACGAAGCGTTTAATTGTAGTAATGGTGATGTTTTTAGGTGGAAACAACTGTGGAAGGTTTTGGCGGAACAGTTTGGGATTGAGGAGTATGGGTTCGATGAGGAAGGTCCTCGTTTCAAGTTGTCGGAGTTGATGAAGGATAAGGGTCCTGTTTGGGATGAGATTGTGAAGGAGAATCAGCTCGAAGCTACGAAGATTGATGAGGTTGGTGAATGGTGGTTTGCGGATCTTATGCTTGGAGGAGAAGGGACTGTTGATAGCATGAATAAGGCTAAAGAACATGGTTTCGTGGGATTCAGAAACACCAAGAATTCCCTCATAAGTTGGATAGATAAAACCAGAGCTTACAAGATTGTTCCATGAATGATGTTTGTGTAAGCAAAACTCGATTTTCTTAAAGCTGAAGAGATTGTCCTCATGATGTTGTGTTTGTTGTTACTTTGTCATGATGTTGTGTTTGTTGATACTTTGTTGTACTAATGATGTTGTACTGGGAGATTACTTTTGTTTCTGTAGATGCATTTATGTCTGTAAAGGCTCAATTTCTGAAAATTTGTTAAATAAACGAGCGTTATACACTTCAACTTGTAAGAAATTGAGGGAATCCAACAAGAATAATCAAATCTCACTTTTTGACATTACGTTAAAAATAGAAGAGAAGAGGACAAGAGAGGAGGAAAGGAGGTTAGATTCTATGGAATGTTATGTGAAGTCTTGATCTTGATATGATAATACAAATGAAGGACTGAACTAATATAAATAAATAATTATATATTATCTAAAATAATGAACCTAATTGATGTGTTAAAACTTTATAGGAATCCAGTTGCTAAATACATTAATTTGTAGAATGTGCATTGTCTGTTGCAAGATAAATCCTAGCCCCTCCTCTCAATTTGTTGACAAGCAAAACGGAATAGGCTTCCTCATGCCTTCCCTCCCCTAATATGTATCTCATAAAACTATAGCACTACTGTAGTAATTTTGCATCAGTTTGATCATAAGCTGGAGAAGGCTTATATAACGTAAGAACATGTCTAGACCATTGTTTGGTGGAAAATATTAGAACACATGATTGAAAAAATACTAAACTTTAGAGGGGCGGGAAGGCATAAATGTAACATTGTTAGCACTGCAATCAGAAACAGCTCTCCACAATTTATCTGTCATGAACACGGCAATTTCAGAAAGAGCTTTGCCTTACATGCCAACGTTAAATTTTAGTGAAGAAGATAGAAAGTGCCATACCATAAGTTAAACACATATTTTTTACTGCCAATGTTGCCGTTTATAATGCATAAAATAATACTAGCACCTCAACAGTTTTTAACAAAGGATACAATGAATGGAAAATAAGCTAACATTTAATACTAATTATAATGAAGCAGTAGCTGAAATGTCATGGTCTGCAATTATGTGATTCGGGCCACTCTACACAAATCTACAAGTTGAGATTGTGAAGGAGAACGAGCTTCAACCTACGAAGTTGGAAGAAGTTGCTGAGTGGTGGGTTGCAGATGCTACTTTTGGAATGGAAGACATTGTAGATAGCATGAACAAGGCGAAAGAGCATGGGTTTTTGGGATTCAGAAATAGCAAGAATTCACTCGTAAATTGGATAGACAAGACCAGAGTTACAAGATTGTTCCGTGAATAATATCCATGTTTGACCTTTTCTTTTTGCTTTCAATTAAATTCGAGTTGCTTCAATGATTTAAAGAAAAAGTCTGTGCATTTATCATTTATATCTTGTGTGTGACAAGTTGAACTTTATAACCAATGCTTCAATGAACTGCTGGCTTCTAATCTACAAATCCTCTTGGTCTATTTTATATATCCTGTTAAAATTTATTTGACAGGATTCTCCCTTGCATCATTTTAATGGGACGTTCAAAAATGAACAAACTGTGACCTTCAACTAAACAATGTTCGAAGAGGGCGGTTTCTTCAAGAGCCATCATACTAACTTGGACTGACAATCACTCGGGACTTCAAATTTCGACAAATTGGCATAAATGGACTAACTGTAGCTCAGGAATCCCAGCTCCAATGAAAATATCTTTCATCCACAGCTAAATCTACCAATTCAAATTTTCTCATCTTGAACGTCCAACTTCAACTAATATTAGATTTAGAACTAATACTCCAAGTCAGTTTCATATCATCCAATATCAAGTTTCACCGAATGATGAATTGTTTATAAGAATCATAAAAATAATTTATTTATCGTACTTTACTTATCTACTAAACAAACTTAAGATTACTAACACCAAAAAGATATCAATCAACATCGACCGATGAATATGATCCAACAAAAACAATTCTTGTAGTTATAGTATGAAAGTATGATACATAAATATCAATTTTTATACACTATCAATGTAAAAAGTTTTACATTGTCAAAAAATTAGAGCATAATATTACCCACAATATATATATAAAAGATTAAAATACATTTAACTAAATAGAACTACAATGATACAAATTTATCTATAAGTTTTAAATAAAAAACGTCATTTCCATCTTGAATTTAAAATATACTTTTGTTTTCTAAAATGAATTCAACTAATCATAAAAAATAAAAATAAAAATCATAGATTTTGTCGAAAGAAATTCTTAAAAGTGGACTGGGTCTTGGGTCGAGATCCGGTAAGACTTTCCGGATCCATAAAGGCCTTCACCGTACATACCGGTAAGAAGTATAAGTGACAAGAACAGTATCTTAACTGGCTTTCCTTTCTTCTGCATAGAAAGAAAAGAAAAGAAATGGTAATCACAAACTTCAACGGTGCCGGCATCGGATTTGGTATGCTAATTTCATCATCACCATTTCTCAACTTCATTCATTCATTCACCTTCTCCAATCTCTATCTGATTCACGCTGTTTTTTGTTTTTGTTTTGCAGGTTTCGGTGTTGGTTGCGGTTTCGGTGTTGGATGGGGTTTCGGAGGTCCGTTTCAATCTTCTTTATAGTTCAATTTCATTTTTTAAGCTGCAATTTGATGTTGGATTTTGTTAATTCAGAAGTCGTTTTTTCAATTTTTTTTTTCTTTCTAATGTCAATGTTATCGCTTTAGACAATTATGATAGGTATGCTTAATCAATGGGATGGAAAATTTTAATTTCTTTTGTAGTTTCTTCTTGATAGAGGATGTAAAATGGGTGGACTAAACTTGCTTAGATAATTTGTTATCATATAGTTTTTGGCTATCAAGAAAAGCAGTCACAAGATACGAAGGGACATTACTTGGAAGGCTCCTTTCTGTTCATTTGATCTATGTGTAGTTGTTTTATCTTCTCTTTACTTCAGTTGTCAGAAGATTTGTTATGTGCGTTCATCCCTGCGTTATTTCCTTTCTAAGTATCAAAATCAAAGAAAATAATGCAATGAACCATGTCTCTATTGTTCTTTGGCTTGCTCAATTTACAAATGTGACAAATTCTCCATTCTTGTATTCTGCCTACGAAAAATGATACAAAGTTAAATATCTAAATAAAAAGTTGTGTATTCAGCAGTAACATTTTTCGGTATTTGCTATTGTATTCTCCAACTTGAGGAGCATTTTATTTTGTAAAAATGCTCAAGAGTCAAGACCTTGTTAGCTCCTCACACACACACCCCCACCCTCTCTTTCTTCAATTTTCTTATTACTTTAGCGATAACTTGTCTGATCTTTTATCTTTATCTGGTGCACAGGTATGCCATTGAACTTCTTGGGTCTTGGTGCAGGTATGATACTTATGCATCTTGCTTCCTTCTCTCTTTCTATTAATTTCAATTCTCAGCATTTAATGTCTAGGCTATATGATGTGGCTAGCGGTTTTCCTCCAATACCAGTATCATGTATGTTAATTTCTTGGACGTCTACATCAAGGCAAAATCTATGGTTGACCACAATATTAGTTGCTCAACAGAAATCTAGACTGTTGGTCTAAGTGGGCTTACAAATTTTATTATGCATCAACCTCACCAAATTGCCTTTCTCTCTCCTCTATCCCACTCTCTACCGCCTCTTCCCTTCCCCTTTGATCACCAGAAAATCTCCATCCTCCACCTAAAACCTTAACCTTTGAAACAAACAAATAACAACCTATTTTTCTCTGATACTCAGTTCGCTAATTCACTCCCACCTTAACTTCCCCAAAACCCCTCTTCTACTTCATCACTAACCCTATTATTCTTACTTACACAATATTTATTTACAAATTCCTTATCAAATATATAAATTTATATAAAATAGAGTTATGCATAACCCCACCAGCGTGTTATTAGAGTCCAATGTGATTCCCAATTTAGGGCCCCAAATCGGGCACTTGACGATTGGTACATCTTCGTTTCACAACTTGAGTTCAGACCCTTGGTCTCCGGTATTTCTCTTCAATTTCTTGTACTTCAATGTCGTGCGGGGAGCAAAATGTACACATTGTTTTACTGAATTTGAAGGTGGGTGGAGGGTTCCGGTTCCATTCTGAGAGAATCCCAACTGGGTTTGCTTCGCTGCACATTGGTTACTATGACAGTGATGGTTATGGGATTGGAGGAAACAAGTACGGTACTGAATGGCTGGTTGCTGCATTATCTAACTTCCCATATGACATCCAGCATGGTTGAGAGATTTCCTTATTTCCATGAAAGGTGGCCGCCAAAGGGGAAATGGGGCAATGGGTGGATGAGAATTGCAAGATCTAGTGGTTGAAATTAAAAGAAAACACCTATTATGGTGTCCATCATAGACATTGTTCTATATAAAATGTTTATGACTCTGTAGCGACCTTATTGTAAATGTTTATCCTTCTGGTTTTGTATTTAATAAGGATATCAATTGGAAAGAATCAATAACTTATTGGATAGGTTTCCTTAATTCTCCTAGGTTCCCCACTATAACCACAAAATGACTATTATTTGTAAGGTTCAAAGTTTATTTTAGCATTTCATATCAATAAATATGTTCAATTTCATTTTGAAGGTGGAGGCTGTGGCCTTGGAGTGGGACTTGGTTGGGGTTTTGGTACTGCTTATGGTAGCAGGTATCGGTTGTCAAGGATCACATTTCAAGGAGTGGAATTTGATAGTAAGGAGAAAAGTGATAGCATGGAGTTGTCAAAATCCAGTCCAGAAGTAAGAAATTCACGATAGGATCTGTGTCATTGCACCTTCAATGTAATGTAGATTGCTACCTATTACTGTGGTCGGCCATGGGCAGGGTTGCATGACCCTATGCCTATGGACACAAATAACATTTCTAATAACATGAAGCCTGTGGAGATATACAAATCTTGTCCAAAACTTTATTTCATTTACTGCAACTGCATAATTGTACTATTATTAGTTAGGAGGAGTTTATGAAATGAATGGTACTGCTATTTTGCTGGCTTCGATAAAAAAAAAATACTCCCTCCTATGTTGATTATAATGAAACATTATCGATATTTATTGTCTGCGATTTAAATTATAAACAACATTTAGTTAACTTCACTAATATGATTGCTATTATTTTCAGAATATTATTCGTTCAATTAAATTTTTACCATCCATGAGAACCAAAATGCTTTTACAACCCAGCAGTAAATATCATCAACGGTACTTTTAAAAATGTATTAATTTATAGTGATGTCACTAATTAATTGTACGGAATTAAACTTAATTTTTCATCAAGACTAACTTTCAATATTTTCTGTTTTTCGAAAATAGATCTAACATTAAAAAAAAAAATCGTAAATGCCAAAACATTGCTTTCATTATTTTTCATAATGCATTCATCTTAGTTTTGCCTTCCACCTTCTCCCTATAACCCTATCAGAAATATTCACTAAAATCATAATATTGTGATGTTATTTACTTTCGTTTGTAATTGAGATTGGAATGAGTATATCATATACAAAATTGAATTCAACTGGTTTGAACATAATTGGACTCAAATTTCTTAAACAATGTCTTAATTTGAAGCTTTGTAGATGAAAAAGAGTGTAATTTGTAGTGGTGAGAAAACCACCCTAAAAGATATTAGGTAAAAAGTATCAATAACACAGTTAAAAACAATGACTAAAAAAAGTAAAATTAATCATTTTCAAAAACTTATGTGTTCACGTTTCAATCCTATTATGCCCTATAATATGCATTAACGTTTTTTTAATGAGAAGAAAGAGCCACGTAAAACAACTTGTGCAATGCATGCTGAAACTCACATCTATAAATCCAATAGACGACGGTTACGTCGTAAGATTGTTTGATCTTCCTATCCAAGTGGTAGGTAGACTGGTAGTTGATAACCTACAGAAGATGTTAATATGTACTGCCACATCTACCACCCTGTCTATAAATCACCAAGCTTATTATTTCAATTTTCAAAGTCAAAATCTCATTTGCAACCATGGCAAATCAAAGAGTTTTCACCCTCTCGCAAATCTCCCAACACAAGTCCAACAAAGATTGTTTGCTTGTGATCAAAGGCAGAGTAAGTAAATTAGTCCTTTCACTAGTAGAAAAAACAACATTATTGGTGTGTTATTTATCTAAAGAAAGTATCTTACTAGTTGGTTATATAAAATAAAGTATCTCAAAATTTCATACGCATATTTTAGAAGGGTCTTGAAAATTACTTGAATTTTTTATTTATAGGTGTTGGATGTGACAAAGTTCTTGGAGGAACATCCAGGAGGAGAAGAAGTGATAGTAGAGGTTGCCGGGAAGGATGCAACAAAGGAGTTTGATGCGGTTGGACACAGTAAAGCAGCTCAAAATTTAGTCCTAAAATACCAAGTGGGTGTACTTGAAGGTGCCACGGTTGAAAAGGTTGATGGTAAGGATGTTGTTGAGGACAATGAACCAACGAGTAAAGAAATGAGTGCTTTTGTGATCAAAGAGGACAGTACGTCCAAAACTGTGACATTTCTGGAGTTCTTTGTTCCAATTCTTTTTGCTTGTATCTATTTTGGTTACCGCCTCATCACCATAGCAGACACTGTTGATTACTAGATCAAATCACAAGAAAGTTTGTGGTCACAAGATTTAGACACGCCATTTACGTGGACGCACAAAAAAGAAAAAATGTTAGTATGTATTTTTATTGAGGTGACCACCAAAATATTTCTCTCAAATCATCCTATTGAAACTTTGTTTCTAAAGATGATAATGATAAATTCGTTTTACGTCGCGTTTTTTTATTAACAAATCTAAGTGTGTTAATGTTATGTGAGTATTTTTCTCTTGCAAGGGTTTGAACTCTGAACTTTTGACTCTTTAACTCCTTCAATTTCTTAGCTCAATGAAGTGAGATACTTCATCCCGCATTTTAAGTTGTGTGTTAATGATCATATTCATATCTCTTTGTACTACTGGTAAGTGCATAAAAATGTGAGTACAGCGGAGATACCTATAGCATAGTTTACTCTGTGTTTGGAAATCTTTTTGGTTACATTTCTCTTTGTATTACTAGTGAGTGCATAAAATTGTGAGTACAGCAGCGATACCTATAACATAGTATACTGTGTTTGGAAATCTTTTTTAGTTACAAAGCTAAAGGATTAGTTCTGTACAATTGATTCCGACAAAAAACGAGTTGAAAATAGAGTGATTTATGTTAAGATACATTCATGTAAAAGCAATTTGAACTTTAAATTTATGTGTAAAAATCAATTCTATAATCAAAAGTTACAAATCTTAATTTCAATTAGAATCGATTCTAAAGATAAAATCAATTATACTTGATGGCAACCAAACATATCATAATCAATTTTAACCATTCTAGAAATGGAACCAAACACCTGATACTAATTTTTGGAAAAGACGAGACTGATATGTAGTTTTTTTTTTCCTTCCAAAAACGTACCAAAAATCTTATGATCTTCCTCTGGTCCGGACTATGCATATAATTACTTAATAGACCTGTTTTAATTTATTTTTTACAATAACCTGTTTTCATTTATTTGGCCTTCAACTTGTCCAAAAACATATTTTGTAATTAAAAAAGGAGAACATCACATTAGATAGATACGTGCTTAGCCCCAACTTCAAAGTTCCAAGGGCGCCTCTGTGCTTGTGAATTCACAATAATGAAGATAGTACATCTCTCTCAATTTGTATGTACAAAACTTAATGTTTTCGTACATTATAATATACTTTACAACAGTTAGTAGGCCGATTCAATTTGGCATGTACAACTTGTGAACAGATAACAAACACAATTATTCATGAGAACATGGTGGGAAAAGACAAAAAAATAGTAAGGAAGTGGTACATCTATCTATGTATCAAACAAGGCTCTAAATAATTATCAGAAAACACTTTACGTGTTATATTGACACCTTGTATGCTAGCGAGAACCGTAAAAAAACCTCTCGCTTGCTTATGCGACATCATAGAATATACGAACTTCTATTGAAAGATTTTTGACTGTCTATATATCCCCAATTTGGCGCCATACAAAAACTGACATAAGATGTATCTACATCTTCCCTTCTACATTGCACAAAATGCAATTAAAACTGCACATAAATCAAAATTGTTAGCCAACATATACTATTGCAAGAATGAGAGGAGAAAGGAAAAGAAAACAACAGAAGTAGCATCCATATGAGCAATAATTGAACAGAGCATTTAGATTGAGATAGCTCCTATGCCTTCGGTCGAACTGTGAGGCATAAGAACTGAAGGCTCACACAATAACCTTTGGGAAATAGAGACACTCACAATTCCATAGGATCACTTTAAAAGAGGAAAATGTGACAATTCTTGCATGATATTTAGAAGTTTTCCAAAACAAACTGCATATTTTTTATTCGCGGTTCTAGAAATTTAACATAACCCCATGTTGGTGCGAGCCATATAACAGCAACAAAATCATCAACACAAAAAAGTATGAAATTTTTTTCTTCCAAGAAATGGCATTCATCAGCAAAGGGATGGAAAAAAGGGGGAAATAAGTAAGGTTTTAGGACACCAGATTAGAGGTCAATGGAAATCATTATAAAAAAGGACATACATATTATTGGAAGTTGTAAGAAGCGGGTACACGTGGAAATGACTAACAGTTTGAGAAATGCAAGTGCATACATTTTTGTAGACACATCTAGATACCCAAAGATTCGGAGCTTACCAATGAATCAGAGGATAAAAACAATCCAGCAGTTATTTGAGCACACACAAAGATCAGAACTTAACAATCAAGCAAAGGATAACAACAATCCAGACAGTTATTTGAACACATAAAGATCAGAGCTTACCAATGAAGCAAAGGATAATAACAATCCAGACAGTCATTTGAACAGGCCGGTTGTATTGAATTTGGTATTGAGATCTTTGAAGTTGTCTTTGGAAAGCCCCATACCACCCGTGGAGTGGCTTATCATAACATTCATCACAACTACTTACGCAACTCTTACTTCTTTCATTACAAGCATTGATGGCCTTTTTTTAGTTAAAAAAAGAAGTAATTAACCAATCTGGCAAATGCATTATAAATACTCTAGCAAATCTAAGTTAACAGAATAAAAAAAGCAGATTAAGAACGCACCCCATTGAATTCAGTTGACGGTAGCAGTGCATTATCAGTTTCTTGATGATGATTCCCTGCTTTCAGCTTCCTATAACCATTCTTAGGCCACTTAAACTTAGAGATGGATTCCACGGAACTAAAAAATCCAGAGAGACTGGCTACCTTATGCATAGGACCAGAAGAATCATTAGAGGAAGTTGATCGTTGCACATCATCCAAAACAGCGATCTTCCAAGAACTAATATCAACATCAGCACTAGCCACCCTGCGATGTCCATGCGGTTTCTGCTCCTCCACCGCTCTAAATGAATCTGCATCACTTAATTGTGGATTTTCACTGCCTCTACCAGTACATTTAAGGGGAGGTTTGCCACCAGCAGACGGCATCGGCATCCCTGAAAGAAACGATGCAAGCTCATTTCGCTCTCCTTCATCCAGCGACACCCAAGGCGGAGACACCTTGTTGCTACCTAAAGGCACTGACTCTTGCAGTTGTAACAAATGCTCCACTTTTGAAATCTTGCCATCAATAGCCACAAGGAAATCTTGGTGCCTATTTCTAGTATCATTACTCGAACTTTTGCTATAACTTGACCTGACTGCCCGTTGAAACTCATCTAACTGCACTTCCAACCCAAATTCAACAACGTAGTCATTATTATTGTCACACTCTCTTTAAGGTCATGACTGACATGCATAGGTTAGATGTGTATTGATTTAATGTTAGTTTGTGCGCCGGTAATGACCTAATTCAAAATATCCATATGTGCATTGAATTTTAGCTCTAAGATGAAATGAATTACCTGCAATTTAGCGGTGCCAAGGGCGGTATGAAGATCTCTGCGGAGTTCAACAGAGTTCCAAGGGCTGGATGCATCTTTCACAGCGTGAATCCATGTCCTATAAATAGATTCTACCCTTCAAGCACACAAATCATAGCAATTCAATAACCAGAAAATCTTCAAAGTTCATCAAGCATATAAATTTTAAAACAATTAAATTGAAAATGAATAAATGGGTTTGAATTTGGCAGGGGGATTAAATAAAAATGAATGTAATGTAATAATAATAAAACCTGTCTGCAGATTCTTGAACTTCTTCGGCGGCGTTAAAGAAAGGATCTTTTTCCCAACGATGAAAACTTGACGCCATGAAAATCGAATATCTAATGAAAATCTCAAATGATGGATCCAATCGCGTGCGTGGTTATTTTTAGGCGATTCTATTGTATTCTATATGAGCCGGTACGCCGTCGTTTTCTACAAATTCGCTGCAAGATTCCGTTTCATGAACCCAATAACAACATGTTTCAACTTCGCACTTTCAAAACCAAAATTTGATTTATATTTCTAATATTTCTCTATCCATTCAAAAATATGTACTGGTTAAGCATTTTAATTTTTTTTCCATGTATTTTCAGAAATGATTTGGTAAAAATACCTTAGTAGATTTTTTTTAAAGCATTAAATTTTTGAGAAATAAATTGAAATAATTTTTAATATATTTCTATCTTTGATTTTTTAATGTTAATCCTTTAATTGTTGGGCCAAAAAAGTTTGATGATAATAATCGACATTCAAATTCTTAAAAAATAATAATAATCAACATCTAACGTTTACTCGACCTTTATATTTGTCTTTAATATTAAAAAATATATTTGTTCATTTGTTAAATACACGTCATAATTTGATAATGTGTATCATATTTATTATAAACAATTAAGAAAATTAATGATTAAAGTTATATATTAATGTGTATAAAATGATTGATTGTGTTTAAAAATGGAAGAGTTGATATATTAAAATAATTTGTCTAAAATTTTCAATCGTTATGCAATTATTTTACACAAAAAATAAATATCAATTTTTTTTAGTAAAAATAAATATCAAATTATTAAATACGTAATGGTAATTAAACTCATATTAAAAACGATTATTTATTTTTTCGACAAATTAACCAAAAACATAGATTAAAAAAAAAGATTATGACAAATAATTAAAGAGCAAATAGTCACTTTAGTCCCTGACTTTACACCTCGCTGTCACATAGGTCCCTGACTCATTATTAAATACAAACAAGTCCCTGACTCTACACTTCCGTTATCACTTTAGTCCCTGCCGTTAAAAAAATCTGTTAAGTGATGATGTGGCACGCTGACAAGGAGTATGACGTGTCACAGGGACTAAAGTGAAAGTAAAAAATGGTCACTTTGGTCCCTGAATCGAAAATCAATATCCTCAATTT
>Ga0209282_1001326_pt1 | contig 13467 bp, 5 predicted proteins | sample Mtrugardesep15_FD_187529 | JGI IMG/M metagenome (GOLD analysis project Ga0209282, IMG submission 187529) | Root nodule microbial communities of legume samples collected from California, USA - M. trunc garden sep15 (SPAdes) (version 2) | ecosystem: Host-associated > Plants > Roots > Nodule...
CGCTACGTGCCCGCATACCGTGCCGCGTCAATTTTTGGGGTGGCCGCGCCGCTTTTCCGCTTTGACAACAGAGGGTTGAACACCATTTTATCAAAGCCTGTTCTTTTTCTCTTTTAAGTCATACCATACTCTACAAAAACATCCCTTCATCGAAAATGTGTTTATCACTTTACTCTCCACTACGTGTTAAAGCACCACAACCAACAAGTACACAGATACATCTAACATACGTGGAAAATTTGACTATACATCAGCAAAATCTGCACCTCATCTCTATGCTATTAGCCACTATTACATTGATCTAAACTTTACATATCTATGACATTTGAAATATACAGTCACATGTTTATTAACCTTATCAAACTTGATCTGAACTCAAAGAAAGTAACACTATACTTCTACCTTTTACTTGAGAGTCAAATGATAACATCCAAATCCAAATTCAATATATCTCCCCTTAAACATTATATTGAAATTGAATAAAATAAAACTCTGGCACGGTTGACTAGCAGATGAGCCAAGTATGAGTTGACATAATCGTAGGCTTGCAAATACATGTCAAACAGTGCCAATCTCCAAAACACATCAAACTTCCAAATTAAGACTTATTGATCCAAATGTCGGGCATTCTTCAATAAAATGTTAAATTAACCATTAAACATCACACTAGATTTCATTTTTTATTTTCAAACTCAAAGATAGCTTCAATGCACTTGAATAAGAACAGTAATGCAGTATATATTTTAATCTTTGGAACCTGCTACATAATAGAGCTGAAAGTCAATGCTCTTATCCTAAGGTAAGACCGTGCTGATTGAGAGCACAACAGTGTTTGACTAGAGTTAAAAAGGTAATTTAATGAAAATGAAATAGAAGCTGATAAATGCTTTGAGTGTGAGGTGAAAAAAGTATAATATCCGAGCCAATGAATAAATGCTTATGTGATACAAACATATCTATATCTCTGTTGTCAAAGCGGAAAAGCGGCGCGGCGCGGCCACCCCAAAAATTGACGCAGCGCGGCATGCAGGCGCGTAGCGGGCGCTATTTCATGACGCGGACATTAAGATATTTAATATTAAAATACCATACTATACAAAAATACTTTAAATATTACTCAATTTATGAAGTATTCATAATTTGAAATAAAATTATATTAAAATTAAGAAAAATAATTAATAATCAATAGTATTAGCTATTAAAATAATTTGTCACAAAAATAACTATCAATATATATGAAGTAAACATTAAGAATCATTAAGGCTTCCTTAAAAATATATTAAAATAATATTAAGAATAGCAAACAATCAGCTGACACATTCATTGCGTGACTTTTCTGTATAGAAACTCCAATAATGAGCTTAATGAACGATGGTTTTATTTTATATAATGCTCATTAAAATATAAGAACCGTCGCTGGTCAACAAAATCATAAATATTCCTTCAAAAAAAAAATCATAAATAAGCATTTATTTTGTTTTATTTAACCAATAACAAGCTTTTATTATTCCCAGTATGTAAGGCACGAATCTGGTCGCACGGGTCAAAAGGTGTGAAAACGGGTCACGTGGGTCGAAAACACAGTCGTTTTGGATCTGTTTCTCTCGTTTTGTGCTCCGACCCGGAAAAGCGGGCGCTTTGACCCGCTTCGCGTCACCGGAAAGCGGCCGCGAAACCCGCTTTTCCCAAACGCTCCGCCTCGCGCAACCATAACGCGGCTGGTTGATTTTGGCCGCTCCGCGCCGCGATAGCGCCGGTAGCGGCCGCAATCGACAACAGAAGTTCAACCTTTGAGTATATCAGGTTCTAACAAGAAAAGTAATTGATGCAATTATTATTGTGCAGGAGATTTTGAGAAAGTGTACTTCACTTGTTTGCCAGACATAGGAGAGATCCAAGTTCATGAATTTATGGTATGTGCTTGCTGTTTTGGTACGTGTCTTTTGTGAGTTTCTGCTAAAACGAGTCTGTGCTGATCATATTCCTGCATACTGCTAGGTGAAGCGAAAATCATGCTTCTACTACCTGCCTGATTCCCTTCCTATAAAATATGTTTTCCCAAAGACGAGAGAAACATGGTTTTTTCGTGTGGAGGTGGGGCATTTAAAATCGAGACTTCCATGCTTACCCCATGATGCGGCTATTCCTGCAAATCACCACGATTTAATGACTGTGAAAATGAGAAAAGATGGAACAGTGAGGAAAAGAGAGGAAGGACTCCATCCCTATGGCTATCTACCAGAAGAGAATGAAACTGTTAATCAAGTTTTGAAGGAAACGGAAAATTTTCATGAAAATTACAAGCAGCAGGCCGCCAGTGGAATGCCAGAAAGACACACTTGCGGATTTGGAGACGAACCCACCAGCACGGTCAGTAAGAGTCGATGTTCGATGCCAGAGAATAAAGATTCAAAGGATGCTTTTTCCTTTTCCAGAAACGTGAGTTGGCAGATGAGGCTGAGACATCCATATTGTTACTCAGCTGATATGACTGATCTGGTTTGATTTCTATTCATCTAGTCACATATATTTTATTTTCTTGTACAGTATCTTGCACCCTTAATTCTTAATTATTTAGTTGTTTGTAGTAATTGATATCCATTCAAACTAATTAACTATTTTTTATTTGCTTTGTTTCAGATTAAAGGTCACGGGTTCAAGTCTTAGAAACAGCCTCTTGTGTAAAAAACAGGGTAAGGCTGCGTGGCTGCGTACAATACCTCTTGCGTAAATAACATCTGTCATTTTCGGTTATTCAGACGGTGTTACGGATGTTGTGAAGTCTAATGGAAAGACGCTTTTAGCATCAACTGCTAATAGTGTTGGCATGATGGATGTTATAAATAAGAATTTCGATGGCACAATTCACAGAAAGACTACTGGTCGTATTTCCAGAGAAAAGCTAAATGGTAGGTCTATGGCATATTCTTACTGCATTCTTGTTATTTCTCAGCTTCTTGTTTCTTGTTGAAACTTACCTGATTGTTATAAAAAATGTCTTTATTAGTTTTCAGGGTAGTCAGTCCTTGGATCGGATACCAAGTTTTCAAAATAAAATAAAATAGTTTTCAGGGTAGATTCTTTTTATTTTCGGTTTGTTATTCCTATTTGCTGCAACAAATAAAGTATCAAAATAAAAAATGAAGCATCAAACAGATGGTGTCTAATGTTGGCTGTGTTGAGTCTTGGAAATTTTATTTTGCAGTTGATGAGAATTCATACATTAGAAGGTATACGTGTACGTACGCTTGTAACCAAAATTTCAGATGTTACTTATATGACCAAGAAGAGGGGTAACCTTGGCGCAACTGGTATAGTTGTTGTCATGTGACTGTAAGGTCACGGGTTCAAGTCCCGGAAACAGCCTCTTGTGTAAAAACAGGGTAAGGCTGCGTACAATACACCAAATGGTGGGACCCCTTCCCGGACCCTGCGTATGCGGGAGCTTCAGTGCACCGGGTTGCCCTTTTACTTATATGACCAAGAAGATGGTTCACTCTTTGTGCAACTATCTATGGATTGAAGTTTGAATTAAAAAATTTGGTGAAGCCACCATACATAACAATAGGCCTGTGGGATGGCCAGTTTAATTGTTAGTTCTGGTTTTCTAAATCTAATTTTGATCAGAGGGAGGGAGGGTTCAGGAAAACATTGTAACCACATGAACGTGAGAACTGAAGTTCTGTGTTATAGCTTGTAATGCATGGCGAAGTTGGCTCCTAGACACATTTTATAAGGCAATTCATTTCAGACACTTGACCACAATTTCACATGATTTATTTTTCAACTGGATAAGCTTCAATAATACCTTATCTACAAAAGCTTAAAATATATATATGAATACTAAGTTAAATTCAGTTTTTCATGTCCTTTAATTAGTATTATGTTGGTAAGTTCAAATCCTGTGATAAGATTTGAAGTGATAGATTTGATTTTCATGACCATGTGTAAGTGGATGCTACAAAGTGAGGTGGGATTGCAGAATTTATTAACCATTCTTGTAAGGTTTTGTGCAGTATTATTATATGTCAAAATGCATGTGTGTTCAGGTGTATGCTTATGTCACTTCAACCTTTGATTTCATGTTCTTCCTAATTTCAACTGAATTTTTGGTAGCCCAACTGTTATACAAAGGTTATATCTGTTGAGAGTCAAAGGAAGTTTCTATATATGCAAAACGGTATATAAATACTGGTGAAGAAATTACGTACAATAATAAGTTTCCCTTGGAGGAGGAGAAAATCCCTGCAACTGTGGTTCTAAAAATAAGGTTACGACACTTCAATTACTTAGAACAATTTGCCTACAATTTTCTTGGTATTGTCACTAGATATTTGAATTGCATTGATTTGATTAAATAGTACTATGTTTGCCATCATCCATGTGTACTCTTAAAAGGTGGTTGTATTTGTACTAGTTTGGTAAATATTTTGTCATTATCCATGTGTACTATTTATATTTCACTAATATGTTTATGTACATATTCTTCAACGACTGCAATAGGTTGATAGCGCTCAAGTAGAAATCACTACATGCAAAACACCAAATTTTGATATTGAGTTGTTTTCGTGGCTACTGTGGCCATATTTATTAGACATATCCAGTAGATAGTTATTTGATGCGTGTTTTTTTGCTGCTGATATAATTCTTCTTGATGAGCTATGAGTAAATTGTCAATTTTGGTTGTTTGATAACCCTACAACATCCATTAGCTTGTCTGTTGGACATTTGAATTGGATCAGCATTCTATCACAACTTTTAGGATGAAATAGAATGTGAAAGACGCCTTGCTTTCCTTTCTAATTGCAACATTTTTGTACTTTTTATGCATATGTCGCAGATCCATGAATTAGGCAGTTCTTGAGACTAATCCCAGTATGCAGTTATTGAGTCAACTCTTTAAACAAGTCTATCCGGCTTCAATTTTATCAAACATATGCTAAAGAATGTTTTGGAAATGGGCATACCTTCCTTAATTGTGAAGGTTCAGTGGATGCAATTGATTAGAGAGAATTATTCTACTTTTTGGAACAGTTTGCTAGAAAGAGTTTTTTTTTTTTGACGAAATTTGTTAGAAAGAGTTATTCTTCGTAATCTTATTGTTCTCATCCTCCTTGCAGGAAATACTCCCAAAATACATGTTGCATGCTGAAGATTTGAAGATTGTACTATATATTACACTTAACAGTTGATATCATATTGGATGAGTTGCAGCAATGATTGTTTACACATACCTTGTATGCTTCCACTGCTTAAACTAATTTGGTGTTCATAGGGTGTATGTGTGACATGCTATATTAATTTTGTTTACTTGATATAAACCTGATATGGATAGAGATTAGTGATGACCAAATAAAAATACCGGGGAATAATTGCGTAGAAAGGACTTAATACATGCACTGTCTGATGTTCATTTCTCTTGATACGTTTGATTTTCTACCAATTGCTTGAATTTCTTGAAAATCTTGTGTTCTTATTTTTCTCCCATAAGATACACTTACGTGTTCTAGTATAATCATCAGTGAAGAGAATGAGATACCTATTTTGCGTATGAGACAGTCTTCATACGATTGTGTTTGATCTACTAAAAAATAAGGGACTAGAGAGGAAAACTCCAGTTATATTGTGTAGTTATATTGTGTTTGATTTTAAAACTGTTCATGGGACTGGACAAGTTGTGGGGCATGGGATTGGACAAAATTTGAAATTCTTGTTCCTCGCCAAACCACAACTTTTTGTGCACAATATAAGTTTTCTATAATACCAAAATAATATTGTGCACCAAACATCGTCGTGTGCTTTGTTATGTTCGAGACTCGCCTTTTACAAATCAAGCAGACTTAAGAGTTTAGTGTGACAATGAATTGCTTAACAACCAAATCCAAATGCACAATGTGATAACTATATATGTAAAGTTTTTCATTATGAAGTTAAGCTGGAAAATTCACCTATCCAAAGTTAAAAGAATAACAGCAATAACAAAGAGAGTTTCTTACACTGGCAAGGTAAAATACATAACAATCATGAATATTGGAAACGTGAATCACATGTTGAAGTACACTTGTCTGATCAACCAATGAACAACCAATGAATGACTTCTTAGAAATTGACTGAGATCGAAGTTTGGTACAAACTGATGATTGATACTAAAGCAATGTCGACACGTCGTAAAGACTAGCAAGTAATTAGTTGAGGTATGGACCATTTCTTATCATTCTCCATGAGGTCAGGTCCTACACATTGTAATAAGAAAAAAAGTGAGAAATTAACAAAGGAAAAAGGATGTTATAGTCGATAAAGATTTTGATCTCTTTTTTCTTTTTACTTCTAGGTCTCTCTTTAGTCTTTATATATATTTTGGTCAAGCTTCTAGGTATATTTTTATTTATAATACAAATTGAAAAATGATTTATCAAAGTGTACCGGTGAGAAATTAAATGACATGATTGTGGAGAGTTTTTATTTTTTGTTTTTTTAGCAAAGTTGAGATTTTGTTTATTGAATTCCAAACTAGGGATATGAAAAATATCATAAAAGTTTAGTATTTTTTTTGTAATATGAGATAAAATGGGAAAGTAAAACAGATGAGAAACAAAACACGAGGTTAAGAAACACCCATGACATCTCTCGAAAGAGTTGAGCAAAGCTCAACCGAAGGGTTCTCGAGCTCTAGCCCCAAGCTTAGCGAGGACATTTGCACTCATGTTTCCTTCACAAAATGTATGACGAGTTTGGAGCATACTCCTTTGCCAAGTGATGCTGAATAGTAGCAATGTCATTTCCATAAAGATGAAAATCAACATCAGGTCAAAGTTGAAGCCTCTCACAACAATGGGGAAGTATTCACTATTAATTTGTGTAACTAATCTACCTAGATAATTCTATATCATTATGTCGTACGTCATGTAATTTAAAATATATTAAACCATCATTTTTACCCAAGAAAAAATGAGTCCAAAATTGAATTAGGGCAAACTACTCTCTACCGGTTGCAAGAGAAAAGATAATGTACCTAGGATTCAAGAGTCAAGACACTCTCACAAATGGAACAAGATGGATAAAGCTGAATACCTCTCTTGTTTAAGACTACCTTGGTGGGACAAAGTGATGTGAAACTTCCATAGAAAAAGTTGGGCATGAGGAATATGCACCTTTCAAATCCAATTCTAAGAAATTTGATGGTTCTTTTCTTCATTATCTTCAAGGACTAGTTATTTGTACGAAGATTAAATTTGATGGTTCTCCTTTTCATTATGTTCATAGTCTAGTCATTTGTACGAAGATTAAATATGTTTTTGAGTTTTTCTATCATGTGCAAATTTGCACATGTTAAGAAGTTTAAAATAGAAATTGTCTTAGAACTTGTGTATTTTATATTACTACTTTTAGTTGTTTTAACATTTAGAGAAACCCTATGTTTTATGCGTCGATTTTTTTTTTTTTTATATTAATTTTAGCTCTTCTAAACATTTTTTTTCAAGACAAATTTGATTGAAAAAGGGTGTTTTTATTCCTTCTCGAAGACTACAACCAAACAATATCTTTATTTTATCTCTTTAAAAAAAAATCTTTATTTTATCAAAAGCTACAATTACAGAAAAATAAATTTTTTATAACAAGTTTAAAACTAAACTAAATTTTTCACCTTTTGTAAGTAACAAGAATACATTCAAACAATGTTTATATGAATTATTATAGGTATTGTAAATAAATAAAAATTATTATAGGTATTTTGGTTGATGTGGGCCGTGGCTAGTGTTTGTTGGACTGAGGAAGAGGGCCAGATCTGTCCAGACTCCAGAGTAATGCATAGCCATTACTTTTTTCATCCTATGAGTTTCTCGCATGCCCTATTCAGATATTAAAATTCGAAATATTTCAACGTATTTTGGAGGTTTTTATGAAAATATTTATGTCGTTCAGATTCTATAATCCAAGCTGTATAGCACGCACGAAAAACCTATAAGATAGGAAAAGAAGCAGTCGTAATTTATTGATCTCCGGACCCTCCAAAGCAACAACAGCAGAATGGGTCCTAAAAGGTTCATCAATTATATCATCACTATATATCATTGTTATCAATGAGATGAATTCAACGGTTTCAGTAACAAATATCAATGGTATATGGTACAGTTTCACTATGCCACAATACGTGAATGCCAACTTCCCTTTTTTATTTTTGAAAATATGTGTCAATTTGGTATTAGACGAAGGAGAAACTTTCAACGCCCTTAATGTGATTTCGGGTGTAAATATTTAAGAAAAACACAAATTTCGTGTCATTTGGAGCGGAGGTGTACTTTTGGATAAATTATGTGGTCAAAGTACACTTTTGAAACATGTATGGCATTTATAAATATGACATTTATAAAAAAATTATGATACGTGCGTTTATTAAAAGAATGGTTAAATATGTTTTTGGTCCCAATAAATATATTAATTTTTTGTTTTAGTCCCTTTAAAATTTTCCTTCAACTTTTAGTCCCTATAAAATTTTCAATCACTACTTTTGGTCCCTATTTTTAAGTTAATTTTAGCATTTTTTAATGAAATTGTGCAGATATGTGTAGGATATTGTAAAAATAATTCCAAAAAAAAATTAGAATTTTTTAACAAAACATAAATTAAATATGAATTTTTAACCTTCAAAAATATAAAAATTCATATTAAATTCATGTTTTGTCAAAAAATTCTAAATTTTTTTGGGAGAGATTCTTATAATATTATGAATTTTTCTGCAAAATTTTATTCAAAAATATGAATTCTACATTTGAGTTTACTTTAAAAGAGGGACCAAAAGTAAAGATGAAAAATTTTATAGGGACTAAAAGTTGAAGGAAAATTTTAGAGCGACTAAAACGAAAAGTTGGTATATTTATAGGGATCAAAAACATATTTAACCCTTAAAAGAAACATACAAGGCCACCAAAATATGAGTTAGGGTAATGGGAATGGTAACAATTTGAAAAACTTCATATGTCGAGTATACCATATGACTCTCTTGTTGCATGTAGGTACAATCATGTTTACTATCACATGTGGGTCTAAAGGTCCATTCAATAGTCGCGATGAAAGGGAGAAAATAAGATAAATTAGGTTAATATTTTGATATTCATCGAGATTAGTTGAATATGTATCTCTCAGCTGAAATTTGGTTAAGTATGTAACTACTTCTTATAAAAAGTACAAACGAGTAGCAAAAAACAACCACAACCTTACATGGTGACATAACCAATAACAATTGACAGATTAGACCATCAAGAATGAAAATATAAAAAATTATTAAGTTTGTGCAACTTGAGCCACCATCAAGAAATAATTTTGATCCGATCAAGGATCTGCTCAAAAGTCAAACATTTGTTGCAAAAAGTACGAGTATTACATACGCTCCTTCCATAAAATCCAAATAGATGCCAACCATAACACCTGAAAACATATTCATATGTCTTTCCGAAACAGATGACCACCACCAAATTGCAAAGCATGCAAGCTAATATCATGTGGAAAAACACATGAGATCCCCTGCCAACGCATAACTGACGACCAAATGCTACCAAAGATAACATTCTACAAAAATATGATTAATAGATCCCCTCTCCACACACACACACCATCCTAAACACAACATTGAACAAGATGAAATAACCCCACGATGCGCCAAATTATCCTTTGTCAGAATCCTCTTGTTGAGAGTTTTCCAAACTAATAATGAGACTTTTAAGGGCACAACTTTATCATCATGAGTGAGAATATGATACACTTCTTTTCTGAGTAGCCATCCTGTCGAGCATAGCTCCTAATCCACTTGTCTTTATCAGTTACCTGCAAAATAAAAAATTTCAGCAAAGACACACAATCGATTACAAGCTCTACCTCCCAGACAAAGAACCTCCTTCTCCACCCCCACCATAACATGGATATTTAAAAATGAATTTAAAATTCTAAATAATTAAATTAATGATAAAATATAAAAATTTAATCACCGCTAACATTGAAAGTCATAATGAAATGAATTATTTTCTTAAATTAATGGTTGCTAACAATTAATACATATCATGGAAAATATACATATTTATGTTAAATATATTAAAGTGAAGTTCATGTTTGACAATTAAGAAAGAAGAGGGTCTCAAACATCTCTTAGAGAACAGAAGTATAATTTACTCCATGTATATTTTATCATAAAAGGAGTGTGTATAGGTAAAAGTATTTTTTCTTCTTCTCATTGATGGAATAGCTCACTATCATGATTGATACATTTGCTTATAAAAAAATAAAAAAATAAAAAATATACGAGTGTAATTCAAACTTTTTTAGTAAAAAAAAAATTAATGTCAACAATGTATTAGTTAAAAGGAAAGTATTTCAATTATTATGTAATTCAATTAGTTATGATTAATAAATTGATATTTTGTGATATTTTCACCATTAAACTTGATATATTATTTTTGTTGCTTATATATGAAATGTGAGAAAGTATATGAAATTACACTCATATGCATCTAAATGAAACATACAATCGTTATTATGTGTGGGTGAAAATAGGTTAAATCAACCGATATAAACATTTGAACCTATTTTAGGTCCATACAAGAACAAACTTTTGTTTAAGAGACAAGGCTAAGAGTTTTGAAAAAAAAACTATATATGTAGCTAAAAACCAAGTCTGACCTTAGCTGAATAAGTAAATATGAATAATTTATTTTTAGAATTATGCTTATCATATTAGATTTTTTATTGTGTTAAACATTTTTTTTTATTAATTCCTAGAAAACGTTTTTCTATGATCATACTCGAAAATTTGCTCAAAAAAAAAAAATGATCATACTCGAAAATAAATCTATTATGGGTCTTTTAAAAGAAAAACTATTACGGGTAATATCCATACTTGAGCTTTAAATTTTTTAATCCGGCTAGACTTAAGTTAATGTCTATCTCAACCCTAATTATGACAAATAAACAAGTTTAAGAAAGAAATGGTAATTTCTCCAACAAATAAAGGTGCATGCATGTCAAGTGTTTCTTTTAAAATAAAAGAAGTGTATGTCATTTAAACCCAACAAGGAGAGGGGAGAACAATTTATTTATTATTTATTCATTCAATTTTATAACATTTTTATGAATTTAATTTGTATATTCATCATCATTATAAAATAAATGTCTACCAAGATCACACCATTAAGCATCTGTGAAGGTATTTTAGAAAATATTATTATGTCATACCTAATTATGATTAGATCAATGTATATTCATCAACATTATCAATGCATATATAAAGTAAACTCACCTTTTGTACTAAACAAGTAATAGCAATTGTTTATCTCATAAATACCTCCAAAAATTACCACCAAAGCTTAGAATAAAAGGAAAAATTTCTTCTCAGCATCGGATTCTTTTCATAATAATTCACTTTTTTTTGTCACATTCTTCTGTGACTGGCCAGATTAATCTAAATCAAAAATCCTCAATAAAGTTATATATTATTTATTTTATTTTTGAATATATAAATATGAGCCTCTCCTCCCATTAGTTTAAAGAATGTTCTCCACCTGAAACTCTGCCATATACAATTTTACAAATGTCAGCTGCATTAAGACGAATTTGGAAAATGAAAATCAGACACACATACCACACAAACACACCTCCCAAAATTATTAGTAGACAGCAAACACTACAATTGGGTGTTTTGAGTCATTCAATAAATACAATATTTCTGATTTTAGCATCTCGATGAAATTTAATTTATAGAATTAAAAATAAGTGTACAAAGTTCCAGTATTTGTGATTATATATGTGTCTTCTTTACTGAAAATTGATAATAAATAATAGAAAGGGATGAGGCAAGGACCATGCATATTACTGTTTTGGATAGATACAAAATGAAGGAGTATTTTGATCATATGACCAGCCTAGATACCGAGGTAGGACAAATAATATGAGACAAACACAACCCTAAGCTTATATTAACTTATTTATATCTAATGTGATGATACTACTATTCCTTACAATTAAATTAATTAGAAGAGAAAAATATGTCATGATTTTGCATTGTCCAAGTTCATAATGGGGCACTCTAGTCTTAAGTCTTATGTTTGAACCTAGTATTGTGTGATATCAAGAATTGTGATTATCTCTCTTAATATTAAAAGCTGTTGTGCTTGGATTAGTTTAACATGAACTAACATAATCTTATATTTTGTAATGCTCATATTATTATTTTTTGAAGGAATAATGCTCGGATTAATTAGATGTGAATAGATTTTATGTATAATTTCAATTATATGATTTCATTGTATTATGTTTATTGAGATAGTTATTGAATTTTTATTTTATTTTATTGGATTGATGTGGACCTTGTGTGGGCTTAAGTGAGTCCATAAACTTCACACAGAGAGTTACTAACTACTCTATAATGTTGTTGCTCCGTTGAAACTTCACACAGAGAGATAGTGAGTTTCATTTGGATCATGATTAACTTCTCTTTTCATATCAACAATAGTTTTTAAACCAATTTTTTTCAATCATTGGAGTACACATATGTACATATATATGAAAAAGAACTGAAGTTTCATGGTGAGTAGAAGTTACTGGTATATACCCATAAGTTAAAATATTCATAATATACTGCTTTTTTTTACAAGTATTCATAATATACTGTTGTTAGCATAATTTTTTTCCTTTAAAAAAATCAATAATTTTTAAAATCCAGAATATTTCCATTGTAAAATAACAATTTACTGAAATGACATGAATTCTCCGGTGGTATTTTTAATCAAATTAATATTCATCATTGTTTTTAAGGTATTAGGGTTCGTACCCCAGTCATGACATCCGGCCTAACAATTTTGACATTTTTTCAGTTGAGCTAAGATTTCTTAATGATATTCATCATTGTTATTTAATATATAAACGAATTTTTAGGCTATGCTAAACGATATTATAATCAAATATCAAAATTTTAACGTATTTTTTCCGAAACAATTAACGTTTTTAGTAAAAAAAAAACTGTTGAAAACAATTTTATAGATATTATGAAATTTTTAAAGGACTTGCATTTAAATAGTAATAAACTAAAATCATTATATTTATAATTTTTTAAAAAGAATTATTATATTTTTTAATTTCATAATTACTACGTTATTTTTCCCACAATTATTTTGAATTGAATGATTGAGTGTATCCCCTATAATGCATGATAAACTTCCCAGAGGAATGTAAACTTTTGACGCCAATGAATGAGTATCATGTAATTTTGACTATGATGATTGATTAGACAGTACAGGCCATATATTCTGAAGAGCTTTGCTTTTGATAGATTTGAACCTAATTTACTGTATATTGGTAAAGGAGAAACTGTGCCAGCTTCTTTTTTAATTTTCTATATTCAACTTTGTTTCAAAAGCCAATCATTGCAAATTTGCAATGCTCGTCATATATTTCTCCCTTTGTTCCTTAACACTGTGTTTG
>Ga0209282_1001327_pt1 | contig 13465 bp, 8 predicted proteins | sample Mtrugardesep15_FD_187529 | JGI IMG/M metagenome (GOLD analysis project Ga0209282, IMG submission 187529) | Root nodule microbial communities of legume samples collected from California, USA - M. trunc garden sep15 (SPAdes) (version 2) | ecosystem: Host-associated > Plants > Roots > Nodule...
GCAAGGGATCAAACCAGACACGATAACAGTGGTTGGTGTTCTTTCTGCTTGTTGCAGGTCAGGATTGGTAGACGAGGGCATTAGCATATATAACTCCCTGACGACTGAGTATGAAATGAAACCATCAGTTGAAATTTGTGGCTGTGTTGTAGATTTGTTAGGTCGATCGGGCAAGCTCGATCAAGCCTTGGATTTCATCAATGAAATGCCAATAATTCCTGGTCCAAGTGTTTGGGGATCTCTTTTAACAGCCTCTATAACACATGGGAATTCAATGACTAGAGACTTGGCTTATAGGTGTCTCTTAGAGCTAGAACCTGAAAACCCTTCGAATTATATCTCGCTTTCAAATACCTACGCATCTTCTAGAAGATGGGATGAAGTAACTGAGGTGAGGTCAATGATGAAAGAGAGAGGTTTAAGAAAAGTTCCCGGTATCAGTTGGATAACTATCAGTGATAAGACTCATTCTTTCACTGTTGCCGACAAAGCACATCCTTCTTCTAGTTCAATATATGAAATGCTTGATGACCTTGTATCAATAATGATAGATGGTTGTGCTGATATTGATATTCTAACTTAAATCTCCTGAAATTGGTGGTAAAATCTTCTCTTTTAAAGTGTTTAGTTAACACTGAAAAGAAAACTGGGCAACCATGTAGCTCATCCAACTATGGAACTACTTCTCTGATGTTTTATTCAAATTTCAAAACTCAAAGTCAGACACGCTAATCATAATTTGAGTGAGAAAAAACAGCAGAAAGGCCCTGACTTGAGTGAAACTGCTTGATTAGGTGTCTGCATTGTTGAACAGGGTGAGTGCAATTTTTGTCGCCCTGAGATGCGGAGTAGCTAATCAATGTGCAGATGAGATGCTTGGATGTTCACATATAGTCTGACCATCATGAAGAAAGGGGAAAAAACCTTAGCAATGGTAAATGTAATACATGAAACAAATGAATGTCACTAATACTATTATCAAAAGAAATGTGCTAGGTCATTAGTTTAAAACTAGACTTAGACCATCCCTTGGAAATAGTCCCTAGAGGGACTATTTTAAGAGATTTCTGGTTCAAGAGATTTCTGGTTGACCATTATGGTTTTCTCGATCAAAATTGTAAGGTTGTTACCGATGAACAAGGAACTCCATCTGCCGCGGAAATATGTCTTCACTTGACAACTATGATAGCAAATTCAAGTAGTGGAGACCGATTGGTATTTTACTTTTGCGGTAACGGAAGCAGAAGTGAATCAACCGATGATAACAAAAGCGGTTTCGTAGAGTACTTATGTTGCGGTAGTATCTTTGGCGAGCGCGAAACACATATAGAAGGAAAGTTCACAGTTAGAACTCCGTTCTTTCATTAAACTCATTGACAATAACGTTCATGTTGATAACAGTAAATATTTAACAAGGTGTAGCTAGGATTCAACTTGACAATTAATTAATTCGTTGAACTTTGAACCAAATTCTGAACTTAAACTGAGAATTAAGTTCGAATTTGAACAATATATATTTCAGCTAGTTTGATTTGGCTCGATTTTTATGTCAATATATAGCATTTATATATTTTTTATTTTAATTCAATCTTTACCTTTCAAAACTCAAAGATATATTTTTTTGAATAATGTGACTTTTTTTAAGGATTCTTACTTGATTTTGATATGTTTTTGTAGACTACGCTGCGCCATATCATAGACTCTGTTCCAAAGGATCGACGTATTACATTAATCATCGACAGCTCCCATTCTGGAGGGATCCTGGAAGGGGCCAATGAAATTGTGGGTAATAGCAATATCAATGATCACACAATAACAGATAAGCGAATTCAGGGACCTAAGAGTCCTTTCTTAGGTATTGGCAAGAGTTGTGGACATCCTTTGGGTATTTGCTTTACTGCTTGCCAAAGCAGTGAGAAGACATTTAGTGGGGAATTCCTAGCCTATTTTAGTGAAGCTGTGATGGAAGCTATAATAAAAGGTGGAATAAATATGTCGAACAAGAAGTTGATTTTGGAGATAGGAAACATATTATCAAGTCAACTTCCTGGTGATCCACAAAGACAGAAACAACTTCCGGGTTTAAACTGTGACATATCACAGATGGAACTAAGATTCTTAAGTACCGAACCACCATATTGATCAAATAAGATAAATCCCTTTGGTATTGGGGTTTGATGTGGGTGCTTTTATTTGGGATGAAGCTAATTGGAAGATACTTTTTCTGCTAGCTTCACATGTTTTAGCTTGGTTTGTGTTGAGTTTCTCAGCTTTGAATTGCAAATTCAAGGCGATTTTTGTTAAGAGTTTGGTTGTTTTTATCATTTGTTATTTGCTTGTGCACTTTATATGTTTATTGAAGGTTCTAAGTACTTATGTTATTCTGCAAATTCTAGTTCAATGTATGAAATGCTCGATGACCTTGTATCAATAATGACAGATGGTTGTGCTGATATTGATATTCTGACTTAAATCTCCTGAAATTGGTGATAAAAAATTTCTCTTTTAAAGTGTCGTCTAGTAAACATTGAAAATTGGCCAGCCGTATAGCTCAGCCAACTTTGAAACTACTTGCTTTGTGTTTAATTCAGGACTCAAAGCCAAACATACTAAGTCATAATTTAAGCGAGAATAGAAAGGCCCCGACTTTTAAATAGTTCCCGACTTTTAAATAGTTTAGATAAATATGGTTTACTTTATGAGGTCACTGCATTGTTGAACAGCGTGAGTGCAATTTGTCACCCTGAAATATTGAGCAGTTAATCAATATGCAGATGATGAGATGCTTGGATGTTCATATATAGTCTGGCCATCATGAAGGGGAAAAAAACCTCAACGGTAGTAAATTATAGGTGCCGATATAGCTCAAGAAGAAATTGTAGGAACCAGAATCATTTTAAACCAATTCATTTTAATCTGGCCTCATTATAGGTGCTACCCATAAGAATAGGAGAATATGGATTTTGATGGAGCTCACATCCTGCATTACAACCTGATAATAACAGGGATCTTCATTTTCAAATGTAATAGCAGTAACATAATGTTGGCCACATGTGTTAGGAGATGTTGATTCAATAGTTAGGATCACTATAGGATGTTGAGTCCAAAGAAACTAGTAATAGGTAACATCGTTTACAATACAATAGACATTAATTTTCAAAAGTTACCACTATTTGGTGACATTCATGCCCTAAGAAGTCAATAAAACTTAGCATTAACTGTCCAAGATATGATACAACATTATAAAAGATCCTACCTATGAACCAAAAAAATGTCAAGGACTTTTTTTTTCATGACCTTACATGAGGTGAGGAATAAAACTACCCCCAAATGTAGATGTCACCTCCTCCACAAAATAAATGGTCCACGCGAACAAAACTTGAGATCATGGTGACAGTTCAAAATTTGTCTCAAGAACTGATAAAACTTCAGCAAGGGAAGTTACCTTGAAATCTGGTTTGAAATCGACATTAGCATATTCGGGAGAATCATACCTTCCAGTTTGATCAAGCAGACATGTATGTGCTCCTGCTCGCCCTCCACAAGCAATCTGTAAAATGGTAAAAACATGCAAAATCAATCAATTAACCATCCAATTTCAAATACATCTGAATCCACAAATATTTAGTAGGAAAATATGTGCATAGAATGGAAAGATATTGCTTCAAGCTGGGTTGATGATGCCATGTGCAGGCCACTTGTTTGTGATTCTGAAGAACCCTCATCCTTATCGCGAATCAAATGCCGGTATTATAAGTGGCATAAAATTGAAACGGTTAAAGTTATGGGCAAATACCAAAATGCATAGTGAAAAGACCAAGTCATAGGGTTTGTCTTTTACAAGCAATCACACTATGGGTTTGCAGAATGATGATAGAAAAATTGTGCCGACTAAACAGTCTACTAGTTAGAACTCAGCATTGCATAACCAACTTTATATGAAAATTTTGAAATATCTTATTACTTTTATGTTCCTTCTGGATTTTGTTGTGAAAATATATACTGTTCTGCATTTCTTCCTTTGGTTTTACAATTGTTTCCATAGATTGTCTATTTGTACCCGAAGGTGAACAAGCATTGCTTACATATAAATCATGAATGTTCAACCAAATTAGCAGGAAACAAACCACTTACATCATCTTTAAGGCTATCCCCAACCATTATTACTTCATTTGGTTGAACTTCCCAAAGAGAACAAATATGCAGTAGTGGAGCTGGATCGGGTTTATAAGGACGAAATTCCCTGCTTAATGCAGGAGAAAATGTAATCTGCAGCAAAAAGACATATCATTTAATGAAAAATAGTCAACACTTAAAAAAAAGTAAAAAAAAGTTGGATGGTAGTTTCCTTCACCATACTATGAGCCATTGAATATCTGTTAGATCAAATTTATTATGCCTCCATTAGAATAAGGTTCAAAAGCAGATGGAACTTTTAGGAGCTTGTTTAAATTGACTTATTTGAGCTTATCTATTGCCATTAGCACTTGCAATGGTGTTTGAGAGAGCTTATGGAAACAGCTTATGACAAGCCCAAAAGTTGTTTTAGCTAAATTCCAAAACCTCTCCACTTCCTTTTACTGACTTTGTTTTCTCAGGGATTAACGAAATGGAATAGTAAACAACCAAACTTTATAACTTAACTCCCAATATTCAAACTACAACAAATAATAGCAACTTGATTACAAAAGCACAACATAGTTACATAAAGCATGTATATGAAAGAAGGGAAGTCTTTTTGTTATAAACCTGAAACCATAATCATAAAGACCATACAAACCTTTATTGACAATAATGAAAATGCAACATAACAAATAGAATAAATCATCGAGGTTTAATTTAATCCCTAAACAATCACTCTCTCCAATTTAGTCCCTAAATGATACAGATAAAAGAAGTAGCCCCTAAAATATATAAAATTTGTCAATCCCATCCCTAGAGTATATAAAATTTGTCAATCTTGTCCCTGAAGTATATGAAAAATCCGTCAATTTAGTCTCTAACAACTTTTTTTGTTGTTGAAAACTCGGTATCTGATTCGAGGACTGACTAATCCGAGGGGTCTAATCCCACCGTCTGAAATTGGCACCGGAGGAAATCGAACCTAAGTTGAGAGGAGCATGGCCCAAGGTCCCAAGCCAACACCATCATGCCAACCCAACCCAAACCCAAATGGGTTTAGTCTCTAACATCTTAATAGTAGGAACTATTCATATAGTTAAAAAAGTAAGAAAGGGTGACAATGTAAGTACTAAATTGATGGTTTTTAATTTATTATTCTAAAAAAGAGTAAAAGTTGAACTGACCCCAAAGCGTTGATGAAATAAATCAACAGCAGACTTCATATTCCTTGTAATCAAACCCCTCCTAATTTTCTTTGAATCAAGAACATTACAAAGCTCAGCAGTACCTGCACAATAATTAACTACTGAATCAGTTAACTAATTTAAGAACCAAAGAAAGAAGGTGGCAGCACCTCACCTGGCATGATTTGGAGGTGATCAAGAGCCTGTTTTTCAAAAAGAGCAATGGTATCATAGGCTTGGCGTTGTTGATGAGGAGACCAATGATCAATGAGTTTCAAGATGTCAATTCCAGCAGGGTTCAAAGCTTTGACACGTTTATACTCATCGTCGCCGAGTACGGCTTTGTACATGGAAGGGAAATCGATGACGGGGACGGTGAGTGTGCCGTCCATGTCGAAAACGACGCCACGGAGGCGCGTTTTGGTGGTTAAGTGTGATGACATGGTGCGAGGGAAGAGAAGGAAAGCTTTTGTGGAAGAGAGCAATGGCATTTAGTAAAGTAGAGATAATGAGAATATCTGTGATGCCAGATTTCTGGTTTTGGTACCTTTCTGTTGGTTGGATTTTGTCTCGTCTGTATCTATCTAATCTTTGTGTGGGACGAACGGACACGCGCAACATTTGTTATGTTATGTTCCTCGTACCCATGGATTTAATCTCTAAACTATGAAAATATGTTATATAGTCTTCATCAATTTAGTCCATCGTATTGAGATTTTAGAAACTAAATTGATAGATTTTTATATATCATAAGGACTAAATTAACATAGTTCTTATAGTTTAGAGATTATTTAGTATATTTGTAGCATCGTTGTAAAGCTCTTAATTTTCATTTAAGCTGATTTTCATTCAAACTGCAAACCGAACTAAACCGCGCGGTTCCGTGCTAAAGTTGTATGAATTCATCCGAACCAAGGACGGTTTTTTGTGGTTTCAGTTTGGATTGGTTTAGTTTGCGGTTTTTCTAATGAGTTGGTTTGGTTTTGAACACCCATAATCCTACATATTACAATCTATTGTCTATATCAAGTACCATCTAAGATATGCCCACGAGGATAATGTTTATGACTATCAAATTATAACAAACTTAACAAACAATGTTTATTTATTTTAATAAAACCAAGAATATGTCAAATATAATATAAATTTTTATTTTTTCAATGACAACTACAATAAACATTATTATTATAAAAAAAATGTTTTAAGAGTGTAATTGAGATAATAAAAAATCAGTTAAAAATTATTTAATACATTTATTTGTTTATTTATCTAATGAATTTTCATTTAAAAAAGATCGATAATATAAAAGAAACAAGATAGTGAGTGGTTTGAGACAGAGGTGGTGGTTCTGCCTTCACTCTTCTCTTCCATGGAGATCATTGCTAGCTCTGTAATCAATCCTTCTTTCCCTCTTCGTTACCCAACAATCTCCGTTTCTCAGGTCCCCTTCTCAATTCCCCCTTCTTCATCATTCTGACTATTTACCGCGTAAAATAATAGTATTTGTGTTGCAGGTTTCAAACTGGAAGTGTTTTTCAGTAGTAGAATCAAGGTTTTCATTTTCACTCACACATAAGAGAAAGAAAGTAACTAAATTTTCAATTGGGGTGCTGCCAAAAGTAAGCAACGTTTGTTTTCCTCAAAGTTGGAGTTTCCTTCGCAAAAGGAGGAAATGGAACAAGGATTCTTCTGTGAAGCATGCTTCTTTACTGTTTGTGCGGTGGGTGGCTGGAGTTATGTTGGTTGTGTCAGTTTCTTTAGCTTCTAACAACCCTTCTTGTAAGTTTTGTCTGTAAATAAATGCATTCTTTATAATGAATTTGTGTTGGCACCGACACTTCAAATTGAAGGCGTGTCTGTGTCCAACATATGTCAGACATATAGTTACATTCAGTTATTTTCTACATGTCTGTGTAAGTGTTATGTCTGGTGTTCATGTTTGTATCAAACTTTCGGTGGTGTTTCGTAGCTTTAAAGTGTTAATTAAGTAGTAATAAGTGTTGATGAATAAATCATATTATATGATTGTGTTTAGTTTCTGTTAGTTGAATCTAATTGAAATTAATTAGTTAGTTATTCCAGCTGTTAGAAGTCTGTTATGCCATCTGTTTAGTTAATTAATCACTCTTCAGTTATGTCTCTCATTCTGAGGAGTGCAGGAGTGCTAGAAACACTCTTTCCAACACTCACCTTGACACACTAACTCGTTGGGTGGAACTCGTGTGAGTATCTCTATTTTATGCGGCACCCATTTTCAAAGTGTGGGACCTACATTCATCTCACTCAATGAGAGAGTGAGTGTTTGAGTGAGTGTTGAAAAAAGAGTGTCTGTAGCACTACTTCTCTCATTGTAGATAAGGTCTAGTGCCTATCTTTGTAATTCATTCTGAATGTTCAATACTAAAACGGATCAGAGCACGTTGCTCTCCACCAAAATTCATCTCTTGTTCTTATTAATGGTTGAGGTTGTTGACTTTAGAGGACCCAAATCTACCTAACTATATACTAGTTGTAGTTTGGTTGTCGTTTTATTTTGTCATAATTTTTTCTTTATTCTCTCAATTCATTGTGTGATTCTTTTTTCTCCCTTAAAGGGGCCCTGACGGAAGAGAATCTTCTCTTTCTGGAGGCGTGGAGAACAATTGACCGAGCATATATCGACAAGAGTTTTAATGGACAGAGTTGGTTTAGGTATAGAGAAAATGCATTGCGCAATGAACCCATGAACAACCGTGAAGAGACATGTATGACTTTCACTTTCTACCTTTTACTTTTTTTGTCAACTTGCTGAACAAAAACAAGTTTATGATAAATTATCTCTATTTTGACATAGAAAATCATTTATGATTGCCTTCTAAGGATTGAGGAGTGGAATTACAATATCTTTTTCAGTTTTTCACTGAATTGTTTCATGCTTGCTTGATGAGGAGTAAAATGATTTAACTGAAATCGGTCTTAGTTTTAGTTTTAGGCTAGCAGAGAGAATTTATATTTGATGGCAAAATATGTTAAACTGAGTAACTGACTATACTTATCTAGAACCAGAACTATCTGATATAGTTAAATGCTAGTACTTTCTGATGATTTAATCTCCGTTCAAATTGCTTTGGATTAGTTGGTTTCAGATAGAAGTGTGGTCATCATAATCTAAGTTCTAGATTCAAGTTTGTGAAGATAAGTAGGTTGGTTTGATTTTCCTTTTTTTGTCCTCTTGACTGTTGGTATGCAAGACAACATCTTCATGGGTAGTGGTTTTAAACATGGTTAGTTGTTAAGTAGATTTTTTCTTGTCTAACACTATGTTTTTTAGTTTAAATGCACACAGCTCTCAACAAAATAAAAATGGAATGGTTGAAAGCTTGACTATGGATTGTCATCAGTGATTTTCTGGAGTCTCGCCATAATAATGGGAAGCAGTATAATAGCTTAAATTTTCGTCAATATTGATCATTGTGAATTATGAGAGGATAAGCCACACCACATATATCTGATCTGTGATGCGTGATCAGAAAATAAATCAGCGAGAATGACCTGGACAGATTGAAGAATGATTTTGCTGTTAAGAAAATTATATTCCACAATTTTAAACTTTAAGTATCAAAATGGAGTGGATAATGACTAACTTTAAAAGTCAAAAATGATGAAATTGCCAACTTATTCACCAGGTTAAATTATCCAGATGGATGTTGATGATTCGAGAAAGATTTTTTTAAGTAGGTTGCATAATCATATGCAGTCAAAAGTTTACAAATTTACTGAAAATTGTTGTTGCTGCATTTGTTCTCAGATATGGCGATAAGAAAGATGCTTGCCACATTGGATGATCGCTTCACTAGATTTTTAGAGCCTGAGAAGTTCAGAAGTCTGAGGGTACAAATCTATATCATTTTAAGATTTCCTCTAGTTTATTTCACATATAGTCCTGAGTCCTGACTGTGTAATGCATATTGGATAACACCAAAAACTAAAATTTTGTTGAAGGCAGTCTGGAACTAAAGGCGCTCTAACTGGAGTGGGGATATCAATTGGCTACCCTACCAAAGCAGACATGCCATCCGATGGACTTGTTGTCATTTCAGCTTCTCCAGGAGGTCCTGCATATAGAGCTGGTGTTTTGTCTGGAGATGTTATCCTGGCCATTGATGATATGAGCACAGAAAAATTGGGGCTGTATGATGCAGCTGAACGCCTACAGTGGGTTTTTCTTCATCCTACATGCCATTTGTGCTTTCAAATCAATATATTTAGACAAATGCGAAAAGTTAAAGTAAAAAGAACACATTGTTAATAATGTGCAAAACATCAACAGATAAGATTGCATTTATGTCTTAATAGTTTTCCAACAAGTTGAAAGTAGTACTACTATTATGTTGATAACTTGATATAAATATTGGACTAGTACTTGTTGTGCCTTAAGAACTGTAATGTTGAATACAACTGGATGCAACTGAGATGAGAATTTTATGTTGGACAAGTACTAGTAGTCATACTAAAATAGGATTAGGAATGAAGTCATTAGAATGAAAATTGATATAGCTTCCATTGTTGTAGATGAAAAGGTAGAGTCTCGTCTCAGTTGGTTCAAACATACGTGGAGAAATAGTTAGAGGAAAAGGGAGGCCAAAGAAAACTATAGGGCGAATTATGAAAAGAGACCTAGAATTAAATGGTCTATCTATAGATATGGTCCAAGACAAAGTATTATTGTGCCGTTAAATCCATGTAGGCAATACCACCTGGTGGAAGAACACTTTGATAGTTGCTGTATTTATTGTTATTTAATCTGCTTGAAGTTTTTAGATTGTCCGTTACTCTAGCATGAGCCATTTATGATGTTCTTAATTACTTGACAGTTAATGTAAGCAACCATTTAAAAGACCAAATTTTATTGTACTTCTCATTATTTGCTTTGAGCTTGTCTATTTGATTGTCTCACCTTCTAAAGGAAATTACAGAGGACCTGATGGAAGCTCTGTTGCATTGACCATACGTAGTGGTTCTGACGTAAAGCACCTAGCTCTAACGTAAGTTGGTATTCTTTCGATGCAGAACTAGTTTTGCAGCTTTGACCTTAGAGAATATGCTTTGTTACCTAGGATGATGCAAAAACTTGCAGTTTGATAATGCTTCATTATATTTTGTTACATTACACTCATGACTAATCATTGATTCCATTGTTAACTCTGCTGATTTAGTCATACGTATTATTACCATTACTTGAGAGGCCTAATTAATTGATACCCTTTTTCTTTTACAAAGAAAATCATTTCAATTCTTTTTTTTATTAATAAAAATCATTTCTAATTAAACAACTAAAAACATGAATCTATGCATTTCAGGCGAGAGAAAGTTACAGTCAATCCCGTGAAGTCAAGACTGTGCAAGTTACCTGCTGCAGGAGATAATTCCCCAACAGTTGGTTATATAAAATTAACATCATTCAACCAAAATGCATCTCGTAAGTAGTAATTGATGGGCCAAGCATGATTTTTCTTGCTTCTATATACTAACTAAAATAGGGGTTAATTTTGTAACCAATATGTATTAATCATGTGATGCATCATACATTTTTCTACCTAGTACTCCAAGCCATAATTCTTACTTGCTATAATCCGCATTTTGGTATAGTAAAGAGTCACATTTTCCCGATGACCATATGAAGTTTGACCATTTAATGAAAATTTTAAAGAAACATTCATGAATGTTTTTACATTTTCATGGCATTTACTTGATAGACTGAAGTAAGAAATACCAAATACATCCACACCAAGTATTTAGCGCGCTATGCATGACTTCCCTGCCTTGTTGGGATTGTTTCTCTTTATATTTAGGAACCTGATTACTGCAGATGGGCATTTGGGTTGATGCTCTTGCAGCTGTCTTATTTATTTCGCTGGACTGACCAATATCACATTTTACTTTTCGGCAAAAAATGTATGTATTGATACCTTTTTTTGGGTGAATAGTACATATCGATGACTAGGGTTGTGGTGGTACAACTGATAACAATTCTTTATTCCTTTGAATGATAGTTACAAAAAATTAGTTGGGTTGATGCTTACTGCAGATGGGCATTTGGGTTGATGCTCTTTATATTTTATTGAATTATATTATTTATTTTAGTCGTACGCTTGATACTTTTTTTTTATGAACCTCGTGGTATTAAATTCAGTCATCAGTTGGAGTTTTAACTTGAATCTGACAAATATAAAAAAAATTACTTCATTGACGATTTAAATTAAGCATGATTTATTATGTTGAAATTATTGATACTTGTTTGTCACATTACCTTAATCTGTCATCCTTGCAGGTGCTATCAGAGAAGCAATCAATACGTTTAGGAGTAATAATGTAAATGCATTTGTTTTGGACCTCAGAGATAATAGGTGATTTAGCAATCAACATTTGCCTCTATATACTTTCAATCACTAGCTTTCTGAAGCTTATATTTGTTGCAGTGGTGGTCTTTTCCCAGAAGGAATTGAGATTGCCAAGCTTTGGTAAGATATGGCTATCAGCTATTGACATTTTTTACATCCATTGCATAACAATTTTGGCTGGTGGGCATGAAATTCAAGTAAATGTTTTATCTTATCATTCAGGTTACAATTATTTAATTTCTACAGCATGGTACCACACCAGTATTCTCACCTTTTATGGATCACAAGTGTTCTATAAACATACAATCAGAAACACCTTTTACCATTTTTTTATGGATCACAAGTGTTCTATAACCATACAATCAGAAACACCTTTTACCATTTTGAAATAGATTGCATTGCCAAATTGGGTTGTGAAGAATTCTTACAATAACAGCCGAAAATGAACTCTTCCAGTCATACCTTATTTTTTTTCTTGTTTTAAAACTATTTATCTTTTGTCCAGCTGCAAGTTCTAACAGATACTATCTATTAGGTTGGACAAAGGTGTGATTGTGTATATTTGTGATAGTCGTGGTGTTCGAGATATCCTTGATACAGATGGAAGTAGTGCCCTAGCAACTTCTGAACCCCTGGCTGTGCTGGTAATTTTCTTATTTTGCTTTCTCCTCTCATTGCATTGGTGTCATATATCGCGTTGGGCTCAAATGCATAATACAATTACAATGATTCTCGATTATATTTGTTTCCATCACTAGCTTTCTGAAGCTTATATTTATATTGGGTTTGGGCAGTTTGTATGGGTTTCAAGAGATTACAAACTCTGTATTGGGTAGATATGTGGGGATAGTAAGCAGTTATTGGGTAAGGGCTGTTTAAGAGTTCTATTGACTCTTTTCCTGTGATCCCATTGCGGTACTGTAGATAATATATTTTCTCATTTATTCATGGTTGAATGTCTGCAATTTTCTGAAACTGTATACTTTGTGTATTTGGTCTTTTTTAGTTTAAAGTAGTATTAGTGTGCAACATCAAGTCTAATGATAACAATATTCACCTTCATTTCTTAAGAAACTGTCATGGATTAGACTTCATTCCTCAATAGTTGAGATGTTGCAAGTTTCTCTCATTTCATAGTTATTTAGGCACCTGTGATGTAAGTGAAACTACTAGTTTTAGGATCTTGCTGCTGCATAGAAATGAATGAGATTGAGCTAATGTGAAGTCCAGCAAATACTCAATGTTAGTTGTTTACCAGATACAGCTTTCGGCCAGGTCCATGAATCAATTTAATTGCGATTATGGGAAAGATAGGGAGTAAACTAAAGAAAGAACAGATATTGCATAATTGTTTTGCATCTAAATAGTTGTTCATTCACTGCTAATAATTATGTCCTTCAGAGTTCCCATTTGCCAATTGTTTGGTAAAAATGAGTAATTAAATATCTCGAGCCTAATCAGGTAAACAAGGGAACTGCAAGTGCCAGCGAAATATTAGCCGGTGCATTGAAAGATAACAAGCGGGCCATAGTGTACGGAGAGCCAACATTTGGAAAAGGGTAAATTACTTTTGGTTTGATTCAATTCAATGAAACGAAAATTTATGTTATTTTCCTAATATGAGCTACGCATCTTGCAGGAAGATCCAATCAGTATTTGAGCTCTCAGATGGCTCAGGACTTGTTGTTACGGTTGCTCGCTATGAGACACCTGCGCACACAGATATTGACAAGGTATGCTCTTCTATTTCCAGTTTTTTTTTTTTTTTAAGAAAAAAAA
>Ga0209282_1001328_pt1 | contig 13461 bp, 12 predicted proteins | sample Mtrugardesep15_FD_187529 | JGI IMG/M metagenome (GOLD analysis project Ga0209282, IMG submission 187529) | Root nodule microbial communities of legume samples collected from California, USA - M. trunc garden sep15 (SPAdes) (version 2) | ecosystem: Host-associated > Plants > Roots > Nodule...
CTACTCAACAACACCATTGTCCAAACAAGCAAAACTGAAGTAGTCTCTGCACCTGCAAAGTAGAATAGCTTGCATTCCTCTATTACATCATCAAGACTCATTCCAACATTCTTATTGTTGCCATGTTCTTCCATTTCTTTATGATTTGACTCCAAAAGTATACCTAATAAGTCATCCTTAGTGGCTTCACCTGCCTTTAGTGCTCTCTCTCTCTTGTTGATCATATCTGTGAGCGAAGCTTTAATGTCTCGGTAAATTTCTTTCATTCTCCTATGGGTAGTAGTTGGTAGAAACCTTCAAAATAAACATAATTAGCTGTAAATGATATGAACGGAATGTTATTTTCTTATTCAAGTTGCGATTTTGATATTCAAGTTGCGATATAAAATATAAATATCAGTCTTACCTCCATCCAGGGATGTAAACTTTCATCATAAGTGTCATTGTAAGTTTAGCTAGTTCGGTTTGAAGTTGAAATATTCTTTTTCCCTCTTCATAACTACTTCCAAATGCAGCTCGAGAAATAACATCACTGGCCAAATTTTGAAGGAAAGGCCAAACATCCATTTCACATGATCCATCTGACGACAACATTCTCTCCCATTCGCTAAATAGATCATCACAACTTTTGTGGAATATTGGTAACATGATCTGTTTGTAAGAGACAAAGGTGTTAGATTAAGCACATGCACATGTGCATTAAGAATTCAAATCATGTTTTTTTTTTTATAAACCTAACTTGTGATGCTTGCAAAACTATGTTTCGGACTAGATAAGCACAATTGGATTCTATATGTAGAAAAGGGAAACTTGCCTTCAATTTTTCTAAATGGAATGCAGGATTTATTATCTTTCTGTGCTTGCTCCACTTTTCTCCATCATGACTAACAAGACCATTAGCTAGTAACTTGACAAGCGGGTTCACATTAGGCTTTTGGAAGTCGTAAATTTTGTTAAATACATCTTTAATTTGCTCGGGATCTGTTATATTCACCCTTGGTGTTGGTCCAAACCAGATAAAAGAGTTCTTTCCTGCATGCCAAAGATATGCAAAAAGTTATAAACCTCGGGAATTGATGAGAATAAAGCAACTTATAATAGTGTACTAATTTCCATTTAAAAATATTTAGCCTTTCCTAATATTTGGTTGATGCTCCACCCATTTTAATAATAGAAGTTGGCAGAGGGAATTAAAAAATAACCAAAGTCATAGGTAGGAAGTTAGTTACGGATATGAGAAGTATTCTCTATGCATTTAGTTGGAATATGAGATGATTTTACATCCAAAAGAAAAATAATGTCAGATTTCTATGATGTAGTAAAGTGTTGTTGTATAACTATGAACTATGGTAATGATCCTCAGGGTTTGCATCCTCTACGGCTGCAATATGGTTTGGCAACTCTTACTCGCAAGTCGCAACTAGATCCGCCAGAACCCTCCTATATATCTAACGGCTGAATCATAGCTATGAGATTAATCTAAGGACTAAGATCAACACTTTAAACTAATAGATTAATTCAAGGGTTGAAAACTTGACTGGGAGGAATGTAGAAACCAGAAAGGTTCTAAGTCCAAATCTACTAAAAAGTTTTGCCCACATGACACTTTGAAGCTAATGTTTCTTTCTTTTTTTGAAATAGAGCTAATGTTTCTATTAATTTAGGTATTTCCAATTCTCTCCTGATTTTATACAATTTGAGAAAATGTTATTTTTTTTCTATTACTAACAACTACCCTGGTCTCTATAAGAGAAAGTTAAGTTCAGAGGTTCATCTAATAAATGATGTATTTAATCTATATTAGGGGCTAAATACATCATTTATTGAATAAATCTAAAATGTGAATTTTATCTTATAACAGTGACTAAAGGAAGTACAATCGAGAGAAAACAAGTAATCTATTGCCCCTCTTTATTGTTACATAAATATATGTAGATTCCAACAACTTTTTTTGAATAGAAGATGCTTATAACATTTCATTAATTATAATAGATATAATACAATTTGGGATATCATAATAAATATTGGGACTAGCTAAAGAAGTGGCATCTCTTGCTAAAGCATGAGCCGCCGCATTCGCTTGTCGCCGAGTAAACTCAACCCTTGAGTTTGTGAAAGAAGTGGAGAACAACTCCCGACACGCTCCAACGATACTTCCAAAATCTGTGACATCCGTCTTACGGGAATGGAACGCATCTCTCGTGATCTTGGAATCAAGCTCGAAGTCGATATTGTCAAATTGCATATCTGTCATCCATTGGAGAGCATGATAGAGTCCCAAGGCTTCACCTATTGCTACTGGATAAATGTGACCAAACTGCTGCACCTTTGCTAGCACAAAAGTCCCCGACTCATCCCGAACACAAATGCCAATACCTGTTCGCTGAAATTGGTCTGAGAAAGCCGCGTCTACATTGCACTTAAACCTTCCGGTACTAGGTGGCTGCCAATACGGGATAGCAAGCCTGGTTTGAGTATGTTGCAGCTGTACAGGCTGCTGCACCAGATCAGATTGGGACTGTTGCGGCTGTAGGGACTGCTGCACAGGTCTGGTTTGAGAATGTTGCAGCTGTACCAGCTGCTGCACAGGTCTGGTTTGAGTCTGTTGCAGCTGTACAGACTGCTGCACAGACACGGCAGAATGCATCTGCTGAATGCCCACCTGCAGTGACACATCTGGCCGCGGCAAATTTGCTTTGTGCCACTCATCCATTAACTGTCTAGTTCTGCCAACAACCTCTGCGCTATTCTCTGTTACATTTTCCCATATTTTGAGCTTTCGATGCTTCCACAAACTACAACAAATAGCGGCAAAACGATGTTGAATATTCACAGGTGAATTTTGAAGCAAATAGAAAATTGTGTTAACAGCAGAATCCGAATCCATGGCAGCGTTTTGGACATCCTGCCAAATTCCAGCTGAATTCCAAACCTGAATAGCAAGCGGACACTCGAACAAAAGGTGATTGAGATCCTCATAATTGTAATTACAGCTTTCACAATTCGTCGGACACGACACCCCCTTGTTTTGCAATCGAACTCTTGTGGGCAAACATCCCCTACACATACGCCAAACCAAATGCTTGACCTTTGATGGAATCTTGAGACGCCAAATGTCTCGCCAATTACCCGGACGGTGAAGGTGGGAAACATCGACTAATTCTTCAACACAAAGACGATAAGCGCTACGCACCGTATAACAACCGTTCCTCTCCGCTTTCCAAATAAGGCGATCATTCTGAACTTGTTCAAACAAGGGCGTGTTCAAAATGGCTTCAGCAATGTCATTACTAAACACCAGGCTAATAAGAGGTGCATTCCAAACCTTACCATACTCAGACATTAAATTATGAACTTTAAAATCACGTACATGGTAACCTCCTGCTATATTACAGTCAATACTCTCACCATTAGACAGCCATGGTGCATCAAGAATTGGAATTGTTGCACCAGAATCAATACTCCATCTCGCTCCACCACGCACAATAAAGCGGGCACGTAAAATACTACGCCACACATAACTCGGGTTTTGACCGATGGTGGCAATAAGATAGGATTTAGACGGAAAATTAAGTGGGACATCGTTTTTTTTATGGTAAATATTAGTAATTAGTTGCTAGATGAATAGTTACTATTTCCTTCGGTATAAACTCAAAACATCAATTCCTTAGATCCTTAACTCAAGTCAGTAAAATTACCCAACCCTAAGTGGGACACAATTAGTCTACAGGGGGATGGAGCTCATGTATAAAAGGGATTTTTCTATGAAAAAAGGAATAATTAATAAGGATGAGAGTTTGTTAAAAAAAGGCACATACCATGTTTTGCAACACTTTGTTGGACAAAGGGATACACACGAGGCACAATATCATCAGAAAGATTTATCGGTTTAGATGTTGCTTCCTTTCTTATCTTAAGAAGATCTTTGATGTCTCCAACTAAAAGCCTATATGAATTTCCTTTAAGTCCTTGTTCTCTTAGCAACTTTTCTAGCTTTTTTGGCTTCAACCATATCCAATTCAAAATCCTCCATGCCCATATCAGAGAAAGTGCCATCAAGGTGAAGATAATTATGGCTGTAGCTGTAGCCATTTGTGTGGAGAGTAATAATTGGTGGAAAAAAGAAAGTAGGAGAAGATGATAAGAGCAAGAAAGAAGTATGATTTGATATGCTGCACTTTATAAAGTGTTGAAAATTAAATCAAGCATAATCTTAGAAGCATTCTAGAACATCTTGGCAATTAAGAAATGATGTCATCAAAGTGGAGCACCGCCTAAGTTTTAATTGGTGCACAAGGAGTACTTGTTTATTATTTATTATTACTATAATTACTTAGCTGTTAACATGGTAGTAGAAATATCTAGAGTCAAACCTTTCCTGTAGTACAAGTTGCCGCCTCTAGAGTACTTGTTCTCTTGTCACTCATTTGTGAGTTTGTGTGTTTTATGTCCCACTGATATCATAAAGTCCAAAACACATGTCCCTGACTAAGAATTTTGTTGGTTTCACATTTCATATTAACACTATTATGACCTAACTTTTTTAGTAGATCCTAATACCTTATTAGATGCTTCAGAAAAAATATTTATGTCTAATTTAAAATGACTTTGAATAGTTCCATAAATTCTATCTCAACCAACAAAAATGTTTAAATTGTTAGGTCGGACGTCATGATCGGGGTTCAAACTCTGGTACCTCTATTTTATATGTGTGAATTTATGATGGTTTTGCCATCTCGTCTATCTACCCAAAAAAACACTTTGAATAGTAATAATTATATTCTAATTCTACCTTAATAACGATAATTTTATAAAATAACTTAATTTCTTTTGTGTCTGAGTTTATGATGGTTTTGTCATCTCGTCTATCTATAAAAAAATCACTTTGAATAGTAATGTTTATATTCTAATTGTATCTTAATAAAGAAAATTTTATAAAATAACTTAATATTTTTTTCACATACAAAATAAACTAATATTTTAAGAGGTCAAAATAACTATATTAAACTAAACACCGGTTCTTCCTAGCACAAGAAGTTCTAGAAAAGACTTAGAAAAAGTATCAATAATTACATCATAGTTCCTGGTAATTAACAAGAACCGAAAAAACTTGCCTTGTTGTAAGTATGATTGTCCCTACCCTGTCTAGTATTGTTCCAAGAAGGGCGATGTCTATGGTGTATTTTCTATCAAAGAAATGTTTGATCCCTTGTTCTCTGATCAGTTTTTTGTTTTATCCTCTACATACTATTTGTAAATTGATGGTGTTTGATCCCTTGTTCTCTGATCAGTTTTTTGTTTTATCCTCTACATTCTATTTGTAACTTGATAGTATTTCATATTTGCCCATGTGCCTAGTACGTGACCTACCATGTCACCTCGCCCACGTGCCAAGCACATGATATGTATCATATTGCCCTGATCCTATGTTTTTAGGAGGGGGATATGGTACTATCCTCTCTTTGATGGTCCACGGCCCCCCAAGCACGAGGCTAAAGCATTAGACGAAGTGATTAATACAAGTTATTCGTTGCACAGGGAACGAGTATATGACAGTTTATTCTTTGATGGTCCACAACCCCTAAAGAACGAGGCAATGGCATTAGACGAAGTGATTGTAATGCATCATTCATTTTTCAAAATGGTGTCCACGGAAAGCGGGGAACCTTCATTAGCATTTGGTAATCTCTCGATAGCTTCAATATTTCACTAAAAGCCTTTGGAGTTGTCGTTTGTGCACCTGTCCCTAATGGAAGAATGAGTGACTCGTTCCCCTGCGGATCATGGCCTTACCACTCGGTCCCCGATGGCCTGTTGGGGATTCTGGGGAAAGGTGAGCCACTTACATTGTGAGGAGACAGGAGCTCTTGAGCTTAGAGAAGATCCCTATTGGTTAGACGCGTTGTGGTTTCCTTGGACGAGGTATTGTTTTGACCCTAACAACGAACTCATCTCGAATGACGAAATTCGATCACTTAAGGATTGCGTTGTAAAAATGGGCAAGATGTAGCTTTACTTATATTACTGAAGCGAGCTTGCTTATTGCATCAAACGATGGTCATTTGGTTTAATATTTGGGCTTCACATCTAACAGTGTATATTCGACCGGGTTGGAAGGTGAAGTAAAATGACAGTTTCTGTTTAGTGCCAGGTGTCGCGATGTCTTTCGTCCTTTCTTATATTGTCATGACTTTTGACATCTTTGACCTAAGGCTAGCTTCCTATAACCAAATGTGTCTTAAAGACTAATTAACTCATTGTTTCCTTTCTGTATTTAAGACCCCATGCTCAAGTTGATATTACAACTTCAAATTCAAGTAATCCTTACTAACTTTTACTTTTATTTTTGCTCATACATTCCTGAATTTTACCACGGTCTTAATTCGAGAGTGCGATGAAAAGGAATATTTGTTTGAGCCCACCATTAATGATGAAAAAAATTAGCTTATGGAATGAATGCATGATGAGTACGAATCGATCTGATGGTACTTACGATTGGAAAGTGGTTGAATCGAACTTTTTTGGGAGGGTGGAGTTTTGTAGTAGTATAGATAGTAGTGATAGTAACAAAGATTCCAAAAGTATTACAAGTATAAATAGTGATTGTATTTTATTGTATTTTGTACCAGGACCCTCTCAAAATATATAAGCTCTTCAATAATGGACATTGATCAAGAGCTAAGTGGTTTTGCACCTGGGGTGGCAAGGTTGGATTCCTTGTTTACTACTTCGGACAAGATCTCAAAATTTAGGGATATGGTTAAGGCTTCCTATATCGGGTGTTTATCGGCGTTTTTCGTAAACAAGAAGACAAGTTTTAAATGTTACTTGCAGGATCAAACTAGAAATCCTAGGACATGTTGTGCAAAGTTTAGAAAATGTATGAATGTTCATGATATTCATGAGTTTGTTTATGAACAAGATGAATAAAACTGTTTTATGATAAAGAAAAACGTCCTTCGACATGAATCAACAACATGTTTGAAGATTAAAACACTAAAAGACTTAGAATTTAAAAAGGAAAATGAACTTTAAAAGGAAGTAAATTTCATTGCATAAATGAAAATGGTTCAGCAAATCATTGTTACATAGATTATGCACTTATTTTTCTCTACGATGCTACTTAGAGTTTATAGAACTTTTGATAAATGATTTGTGACCAGTTTTGCCTATGAAAAACTACTATATATACACAAAAAAAATAAAATAACTAACACACCAACTGCTAGAAACTAAAATCCTTTCAACAACTTTAGCTTGTTTTCCATGTGTCTGAACCTTCAATCTTGCCCCTGTGGTGAGAATTTGAGTTTCTCTAGTCGAATTCATTAGTTTATTGAACCATTCTTGTCTAAAGCATCAACTTCCACATTGAAATTATAAAATTTCATGGTCTAGACAACCACCTTGCCTGTCGACATGCACATTCAAAAATCTAGGCTAGAAAATTGCCCCTCAAAAATGCCATTTCCAACTAAAAATCAAAGAAGAAGATTGACATTTTTGAAAACTTGGTATTCCTTAGAAAATAGATCATCATCATAATGTCCTTCCAAATAGCCTTTTCAATTATTAATCATTTACTGCGCCACTTTCTTGGGATTTAGTGGGCCACCATATTTAATGTTAAGAGTTAGTAAGACACCTCATCAAAACTTAGGGAACCAAATTTCAGTTACACAATTTTTCATCATCCGACTATCTCCACCATCTTTACTATTTCACCTACGTGGAAATTGTTCATTGGTTAGGAACTCAAAAAGTTTCTTTTACCTTTCTCTTTCTTGTCATTATAAAAGACAACATTCTTCTCCCTTATCATTTTTTCAGGAAATTTCTCTCTCTTTCCTTCGTGTTCTCTGAAAATTCAAGAACATTCAAGATGGACTATTTTAAAAAAAACAAAATATTTTGCAAGGACCAAAAACAACAATTTTTTTTACAGGGACTAAAACCAAAACGAGACATATTTGCAGAGACTAAAACCGTATTTTAGCCAAAATTAAATATAGAAAAATTCAGATTTTTTTTCCTGAAATTTATTCTATAACTTTTATAAAATATTTTTCGAAATTAACAAATTAAAAAAAGAATTCATATATTTTTATAATTTTTTTTATGGAACTTAATTTTCAAAATAAAAAAAATTAGATAATATTATTTTTGTTCAAATTTTTTTATAATTTCCGAAAAGATTTCTTATTTTCTTAAGCAATAGGGGTACTTTAGGTATTTCACATATTTAGTATTATTTTTTGCAAAATAAATTATTATGTGCGCCACGTGGAAATTAAAAAAATAAAAAAATAAAAAAATATTCAGTCAGTAAGCCACATCATTTCATTTATCCTGTCAGATGACCTTAGGGGGGGTAAACCAAAGAATCTTTATCTTACAATGGAGAATCTATAAGTATTTTTTTCCTACGGGGTAAACCAAAAGAAGTTCATATGGCAGGGGGTAAAAGTCATTTAACCCTAAAAAAAAAACACATAGTCTGAATGTTAAGAACATTAAAATGTTGCTTTACACAAAAAAAATTTGACAAGCGACAAATTAATTATGAATTTTGAAAGTGTCAAAATTTTAAAAAACAAAACAATAGAAATCTCGATTTATAAATCAAATTTTGAGCTCATTGTTGGCAGAAACATCTATAAAAATGTATAAAAAGTATTTATAAAGTATCATAGTATTTCGAAGACGTTTCAATCCATTTTTATTTTTGCAACCAAAACATTCAAAATTGAATTTTTGTTACTAGTAAGCTTTTACTTACCGGTCAAATATCGTTCCTTAATTTTGTAGGCATGATAAGAACATAATAAGAATCTTCACAATAAAAATTTGCAATTTTTAAACGAGAGACAAATTAATTATAAATTGTTTAGCAAATTCATAATTTTGGAGAGTAAAAATTCATAATTAATTTGCCCTTAGTCGATTTTTTTTTTGTAAAGCCATATTTTAACGTCTTAAACGTGCCAGAAAAAAATTCAACCTCTAGTTTATTTTTTAGATTACGCGTATATTAGAGTAAAAAATAATAAATATATCAAATTACAAGGTTATAATATATGTCCTGTCAAAAAAAAAAATTATAATATATGTTTTTTATTTTACAGCGTCGTTTTTCAAAAATAGTGTATATTACAGAGTCAATTTGAACAATTAATTTTTAATTTTATGGCAGCCATTCCTCGTCAAAAGACTAATACTAGTATCACCAATCAAGAGACCCAAGAAGACACAAATGACGAATCAGAACCACAAAAGAAAACCCAAGGAAAACAAGTAAGAATCAACGTTTCAATGAAATTCATATAGCTATGTGTCGAAATCTTAATTTATATTTCCTTGGAAGAAAATATTTTATAACCAAAAATAGCTTTGATACTATCTATAAATTTAGGTTAGTCTAACTAAACCCTACCAAATCTCTTGTGAAGACATCCCCACTTATAACACATAGTCAGACCATAACCAATTCAGTGAGAAACTCTTAATATCAAACTCCATTCCATCATTATTGTTTGCCAGGCCATATCTATCACAACTCAAATCAAAATGCTCTTTTATTATACTATTAGGGTACTATTTTATACATATAAGCATTCTAATAATACAATAAGCAAATTACAAATTTATAGTTCCACTTTGTGTAGAATTATATGAGCACCATATTGTGGATGAAGCGTAATTACCGTAGTCGGGGCATGGGCATAACTTGGAGAAAGTTCGAATGAGAAACGTTGTAAAATTGTTGCTATCGCAACCTTTGCTTCCATCATGGAAAAGTTTTGTCCAATGCAAATTCTAGGACCCCCTGCAAATGGAAAAAATGAATTTCTTCCGTTTGTTGCTTTTAAAACACCTTCAGAAAATCTCTCGGGATTGAACACCTTAGCATCTTCACCCCATAGTTCTTTGTCATGGTGAACCAAAAGTATCGATAAGAAAACCTGCACTCCTGCAGGTAATGTTAGGTTTCCAAGTGTCATATCTTTGTGAGCACTTCGAGTAAGCGCGATTACTGGTGGGTATAACCTAAGAACCTCATGCAAAATCATCGTGACCTGTATCAATAACGGTTATGTCAATGTTAAGTATCACGGCATGTATTGTTTAATATGAAGGGAAGTACAGACTTACGATCTTAAGATGACTTAGCCCGTCAAAGTCGGGTTTATTGTTTCCAAAGACTTGTAATACTTCTTCCCTTGCACGTGCTTGCCAATCAGGATACCTACTCAATAACACCATTGTCCAAACAAGCAAAACAGAAGTGGTCTCTTGCCCTGCAAAGTAGAAGAGCTTGCATTCCTCTATTACATCATCAAGACTCATCCCAACATTCTTATTGTTGCCATGTTCTTCCATTTCTTTATGATTTGACTCCAAGAGTATACCTAATAAGTCATCCTTAGTGGCTTCACCTGCCTTTAGTGCTCTTTCTCTCTTGTTAATCATATCTGTAAGCGAAGCTTTAACGTCTCGGTCAATTTCTTTCATTCTCCTATGTGTGGTAGTTGGTAGAAACCTTCAAAATAAACTTAATTAGTCTGTAATTCAATGAAGGGAATGTTATTTCCTTGATCTTACTCCTCCAAAGTGAACAACTCACTTTAGAGTATACAATACTATAAACCATTGACTAATAAATCGATGGTTGTTATTACAAGCACAAGTATAACAAACCATGCGACATGCGTTGAAATATTATCTTTTGGTCTTCTTACTTTATTTTAACTTAATTTTAGAAGAGCCAAATCTCCATTTACTGTATCACTAGAATCTAGTTGTTGTTCGTGTATTTTGGCAACAACATTGGTTTCATCTTTCCATCACAAGGACCAGTAATGAATGAACAGAGTATAACACACCAATTCTTAATGTTGGTTGTTACACATTAATAGTTCTATCCAAAATATAGCATTTTCATATTCAACTTGTGATATAAATATTAATCTTACCTCCATCCAGGGATGTAAACTTTCATCATAAGTGTCATTGTAAGTTTGGCTTGTTCAGTTTGAAGTTGAAATATTCTTTTTCCCTCTTCATAACTACTTCCAAATGCAGCTCGAGAAATAACATCACTGGCCAAATTTTGAAGGAAAGGCCATACGTCCATTTCACATGATCCATCTGAAGCCAACATTTTATCCCATTTGCTAATCAGATCATCGCAACTTTTGAGGAATATTGGTAACATGATCTGTGGTGTAATAGATAAAGAGGTGTTAAGAATTCAAATCATGTTTTCTTATAAACCTAACTTGTGATGCTTGAAAAGTTATATGTTGCGGACTAGATAAACACAATTGGATTCTATATCTAGTAAAGTGAAACTTTCCTTCAATTTTTCTGAATGGAATGCAGGGTTGATAATCTTTCTGTGCTTGCTCCACTGTTCTCCCTCATGACTTGCAAGACCATTAGCTAGTAACTTTCCAAGCGGATTCGCATTAGGCTTTTGGAAGTCGTACATTTTGTTAAATACATCTCTAATTAGCTCAGGATCTGTTAAGTTTACCCTTGGTGTTGGTCCAAACCAGATAAAAGAGTTCTTTCCTGCATGCCGAAGATATGAAAAATGTATATTAACATCAGGAATTGATGAGAATAAGCAACTTATTATAGTGTACTAGTTGCTTTTGGAATCTTTGAATACAGAACTTTAAGAGTTTATATTATACATTTAGGTATCATTGCCAATTTAAAAAATCACCAAAATGAACATGGTGCGGGATAGTATTGTAAAAGGAACAGTATTGTTAAATGGCGACCATGGCCAAATGGTGTGGCGGATTTTGTTATGAATGCCATAGCCAATTTGTGAAATGACACCGCCATAGCGAAGCAATAGACCACAGGATCAAACACTTTTCACTGAACTGACACCTCATGAACAAACAAGGAAATAATATCATTTTGAATCAGAGTAGTAACATATTGGAAGGAACAGCAATGTTGTAATGTTTTGAGCCTACTGGCCAGCATGATCAGTGATCAAAATTACAATCATGAAGACTGTGTATGTTAATGATTAATATCGATGTTTGATAAACCACAAACAGATGTCATTCATTTCAAATCAATAAATATTTTGGATATGAAATCTATTCTATAAAAACATGATATCAATTTAAGGGGTAATTATACCCTGATAATGTTAGTTTAGTATCAGTCAGTAAATGTAGTTTATGTGCTGGTATTTATATTGGCCTTAATAAAAAAAAGTTGGTTCATGATCCACCCCTTATAGCAGGTGACCCATGGATATTGTAAGCTCCGATACCATCTTAGATATTAGAAATTATAGTTGGGCCCAACACATCTCCTCACGCTTTTGAGGTGAATATTGACCTCATTTATGAAAACATTTTCAGCCATCTCTCAGACTCACACCCCTTAAGTTGCATGTATAAATGGTGGGTGGCCAGAATTGATAAACTCTAATATCATGTTAGATTTTGATATTGGGCCTAACTCAACCTTACAAATTGGCTTGTAAGGTGAGGGGTGCCTCTTTTTATAAACTATTATCAAGATTCATATCTTTTCAATGTGGGACTTTGATTTTTCCCAATATACACCTCACTTTCATCGCTTTTGGGTTTGGTTTGTGTATAAATGTTGGGTGTCTTGAATCGATAGGCTCTAATACCATTTTGAAATTGAGTTCAACTCATCCTTACGAATCCGGCTTAAGAGATGATGATTGTCTCCATTTATAAACACATTGTCAAACCTTCTATCACTTTACACTCCTCACCGTTAATCTAAAAAAATAATTCTCTCTTATTTTTATAGAATTTTACACAATGATTTTTTTATTACTAACTAGTATAGTTGAGGGAAACTAAACTAGTACTCTGTTGTTACTCTTCATTATTTAAATATATCCAAAATCCAAATCCTCCTCGAGTTAATATAAACATGTGAGGCAATTAAAAAATGTCTACATGTGAATCAATCTCTTGTATTAAATCATTCTATTATGAAAAAACAATAACAATCATAAAATATAGTAAAATTATAAATCAAAAAGAGGAATAAGAAGAGACATACCATGTTTTGCAACACTTTGTTGGACAAAGGAAAACACACGAGGAGCAATATCATCAGAAAGATTCATGGGTTTAGATGTTGCTTCCTTTCTCATCTTAAGAAGATCTTTCATGTCTCCAACTAAAAGCCTATATGGATTCCCTTTAAGTCCTTGTTCTCTTAGCAATTTCTCTAGCTTCTTTGGCTTTAACCATAACCAATTCAAAATCCTCCATGCAAATATGAGAAAAAGTGTCAACAAGGTGAAGAGAATTATGGATGTAATTGTAGCCATTTTTGTGCAGAGTAGTAATTAGTTGATGAAAGAAATTAGTTGGGGAAGATGATAATATAATTTTTTATTTTTTTTTAAGATGATTCATATAATATGGTTGTTCTCCACTGAAT
>Ga0209282_1001329_pt1 | contig 13458 bp, 11 predicted proteins | sample Mtrugardesep15_FD_187529 | JGI IMG/M metagenome (GOLD analysis project Ga0209282, IMG submission 187529) | Root nodule microbial communities of legume samples collected from California, USA - M. trunc garden sep15 (SPAdes) (version 2) | ecosystem: Host-associated > Plants > Roots > Nodule...
ATATATATATATATATATATATATATATATATATATATATATATATATATTTAGCAAGTCAAATATTTTTTTTGTGTTTTATTTGTGAGGTTTGCTAACAAACGTATTGAAGACATATTGTTAAGACAAATTGAAATGCTATCTTTGAATTTGTGTTGATAATAACAATTTTATAGGTTTAAATGTGTAAATCGTTTATGTAATTTAGCGTGTTTTTTATTTTCGTTCTTATTTTTTTTTTTTTTAAACCACTCTTGTAAGTTGTTAATGTTTTGTTTTTTGCCCATCCCGTTAGTTTCTGTTACAAAAACATACACGTGGCTAATGGAGGATGTTGTGGCAGTGAGAGACGACACTCACGTGACAAACTGGACGATAGTCACACATGGAGAGAGACCAAAACCAAAAAACAAAATTTGTAGAGGGACCAAACTAAAAAATGAGAAGTCGAAAAATTCAAATTTAAAAATAACAATTCTTCCATTTTCTTCTCGTCCTTCTTCCACCGTTTTCATCATAGCCACACATCTTCACCATTTCTTTTACCCATATCCTCCATTTATGCTAAAAATTAACATAAATTATGATCAAATTAAAGTCAATGTCTTCTCCACAAAGTAGATCATTAAATCATGCAAGACAATTGAATCTAATAGTAAATCACCAACACATAAATTTGTATTCCCTTTCTTTATCTTCTACCTTCCATTTCTTCTTCTTCTTAATCTTCATATGAACATAAAAAAAAAACAACATAACCCAAAAAAAAAATTCAACACATCACCACCATAGCCCACAAAAAAATACCACCACCACCACAAATAAGAAAAAAAATTTATCTTCATAGTGTACACTTTGATGTGGATGTTATTTGATTGAGACGTGATTTCAAACAAACTCCAGTTGAGAGAAATGAATTAGTTTGATTGAGTTTGAGTTTGAAAGATGAACTGTGATGTTTGTGAATGACTAGTGAAGATTAAGAAAAAATTTGAACCATCGATGCAACGAGCTGGAGGATCAATGCACTAATGAGTGAAAGGTTTAATTGGTAAGATTGGATGTGAAGATGTGTAAATACTCTCTTTTTATTTTTATTAAATTTGGTGTGGTCCATTCGTAAATAACATACTCGGAACATAAAGACGGTTAAAGCATACCAAACCACCTAATAACATGCTAAAAAATTCCCTAATAAAACATAGTAAAAAATACTAATAAAAAAAATAAAACAAAAACTCAAACTTGCACAAGAAGTTAGTTAGTTGCTGAGAATATGCAGTAGATATTGTTACATAACCAAAATCCACAACGCACAAACTCTATCATATATATATAACTGCTTGCTTGGTGCAGTCACCAAATCGCTCTGCACAAATCCACTCACCACCTAGTGAGATTCTCACTTCGATTTTTTTTTTCTCACACACAAATCAAAAATGGCCATCATTGTCTACCATGAACGCTTCAATAACCACGACGTTTACACCGTCAACATTCAAGGTACTGAAATCAAAGTCACTGTTACCGTTGTTGCCTCTGTCGTTAGAAAGTGGATTTACGCCACACTTTTGTTCTGTCGCCGCGACCTACAACAGAATCGTTCTGTCGTTGGTCTTGGCGTTCAATGGACTCCGGGCGGCCGAGATCCTCCAGCAGACACATTACAGCTTTGCATTGGTCGCCGTTGCTTAATCTTCCAACTAGGTTACACTAACTATATTCCAAGGATTCTTCGAAAACTTCTTAAGGATCCTGACTTCACTTTTGTAGGGTTTTGGAACCACTCCGATCGCCGGAAGATGGAGTCATCGGAACACAGACTCGAGATGTATAGAGATCCGTTAGATCTCAGGCATTACACGGATGGTGAAGATGAATATGAAGACCTAGCACTTGCTTCGGTGGTGGAAATCATCTTTAAATGCTTAGGCTACGAAATGGTGCCGGAACTGAGAAGTGAAATCGGTAAAAGTGATTGGGATGATGAAGATTTGAGTCATGAGCAGATTGTTTATGCTTGTGTTGATGCTTACTGTGCATTCCTCATTGGGAAGAAAATTGAGGCTTGGAAGTATAAATGATGAAATTGCAAAATGCATATTGGAAATCTTTCACAGTTCATCCGTTACAGTATTGTAACTAACATGGAATATAGATTATACTATAGTGGTATCGTTAACTGATTTTGCTTGTAAATTTCTTAAGTGATGAAACTATTTGTTATGCTTTAATAATAGCTTGTTTCCTCTTGTTTTTTTTTTCTTTTCATCTTTCTGAAATGGGTGAGTTTAGTTGACACATTGTTTTATTTTAACCATGTATCATGTGCTTTCATAATTTGGATTCGAATTAGGATATTGGCTAAGAAAATATGTTCACAATTTAACATGTATTTTTATCCTCCTTTTTATATTATTTTTGTACTTCTTTAGGGTGCGTTTGATTTGCTAAAAAATAAAGGACATGTCAGAATAACTCAAGTGTACAATGTTTGATTTGTAAAACTGATTCAGGTACATGACAAACTGAAGGAAAGGGACATGACGAAAATTGATATTTTTGTCCCCCACCAAACCACAACACAATTTTTTGTCTCACGTACAAGTTGTCTAAAATACACAAATAACATTTTGTCTTCCAAAAATCGTATAAAACAAAAAAAAATTATTCAATGTTATAAAAATTTGTTTTGTACTGTTCTGCCTTGTGTTGTGTTGTCATGTCTTGTATCGTTCTGTCCCATACTTATCGTTTTGCAAACCAAACACATCCATGATTTTAATTTCATCTTTTATCAAGGAGACAAGTGAACATTTTTTATGGATTTTTTTTTTTTAAATAGATGGATGCAAAGTTTTTGTTAAAAGACAATAGATAAGAGAATTATTGTCTAGCTAATTAGTTTAGTTGATGGAGACATTACATTATATTGAAAAAAAGAAAAAAATGGAAGTTTTTGTTTCCTTCACTATTCACATATTATTATACTACTAATTCAGATTAATTATACATTGTGCAGCGTTTAAATGGGAGATTATGAGTTTGTATACGAGACATCACAAATATTTAGACCAATATCTTGATATTTGTCAGTTTCACTAGAATTTACAAATGCACAATGTGTAGTTTTAATCCTATATTACATTCATATTTACTATCAGGTTAAATTAATTTAGGTAGGTCACATAGATTAATTTAATATTTTATCTATGTACTTTATAAGTATAACTTTTTGGAACAATGTTATTTTAACATTTAAAAAACAACAATTATTTGACAATATTATAAAAATACACAATTTATAACCATTGATGTAAGAAACAACTTATTAAAAAATGTAATGATGTCTATACAATATATTTATACATTGTTAAACAACCAAAAAGTTGTCAACTTAACAATTCCCAACCTTTTAATACAATCCTTGTAATTTTATTTTTTTTTAGTTAAAGGCATGTAACGGAACAACACAATTTTGAAATGATCCTTTTGAATTGACATTTTTCAACCAGAACAAACCATGTGATTGACACATGAAAAATTTGCTTGTACCTTGTTGCAACGAAGCCACTCATGTTCGTACAAAATCTGCCCTGATGCATATAGGTCGTTGTAAAGAAAAATAAAACCCATTCAATTTGAAGCTTACACGCATAATAAGGATTAACAATTATTATCAATTTGGTAGACAAAATTCTTTGACCAAAAAGAAAAAAGAAAAGATAGGAATAAAAGAAATAAAAAAATATGAGTTCAAGAAAACAAGCCCAAAAATATTATCAAATAGGAGCTTTTGAAGTTTACTAGGAGGAGTGAGAGTCTAGAAAACATGTAAATTTAAATCCTTAATACGATGTGTGTAAGCCAATTAATATTTATATTTCTTTCACAAAAATTATGGATGATTTGCACATGTCCGCTTATCTTTAAAAATTTCTAATACACTTGATTAAGAGAATGGCCAAAATTACACATGCTTAAAAAATAGTCTAACATGTCATATCATCTTATTGAAAGATTAAACTCAGACGTAGAAACACATTTAACATGTCAAATTTAGACTATTCAAAGCCTAACTTCACCTAAATGTATTCTCACCTATACTTATATTATCTCTCAATAACATAGTTTATTGATCATCTTTGTAGAGGGCATATTAAATGAGAGGAGTAATTTAAATGAGAGATGAGAGGACTGATTAATAGCCATTAGATTAAATTATGTGGGTTAGATTAAAAGCTCCATATTAAATTAATCATACATGATTAATTTCTTCTTTCAGCTTCTCATTCTTCATCTTTACAGGTTACCTGTTCCTCTTCCTCCTATATCGGAAACAATAAACAGTTCAGATGCAGTTCAAAGTTTGCAAATACTCTTCTCTTTCGAAAATCAACACCACTTCACTTTCTGCATGTTTTTTTTCACGTTTTTAAATTGTTCTCAGATTCATATCTCAGCTTTGTTATATCCCTAATTTTGTCGGGGTCATGTTTCTCAAAATTATTTTAAAAGGAACATATAAAAAAGCCTAGAATTATGTTTTGTTTTATCCTGGAAACTCTAGGGTTTTCTAATTTATTAATTCTGTGTCGTTTTGAAATTAGCAGAAACAAAATCCTCATTTTAACAATAAAAGAAAGAAAAAAAAATCCTCACACTACCATGTATGCATCCTTGGGCACTTTAGTCATTACCAATTGTGCATGAAATTAAAATTAGCACAACCTTTTAAAACCTAACATGTGTATCTAGAAGACCATTGAAAAGAATTATTTTATTAAACCAATTGAAAAAAACGTTAGTTGAAGAGAATAAAGATGAATTGGGTATGACAAATTAAATCTAAAAGGCTATTGAAAATATTCTTTTATTAAATCGCTGGTAGAGTTAACTACTACTGTGTGTAAGTAGTACAACAAGTCACGTCTGGGCAATGTAATTCGAGAGAGAATACAGGAAAAAACTGATAGAGAAGGAGGAAGGAGAAGGGATAGCTAGTAAAGATGAATTAATCATGTATAATTAATTTAATATGGAGTTTTTAATCTAACTCATACAATTTAATCTAATGGCTATTAATGAGTTCGTTCATCTCTTATTTAAGATACTCCTCTCATATGATATGTCTTCTATCTTTATATATTTCTTTTATCTTTTAGTAGTTAATTCTTGCAAAACAGTTTAAAGAAAAATGAATTGTAGAATAAAAAGTGTGTGTCTATATATATTATGTATAATTACATATGAATGAAAACAATGAGTAATAAATTGTAGAAAGAAACTCCCAAACTAAAGAAAAATGTTATTTGAAGAAAGCAAAATCAACAATGTATTTGACAATTGTATAAAAATACAACATTTACAACTAATGATATGACTAAATAAAAGAGAAAAGCAAAAGAAAATCATATACTTTATTAAAAAATAGAAAATCAAATAATATAATCCGCATAAAATTTATAAGTACACGAGACATACAATTTTTTAGTTGTCAATTTATCATTATTTTAAGAGCAATTTTTTTAGTTTTCAATCAATAATAGACGTGCCTTGGTTAGAATTTCATTAGCTGCGTCATTACTCTAAGAGCAATATTATTTGAACAACAAAAATACATAAAAAATGTAAATTTTAACACAAAAACCAAAACAATAGAGGAAGAAAAAGTAAAATCATAATGTAAGCATGAGTGAAAAAGTTGTCACAAAATAGTTGTTCAAATATCATTTATTTTACACTAATCTAAATTTTGATGCAAATTCTTTTTTTTTGGTGAAGCATGCAATTTTATTTTATTTATGAATAAACTTATAGCATATTATTGAAAAATAAAGCAAACTTGTTATAAAAGAAATAAAAACTGAAACTTGCATAAGAATTGTTCGTACAGTGCCACAAAAACCGCACATAACACACAAATCCACTCACTCCCATTTCTTTTCAGTCACACACAAAATCAGCTTCTTCTTTGATTGCTAGCTTTGATCTTTCCCATTTTTACTTTCTTTGCAAACTTTTGAATCAAACTTAGTAATGAGTAACACTAAGCTCTTTTCTTCTCAAAAACCAAAACCCAGTTCCAGTTCTTCATCATCTTCTAGCCTTCACAAGGCTAATGCTGAAGAAGGTTCATCTTTTAACATTTTAAACTATGAATCATGGGTTAGTCCCGAAGTTTTGGAGCCCCATTCAGTTTTGCGACAACAGATTCAGCTCACTCATAATTCTTCAAAAAATGAGTTTTCATTTTTTCCGTGCTCCAAAGAAGAACGTGTGTGTTGGCAACACAAACACAAAGATGAAAATGAACCAGAGTTCATTTATATGTATAAGTTCCTCTTTGAGAAATTGTCAATTTCACTTCCTTTTTCGAAGTTTCAATGTGACTTTTTGGCTACACTGAATGTTGCTCCTACGCAACTTCATCCACAAACATGGGGTTATATGAAAGCATTTGAAATCCTCTGTTCTTGTGTTGGTATTGAGCCTAGTGTCAGTAAATTTCTGTATTTCTTTTCCTTTCAATCATGTGCTTCAGGAAAGGCTGGATGGATTTCTGCAAGACGCCGACCAGGGAGATGGTTGGTGGGTCCTTTTGATTTTACCTGCAGGTATTGGAAGAACAAGTTCTTCCGAGTTCGTTCCTCGTTTTTCTTCGATGAAGGGGGAAATCCTCGTTTTCCCCTTCATTGGACAACTGATCGTGTTGTTAGTTACCATACCTTTGAGATTGAACAATTGAACGAGGTTGAGCGCGATGAAGTCCAACAGTTGGGCCGTTTACCAAAGTTTCATTGTGCTGCTGACTTGATAAAAAAGTTTAATGAAAATCGCCATGCTTTGATGAGTCATATTTGTAAGTTGTGAATCTGAGGGTCTTGATTGGTTTGTTGGTTATGTTACGCTTGTTATCTTCGTTTCTATTGATGTATGTATATTACATTGATATTCATTTTTTGTTGTTGCAGTAGACATGACATGCAAGCTTGAGAAAAAGGACTTGGAGAAGAAATTCATACCTTCTAAGGATTTGATTGTTGATGCTTCAGCTTCCAACAGTACCATGGCCGCACCTTCGGGCAGTCAGCTTAAGGAAAAGAGACGAAAAAGACTAGCCAAGGTCCCAGCCGAGCCCCAGATTCATAAACAAGCTCGTGTCATGGAGTCATCTGTCCCCCTTGCCTTGACTACTGGAATTAAGGGGTCAGTAGAAACTGGCATTGCTGGGAATGTTCCTTCCTCCAAGGTCCCTTCGGTTGGTCTGGCACCAACCATGGTGGATGTTCATTTCCGTCCCTGTATGATAGATGATGAGGTTTGGTCTTCATTAGGAGTTGACAGAACACGTATTGCTAAACTGAGGAAAGAAGATATGGTTGAACTAGCTTTAACTCTTATGAAGGAGGTGAAACAAGCTGTGATCTCAGATGGCATGGATAAGCTGATTAAAGAGAGTGAAGAGGATAAGCTGGTTATCGAGAACGAAGATTTGAAGAGAAAACTGGAGGTTGCTCACATAGCTCAAGACAAGCTTAAAAAAGAAGTGCTTGACTTGAACACCAAACAAGAGAAATGGCGCATGGAAAAAATCGACTTAGAGTCTGCTTTGAAGGAAGAGCGTGATCTGCACAAATCCACTCAGGTCAATCTGACCGACGAGAAAAAGAGGCTTCAAGAGGTCTTGTCTGATGCAGACCATCAATATTTGGAAGGTTTCAAATGTGCCAAGTCTCAAGCTGCCTTCTTGTGCTCAGTTGATGAAGGAAAATTAAATGCCATGCGCCTTTGGGGTCAGGTAAGAGATGGTGAAATTGTAGTTGATGATGAGGGAGAGGAGAGTGAAAGCAGTGATGGTTGAGCAGATGGTTCGTCCAAGGATTCAGAGCTTGAAGCAGACCTCAAATGACGAACAAAGATGCTAATGTCACGTCACAATGTTGAGATCACTGTCCCTGAAGATAGTGACCCTTATTGTTAGCTTCTTTTCCTTTATTTTAGTGATAATATTTCTACTAACTTGTGGATTTGAACTTCCTTTGCTGTGGAAATAGTATCTCTCCACAATGAAAGTAACTCTCCCTTACTTTAGATTTGCTCTACAAAGACACTATTTTATTACTCTTTTATGTCTATTCTGCATGATAGTATTTATCACTTATCATATAATAGGAACAATTATTCATTCTTTGACTGCAGTAACAATGGCATAGCAAAATCTAAGGAACGCAGAAGCAACAATGATATGTGGGACTAAAATATACACTATCATATACCTGTAGTGAAGAGACTACTTTATTGTTTCCTTATCTAGTGCCCAACTAAATAGTACCCAATAACAACATAAATTACATGATTTCTTGTTTCCTTGTGTGTTTTGAGGATATCATAGAAATTACTTTGAAGTTTCTATATTAGTACTTGTGATAAGAGGTATAGTAACATTCAATGTCAAAAAAAGATAACAGTTCTCAAATTTAGGCATCAATAGTCACCAACACTGGTTTCTCATTTATGCATACCAACCTAAATTCTTGGAGAATACCATATTAAGGTTGAAGAGTAACTAATAATCTTTATATTCTTTATGTCAGAACTTAAAAAATATCGTGTATAACGTAGCAGAAGCTAAATGCACTTTGATCATCTTAGGACAATTGCTAGAAAAATGTTGTGCAATTATAATCTAGAAGAGAACCTATGAAATTCATGATCCAAAAGAAGGACTAGTTGCTGCTGTTTAGATGTACGGAAATCAGATGTTTCAAAGTATCTATGATTGTTCATGGCTGTGGCGCTACAGGTTGTGAGAGGGCCTTTCTTTGGAGTGAAATTTTTTGTAGTCTCATACGAATATCACTGCTACTACCTTTAGAGCTTTTAGTAACATATTTGAGTATTAATCTCTATTAATATTTGATGAACTTTTTGCTGAGCTTTGGAGTGAGGTCTACATGTGTTTGTCTCTGAGTTGTTTTGCTTTTGCTCTGCAGCTGTGTTTTTTTCGGCCTTCAGTGGTGGTTTGTTTTCTAAGTGTAGGCGTCCCTGTCAGTAGGGGGTTGTGTGGCCGTGTGTGTTTGGCCATGATTGGCTTTGAGAATGTGTTTTCTGGTGCTCTGTGAAAGTTCAAAGAGTGTGTTTTCTGGTCTTTGTCTTGGTTCAAAGTGTGTGTGTGTGTCTATTATTTGGCTTGGTGGCTTCTGTATGCTACTATGAGCATCCATAATGGAGTATATGGGGTGGATGTGGCTAATCATCTTTACAGTATGTTGATCCTTCATTACCTTCAATTGGCATTTGGACTCATGGCTAACTTTACAAGAAGGGTTTGGCTTGGACCATTTGATTGTGTCTGTTAGCAAGAAATTTATATTAAGTAGATAAGGCTCATTAAAATTTTGCGCAAGAGTAACCTAACAAGAATATATTAATCACATCACATTTTAAAGTTTCATTTTCTAGCAAGTTTCTAATATCAAATAAAAATATAAGCACAACATGAAGATCCACATACTTTTTAGTTTGTACTTGCACACATATATCCATCGTGGATAACTCAACGTATAAAACTCATTGCAATAACAATTTACAAAACTGGTGTAAAAAAGAAACAAACAAGAGGTTCTAATAATATACCTGTTTAGTTGTATGTGTGAGAACTGAGGACAACTACTTCTGCAGTAGCAATTGTGATGTATGAACACCACTAGCAATTGTGAGAACTGAGGACAACGTGATAGTAGTAAGACAAAAGTAAAATTAGTCGAAGTTAAACTAAACTCTAATATTCAATTCAATAGTAACAATATCTTAAAATTACTGTCGAGGAAAGTGCAACAACAAATGTCTCTGACTGAAGAAGAATTTAAGCTGACCAATAAACAAAGAAAATAGAATAAAAATCTGTTATAAGGAAAAAGCAAGAATAAAATAAAAAAGTGAAGATAGCAGATGTATATAGGAAAGACAAAAGGTGTATGTGTAATAATATAACTGCAAATATTATCTCTAGTACTCAATTACACAGAGTAGTTAAACAATAAAACTATGGAGTAATCATTCTTTTAAACAGTCAAGCAAAATACTCTTGGATTGAATGAGTGGACATGCAAATAGGCTATTGTTATGCTGCAACCCATTCGGCAGCAAATCTTCTAAAGCTCTTGTATAATGCTTTGTACACAACATTGTACCATATTGCAATCTGGTTAAGGAGTAGGGTAATCCTCTGCAAACAAAATAATCAAAGTTGATGAAAAACACCATAGTATAAGAATCCAAGTTAGTGAAGGAGTACGGCCTTTTAATTTTATGTCTAATTTTTAGCTATTGAAAATCATGTGGAAGGAGTTAAATATTATTAAAGCAAGAATTGCCTACATAGTATAAGAATCAAAATCAAAATTATCATTCCATTTCATCCAACAACTAATGAATCACAAAAAAAACCATTTACATTGACAATCCACTGCTCAAGACTCATTTAGATCAACAAAAGCTTTCCCATTTATCAATAGCTAATCAGCAAATATATAATATGATTCATGTCATAATATTGTCCTGTCCACATCAACATATTAACTAAACACCATATTGTCCTGTCGAAAGTTACTAAAACTAAATGAAGTTCAATAGTAATAACCGGAATAAACATTTATATCATCAAGCATATCATCCATATTTACTCTCAGTTATCGGCTTATAACATAGCATGAAGTTCAATAGTAATAACCGGAATAAACTATCACTTTACTCCCTCAACTATCACTCTATCTTCAATTTAGTCCATAAACTTTAAAAATATACTAAATAGTAAATAGTCCCTAAACTATACAAAATTTCTTAATTTAGTCCTTAAATTATATAAAAATCCATCAATTTGGCCCCAATATGTATTTCATATAGTTCAAGGACTACTTAGTAAATTTTTATAGTTTAGAGACTAAATTGATGAGAGGTTAATAATTCAAAGGCTAAATTGATGGTTTATACGTAACAACTGGTTTCTTTGTTTATAAAATGATTTGACCACATAGTTCATATGAAATTTCCCCTAGTTACAAATCAGTGATGAAGGGGGCAATGGAAAATAGGAATAATGACAAATGTGAAACAAGTCAGTAACTTGGAACTTTTCAAACTTAGAATAAATACAATCTTGGCATTTGTAGCTTAGAGACATTTAATAAGTGCTTTGTAAAAGTTGCAAGTGTAAAAGTTAAATCAAATACATTGCTCAAAAATTGCAATGGTGCAAGGAGCATCAAGAGACAACACATGTAAAAAATCTTAAAAAGTACTCCCTTAGTCCCAAAATAACTTACCTATTTGTAAAAATATTTATCATAAAAGGACTATCCTCTTTAAATTTTTAACACAACATTAATTACTTTTTTTGTTATTTCAATTATACCCTCTAATTAATACAATTTTTTTTTGAATTAATACTATTCTTATCACTTCCAATTCAATAATATCTTCTACTTTTTTTTTTGGTATCTATAATATCTTCTACTTTACACTTATGGTAAATGTAAATATACCAATATAAAATAAAAATCCTTCGGTAAATATATTATTTTCCGTCTTTTATTTACACATTTTTCTTAACCTATGTGAATTGGTCAACTAGATGATTTATTATGAAACGGAGTAAGTAATGTTAAATTTTAGACAACAATAAAATTCAAAAAGAGGGAAAGGGGGTGTTGTAATCAAAAGTAGCAAAATATTTAGAACTCAACAAACCAGCCCGGCCCAACCCAAACATAACCGGGCTTGTAATTGAATAAAAATCAGAGAAAAAGGTGGGAAGAAAAGGAACAAGTTAGTAGCATAATAGCAACTTCACACTCTCACATTCTCTAGGGTTCTACATTTCTCTTACAACAACACTCTCATTTTTCCGATCGCAGTTTGGAGCCAAAACACCGCCATAGGGTTTTGGATCGTGACCGTGTAAACCATAATGGCGCTGGCTTTCGACGAGTTCGGAAGACCGTTCATTATCCTCAGAGAACAAGAATCCAAGAACCGTCTTCGCGGTCTCGATGCTCAGAAAGCTAACATCTCCGCCGGTAAAGCCGTCGCTCGTATTCTCCGTACCTCCCTCGGTCCTAAGGGTATGGATAAGATGCTTCAAAGCCCCGACGGTGACGTCATCATCTGTATGTTTCTCCCTTTCTCTCTTCATTTCATTTTCATTTCCGTTCTATTCCATTAAACCCTAAAATCAAACCCTAATATCTGTTTTACGCATTTTATTATATGTAATAGTTAGTTACATCGAGTTAGTTTAACTAATTATTACATCTAATAAACGTAGTAATTTAGTAGAATGAGGTTTTTGAGTGTTAATGGAACTTTATAGTAACATTTTTGTGTGTGTGTGTTTGTTTGAAGCGAATGATGGAGCGACAATATTGGAGCAGATGGATGTAGACAACCAGATTGCGAAGCTGATGGTGGAGTTGTCGAGGAGTCAGGACTATGAAATCGGTGATGGAACTACTGGTGTTGTTGTGTTGGCTGGATCTCTTCTTGAGCAAGCTGAGAGGCTTTTGGAACGTGGTATTCATCCGATTAGGATTGCTGAAGGGTATGAAATGGCGTCGAGGATTGCTGTTGAGAATCTGGAGAAGATTGCTAATAAGTTTGAGTTTGGCGAAACTATTTTGGAGCCTTTGATTCAGACTTGTATGACTACTTTGTCATCCAAAATGTAAGCGTTTAGTGAATTGATACATGATCTTGCTTGTGCGCTTTTTTGATGCAAGCAGTGTTGTCTCTGTTTGAATTTTATGATGATTTATGTGATTTTTGTATCAATGTTGCAGTGTGAATCGGTGCAAGCGAAGCTTAGCTGAGATTGCTGTAAAAGCTGTTCTTGCTGTTGCGGATCTAGAGAGGAAAGACGTCAACTTGGATCTGATTAAAGTAGAAGGAAAGGTTGGTGGGAAATTGGAAGATACTGAGTTGGTATATGGAATCATTGTTGACAAGGATATGAGCCATCCTCAAATGCCAAAGCAAATTGAAGATGCTAAAATTGCTATTCTGACTTGCCCATTTGAGCCCCCGAAGCCAAAAACCAAGCATAAGGTTGATATTGATACAGTGGAGAAGTTTCAGACATTGAGGAAACAAGAACAGAAATATTTTGATGACATGGTTCAACAATGCAAGGTTGGACTTCATTTAGAGTCTTGTGCATATTTCTATTTATGATTTTTTTTACCTATCTAAGTAGGGCATTGTCACTTGCTTTTTGCTGGTATATGAGCTAATTGGGATTTATGTTCCAATTGATATGCTTATAAACTTACTTTTTTGCCTGCTAGAATGTGTTTGCACTTTATTGAAAAGGATTATTTATGTTGATTTGCAGGATGTAGGTGCAACCCTTGTTATTTGCCAATGGGGTTTTGACGATGAAGCAAATCATCTCTTGATGCA
>Ga0209282_1001330_pt1 | contig 13453 bp, 8 predicted proteins | sample Mtrugardesep15_FD_187529 | JGI IMG/M metagenome (GOLD analysis project Ga0209282, IMG submission 187529) | Root nodule microbial communities of legume samples collected from California, USA - M. trunc garden sep15 (SPAdes) (version 2) | ecosystem: Host-associated > Plants > Roots > Nodule...
CAACATAATCAATGTCCTATGGCTTTAAAGAACTCAAACTGGTCTCTGTTTTGAAGTATGGTGAATGAAAAACATAAAAACAGGAGTATTATCTGCTTCTGGTTTATACCTGGTGCCATGAAGTTAAATAAATATAAAAATATGAATAAAGAAAAAACAGTTACCTGTTCTGGTGAAGGAAAATAGATCATCAAAGACAGAGGTATCTGCTTCTGTTTAGGATATACCTGGCTAATGAAGGGAGAAAATAGAAATTGGGTTGCAATGAAAAGAAAATGCAGAGCATATAATATTTTATTTTATTTTTTGATAGGTAAATGTTAACGGTTATTTTGGTAAGGGAAGAGGGAATTTGTTAGTAGTGGTGATCGAACCCTGGACCTCCTTAATACACCTCAGAGTCCCAACCCATACCACAAAGCCTAGAATATAAAGAGCATTAAATGAACCACAAAGTTTAAGACACCGTAGATGGAGGAGGTTGGAAACATACTGTGGAGAGAGGAAGCCAAACGACAACTTAGATCAAAGATGCTTCCTTTGTTTATAACTTGGTGTTTTCAGACCTGCAACTGCAACAATATCCATTGTTAGTATTGTTGCAGGTTGCATCTCCACTTAGGAGATAAGGGCTGTTACTTTCCTGTATTTCTTTTTTTAAGGGGTACAGATGTTTTCTTTATTTCTTCTGATTTTTTTAAATGATCGTCTCAGCTGATGTTAGTATGCTAGTTGCACTTGCCTGTCAGTTCCTTTTGTACTCAACTTAGTTATATTTATTTTTTCTTTTACTTACCAGAAAATATTAGTTATGCATTAGACTTCTGCCCCTCATTACATCTGAAGTTGATAAATTTGGGGAGAACACTGTATCCCTTGGCTCCCCACTCGTCCTGCCATTGCCACGATTCAACACAAACTTTACAAGCTGTCCTTTGCATTGATGATTATTCTTAATTTGTTGTAATTTGATTTTGAAGGGAGAAGTATTTGCAGCTTACTGAGATGGTGGATGTCGAAAAGGTTGATGTAGAGAGCCCTGTAATCGATGATGATGTCATCTTGGAAGATGATGTGGTTCGCAGCTTGAGAACAAGTCCAATTCATTCTTCCAAGGATCGTACCTCTATTGATGACTTTGAGATTATAAAACCTATCAGTCGTGGGGCATTTGGAAGGGTTTTCTTGGCTAAGAAGAGGACAACTGGTGATCTTTTTGCCATAAAGGTAATTATGTTTTTTGTTTTTTACTTACTAGTTACTGTTTAAGCTCCATCTTTCCTTTATTGTTTTGACGTCATTGATTGTTAATTGTTTTGCATCTTCAATAAATAAATCTGAACACCCATTAGTGCACACATTTCATTCCCGGTATTTCTCCTTTTGTGGCTTATTCATGTAGCTTTTAGAAGCGTTGTTTAATAATAATTCGTTATTGTGTTGAATTTTGTGCGTGGAGTTTTATTGAAGTTTATATTATACTCCCTCTGGTCACATTTATAAGCAAAACATTACTTTTTAGGTTCATTGAATGCTTAATGTATTTGGTATATATTATAAGACCAAATACATTAGGTATTCAATGAACCTAAAAAGTAAATTTTTGCTTTCAAATGTGACAGGAGGGAGTATATGTCACTGAATATCGTATCTTTCATAAAATACTGCAGGCAGTGTCATATGTTTTTTCTTCATTATTTTGCTAATTTTCCTTGTCTTTCTCTGAAAAAATAATCTGCATTGATTTTTTCTTGTATTGTATTGTTTATTACTTTATCATATTTACATCTTTCAATTGTACTTTTGCATCCAAGGTAATTTTATTGCTATACCTTTTTAAAACGTAGCTTTGTTGGGATACCTTGTGTGTAAATTTGTTTCTATTTTCTTGTTTTATGTTTTCAATCCATTGTTTATTCATATTTAACTGTTTTGTTTTGTGACAGGTTCTTAAGAAGGCAGATATGATCCGTAAGAATGCTGTAGAAAGCATATTAGCGGAACGTGATATCTTAATTACAGTGCGCAATCCTTTTGTGGTGAGTGGACCAAACTTATTAGTTATTCTATTCTATGTTGCTTTGAGAAATGCTACCCTTGTTCTAACATTTGTTTTAATTTTATCAGGTTCGATTTTTCTATTCTTTTACATGTCGTGAGAACTTATATCTTGTCATGGAGTATCTGAATGGTGGAGACTTGTATTCATTACTAAGGAATTTAGGTTGTCTAGAAGAGGAAGTGGCCCGTGTATATATTGCTGAAGTGGTAATTATGGGCGTTCTCTCCTCTTGTATGTAAATATGAAAAATGATCTTTTATTACATTGTATTATAATACCAACTTTCATCCAACTGTAGGTGCTTGCATTAGAGTACTTGCATTCTCTGCGTGTGGTTCATCGTGACTTGAAGCCTGACAATTTATTGATTGCACATGATGGTCACATCAAGGTAATTGCTGACTGGTTTGCTTTCACAATGTTACCTTTTGAGTTTCGACTTTCTTGTGCCCTGTGGCTCCCTTGAACATATTTTATACTTTGTACTTTATGCTCGCTCAGCTAGTCAAGTAGATTGTTTCTTCTTGTATCTACTTTTTCAGTTAACAGACTTCGGGCTTTCAAAAGTTGGTCTCATCAACAGCACGGATGATTTGTCTGGTCCAGCTGTGAGTGGGACATCCCTACTTGAGGAGGATGAATCTCATGCATATACATCGGAGGATCAAAGGGAACGGAGGAAGAAGCGTTCCGCTGTTGGCACACCTGATTACTTAGCTCCTGAGATACTTTTAGGAACTGGACATGGTTCGTATAGTCCCATTTATATGTTTAAGGTGGTTCATTTTCTGTTTTCTTTTTCATCGCTTAAAATGAAGATTAAATTTGTCTATTACAGATTTTTTTTAGAAATGAAGTTGTTCTTAAATAAACTCTTAATGATGCTAAACAATATGGAATGATTATTAGAGTGAACTAATGAAATTAAAAGATCCTTTTTGTTATTATAGTAGCCTGCTGATTTAGTGGTTTTACATTATATACTTGAAAATGTTCTCATGTATTCTTGTGTATTTTATTGCAAACATAACACCTGCAAAATATTTGTTCAAATTTTGCAGCGTATACTGCGGATTGGTGGTCTGTTGGGGTCATTTTATTTGAGTTGCTTGTTGGTATTCCACCCTTCAACGCAGAGCATCCTCAGGTTTAACTTTGCTTCTTGGTGTGATGAATGTTTATATCTATATTTATATTCTTTTGGTAGTTTCTTGAATTCTCACCACAGATTATGTAATTTTGTGTTTGTAGACTATATTTGATAATATTCTTAATCGTAAGATACCTTGGCCTGAAGTTCCCGACGAAATGAGTCTTGAAGCACATGATCTTATTGATCGGTAATGAACATACTATGTTATATTTGTTCATCACTTTTTTTGTCATATGTATTAGGAAATTATTTGTTTTAAACTACCTATTTTTTGTAACATTGGTTCTTGTATTTGTTTAGATACTTTTGAGTATTTTTGCTGTTTGTTAGTGCAGATATGGCCTTTGTTGACATACTAATCTTGGTCCCGTATCTTGTTATATTCGGGAATGCCTTTGACATACTAACTATTACTAACTAGTTAGCAACCTTATTTAGTACCTGATATGTTAAATTTTCAGGTTATTGACAGAAGATCCTAATCAAAGACTAGAAGCCAGAGGGGCATCAGAGGTGATCTAAATAATTCCCGATGCTTGTTTTCCATGATATTTTTTTCCCTTTTGAAATGTCAGACTGATAGGCGCATAATAATCCAGGTGAAACAACATGTTTTCTTCAAGGATATAAACTGGGACACACTTGCCCGTCAGAAGGTATGTAAAGGGCATGTTTGCATAGGATATCCAAATGGTTATTGTTATCCAGTAATTATGTTTCAACGGTACTCATTGTGTTTGTCTGCAAAGTCAAATCTTCTAAACTCACTTTGGAAATATAATTTCTAACCACAAATATTTTATTTTATTTCAATTGTATAAATATCAGTAATTATACAATCAATTCTTTCTGAATCTTTTGTACCAAAATCTAAACCAATGCAAGCTACGTCAATCACATGATTTTGCAGGCTGCATTTGTTCCTGCTTCTGATAGTGCTCTAGACACCAGTTACTTCACTAGTCGCTACTCATGGAATACTTCTGATGGTGGCCTTGTATATCCGCCAAGTGATTTTGAAGATTCTAGTGATGCCGATAGCTTAAGTGGAAGCAGCAGTTGCCTGAGCAATCGCCAAGATGAAATGGTAGTGCATTTATTGACAGTGCTAGATGTAAAATATGAACTGTTTAATTTCATTTTTTAGTATTTTGGGCTGACTTCCTATTGCGAACATGTCGTCTACCAGGAGGGTGATGAATGTGGGGGTCTTGCTGAGTTTGATTCTAGTTCTTCTGTCAATTACTCTTTTAGTAATTTCTCATTTAAGGTAATTCGCAAACATGTACTATATACTTATAAATATAAATAATTAGAATAACTTTCATCACTGTTGCATGGTCCATGTTTTGTTTTCTTATCACTTAGTTTTTTGACCTGTTTTGCATGTAAAAAATTGGTTTGATAGTTTTTCTACGTTTACTTTTTGGCCTTGTGCTATTTTTTTTCCGGATCCATTCCTAACTTTTCTGATCTCGTGCGTAATGTTTCCGTTTGGTTTTCAGAATCTCTCCCAGCTTGCATCAATCAATTATGATCTCACCAAGGGATGGAAAGATGATCCCTCAACAAATTCTAGTGCATAGCTGTTTCATCTTCTGTCAAAGTTCAGAATTTGGTTTTCGACCTATGATTCAAGCAATTTGGGAGGGCATAACAATTGTTGTTGTTTGTATAACTTGTACATGTATGTTTCTACAAAACATGTTATTTCACTGTGCCTTTTATATTTTGTAGGTTTAAATATTCAAATGGTCTCTCCAAATATCAAGAGTTTTGGTTTCAGTTCCTGTAATTATTATGTTTTCGGTCCTTAAATATATCATTTTTTTTTTGCCTTTTGTCCTTTAATATTTTGTTTGTCATTGCAAAATTTATTCATATTGAAATTGATCCTGGTAATATGTAAAATATTTGACTTTAATCGTTCGAAATAAGACTATAATGAATATTACCGAGATCAATTTCAATATGAACATATTTTGCAATTCTGCAATGACAAACAAAATGCCAAGGACCAAAAGGAAAAAGTTGAATATTTGCAACGACCGAAAACAAAATATTTGTACAAGGACTACACAAAAAATGGTATATTTGTGGGGACTAAAAGTATATTTAAACCTATGTTTTATCGCATATAAGTCATTCATGTGTTCTTGCTGATCTTAATCTGTATTGCTGGATTTTGCAGACATGTAGAGACTCAAAGTGGTTCAGGATGTACTCTTTGCATATATTAGGTTACAGGACAATAGTGGGTGGTTTTCAATCTATTGGTTAACTTTGTGTATCAGTTGAGGACTGTGTAAATTGTAAAATGCATGTAACATTATATTATCTCACATTGTTCTGTAGTGTACTTCCCCTAATATGGTACCGATGAGAATATATCCCATTTTGTTCAGGCCACTGTAATATCATCTATTTATATAAATATAAAATTGAGGTTTGTATGAGTATCCCCTTCAAGCATTTTGGGGACTACCTTGAGTTGATGATGACATGTTAACTCATAGATTTTATGTTTAATTGCACTTTTGGTTCTCTATTTTATCACTTTCATGAGTATAGTTCTTTGTTAAAGTCAAACATTGTTGTTTCTTGATTATCACATTTGTTGCAATTAAACCACTATTTTTGGCCTAAAGTTAGTGAGTTTTGGCATCAAAAGTTATATTTTTTTCTTATCATTTGAGATTTGGGCAATAAGTAACCCATTTTGTGGTCAAAGGCTATGAAGCGGACACTCCTCGGATTAGGTCTGTCTTGGTGTTGGACATGCGTCGATGTGTTTTTTTTTTTTTTTTTTGTGGTGGCCAGGGTTTAAACTCCAGACTTTATGCATTGTCCCTATCAACTGAGTTAAGTTCACAAGGACCATGCGTCGGTGTTTGACATTGATACATGATTAAACTATTTTATTTTATTCATTTATTATTTTTGTTGGTGTTTGTGCTTCATAGGTCAAAAGTCACCATTTTCTAGCCAAAATTGCATCTAAAGTGATAATTGATGAACCAAAAAGTTTGATTTTAATGAATGGGAATTTTTTCTCTCTCTTTAATGTGCTAAAATAGGGAGATTAAATGTGTAATTAAGTCTTAATTAATTTAGCCAATTCAACATTTTGCTTTACTTCATCTCTAATTTGTTTTGAAGAATACTTCATCTCTAATTTTATTTACTCATTAAGAATTAAGTGCATTTATGGTTGGACAGTTTAATCGATGCCTTATGATTGGACAGTTTAGTGTATGCTAATGACTGCCTTCTTAGTTCTGACTCCCTCAAAACAAAACAAAAAAAGGATTGCCTTCTTTCATGCAATTGGAGAAATAATTCTTTCAGTCTTCGTGTAATGTCCATTTTTCTTTTACATGAGATAACATTTTAATGTATCTAAATCTTTCACCTCTAGTAAGTTTAACATTTTAGTACAAAAAGCAAATTTTAAATCTTTCACCTCTGAAATAATTCATAAGTTGACATATTGAGTAAATATTGAATTATTGAGAAATCTGCGTAGTGCCAAATACTATAATACAACAGTGTCAAGTTATCATGAAGGAAGTGATAATAGTCCAATGCTTGTGATTATGCTATGCAACTTTCACTAATTTTCAAAAACAATTGAATGAAATAAGACAACAATGACCAAAGAGCCAAAAGCATCCCATGTAGCAAAATGGTGGGATGGCAATCTTTGATTCTCCTCACTTCTCATCACATTATCATTTGTTTTCAACTTTATTTTAAGGGTCAGACTAACAAGTGTCTTAACAATATTTATAAAAGATTCAATAAAAAAAAAGAAAATAGTTGATCAGTTTTATGTAAAAATAGTTGCTTTTTAACGTTACAATGTGTTGAATACATGATTCTCAAGATAAAAATTGTACTATAAATTTCTTAACACGTGCTCATAAGATACTCATTAACGCTTCTATTGTAGCAACTCAGAATATGAACAAAACACAAGTATCAAAGAGTGGGTCAAGATCACTCATACATACCAACAAATATGACAATGCACTACAATGAGGAAACAATAGGACCACTATATCAGAAATGTTTACTTTAAATTGCAGTTCCACTCCACTACGTGTACCCCATTTTGGTCCCACCATAAAGTCACAATTTTGATAGTTCGGTTTGTATTTACTTGAGAGAAATGATATGGTATGAAATTTGAATTTCAAAATCTATATCAAGGATAAGGATTTATTTAGTATATGCGCAGTCACATAACCAAAATTAGCTTATGGGGACTGAATATGTCTCTGACTTTGGGTGCTGTCTTAAATTCTTGTAAGCTCATTAGTTCTTTTAGAAATTACGGTGTTAGTTTGTTAGGTGATTACCAAATAGTGCAGCACACTCTTTAACAAGGACAACATTATTTGCTAATCCTCATGATTTTTTTATAGATCAAATGACAATACATAAGTGGTTGAAATCCCCCAATCACAATGTTCAGCCAAATTATGTATTTTTTTTTATTTGAGTCCGAATTCGAACCCCAATCAGGCTTCTGGCCTAACAATTCTTATAATTTTATCATGCGTGAGTTTCTATTTTCCACTTAACCAGCAGAAATGTCGAAATTGCGAGACCAAACGTCGCGACCGGGGCTTCGAACCCCGACCCCTCTATTAATGAATGTGAGTTTCAATGACTATTTGTCATATCGTCTATCGAAACAACAAAAATAATACTAAAGACTCCCCAAACCATTCTCCAATCCATCTATTTTAATTTGTGTTTTCTATTCATATGGTTTGCTACTAGTTTTCTTGTGTTTTAATTTGCATTTGGTTTGCTACTGATTTTGCATTTGGTTCTACGCATTTCACTTCAGTAGCATTTTTATCCATCCAACCAAACTCAAAGTAATGGGAGGACTAACAAAATATACAGGAGAATAGTTCAAAATTTGTTTAGTAGATTTATCCTGAACTATATTATATGTTTGGTTTTATTTCTAAAGGTATCAAAATTGATTTTTAGAGGGATAAAAATAATTTTGACATATTTGGTGCTCTCGAGTAGAATTTATTTTGCCTCTGTAATTGATTATAATTGAAGCTAAAAGTTGGAGCTTTTGATTCTAGAATTGATTGTAACACTCAAATTTATTGTTCGACTCACTTTTACATTAATGTTTCTAAACATAAATCATTTTACCTCCTACTCATTTTAATTAAGAATCAATTTAACACAATCTGTCTATGCCAAACATATTGGTAGAGAGAGTATTGGTTTGTGAACCAAATTGAATGTTTATAAAAAAAAAGAATAGAATCACATGCTGCAAAATTTATTCCTTTCTTTTTCAGTATCACTGGTTTATCTCCAACTATAAAGCTTCAATGAAAACATATGAAACTTTTTACACATGGTCACAAGACAACTGTTTGACTTTAACATTTTGCACATCATATAGTAACTTTTTGGCAATTTATCTAAATAGGCACCAAACAAGGGTCCATTTATTTCAATGTTTTCTGTTGTCATTTTCATTTTAACCAATTAATCTTTTAAGTATCAAAATTCTCTGAAAAATAACCTAAATTTTGCCAGGATCTCAATAAGGAATTGTAAGAAGTGATATTGATATATTCCTACAACTAAGGGTCAACATCCACATCTTTTTCAACATGCCAAGTCAAAGAAGTGCTAATCAAAGTTGGTTCAAGGTATAAATCAAATCATCCATATTTTACCAATTTATGGGGTTCACAAGACTCAACAATTAAAGATGAGATGCATGTCAACTATGTAGCTGTACAACCAAACATGACAGCAACTATATCAATATCATCTCAACTTTCAACAGAGAAAAAGGCTTCACCAAAAGCAAAAGTTAATGCTAAAGCAATAAGAATAATTACATCAACCAGAATCTACAGCTAATAAGTAATGGAACAGATATGCATCCCCCAAAGATAATGGTTGAGAAGAAAAAGAGGGGAACTAGTACATACATATTGGAATGGAAAAGCTAAAATCTGGTTTAACAAATATGTAGGTCCATAAACTACTTTAAAGAAAATTATTTGCAATTGGGTCCACTGGTTTGTTACAAATTATTTAAAAATTTAGGAGGGCCTTAATTATAAATTATTTAAAAGTTAAGGAACTCAATTAAAAAATTTAGTTCGGAGAGCTATTTAGATATTTTTGACAAATACAAAGACTCAATTACAAATTTTTAGTTTAGGGATCTATTTAAAAATTCCCAAATAGTTCATAGACCTACAGAATAATTAAACCCTAAAGAAAGTTACAACATAAGCACACATGATTCAGGAAAAAAAGATAAGGGGGCTTTTGACAAAGACAAGAACATCCAAGTAAATTAAGAATTAAGATAGAGCCAAACTCATCATCATCTAGAAGAGATATCATCTATGTCACTGATCACATCAGGTTGTTGAATTTGGTCTTGACTGCCCTCTTTCAAGCTAGACCTATGCAACTCTTCTATGTTCTGTCTCACTTGCGACATGGAAGGACGGTTATCGGGGTATGGAGCCGCACAATCTACGGCAAGTTGCAACAACTGAACCATTTCCTCTTCAACATTTTGATGCCTAAGGAGTTCAAGATCAAAGACCTCAGAAGTCCACTCTTCTTTAACAACCGATTGCACCCATCTCGGAAGGTCCACACCTTCGTCATTCAAGTGAGCGTGAGTTGGAGCCTTTCCGGTCAGAAGTTCCAAGAGCAATACGCCAAAGCTGTATACATCTGCCTTTTGAGAAACTTTCCGAGGATCGGTTACCTCGGGAGCACGGTAGCCGGCAACCCTGTTGGGTGTGGATGCAGGACCAACAAGGTGCGCAAGTCCAAAATCAGATACTCTTGCATCATAGGACTTGGTCAGTAGGATGTTAGATGACTTTATGTTTCCATGAGAAACATTAGGCCCTTGAGAATGTAGATATTCGATGCCTCGAGCAGCTCCAAGTGCAATGCCTGATCTCATTTCCCAAGTCAATGGTGTCCTACCCCCTCCTTTGTTTCCTGTAATGAAAATCAAATAATGCACTTTAAATCTACCATTGTTCATCTCAAGGAATGATATTATGTTAGGCTATCACATTTTTAACGTAGTTATGAACTATGAAGCACTGACATAGATACTAAAACGATACCGACACTGATATTAATTTGAGAAAATTGTATAGTTGAATGTATCTACATGTGTCTGTGTCACGTTTGTGTCAGACACCAAATACGCCTTCAATGGACTATAAAAGACGATGCCAAATCACAAACTTAACAAAGTAACAAACCCAAATGGATATATATAAATGGAAATGTAATGCAACACAAATTATAATTCCTAAAGGATTACTAGACTCTTTTCTTTCTTCTTTGATCAGATGCAATGTAATGGATTAATCAAAGTAAGATATTGATAACAGATGCAATGTAACTAAATAATCAAAGTTATGTATTCTCCAGAAAAGGAAATTAAAGCACAAAACCAAAAAGAACACTAATTGCAGTAATCATAATTTTATAGAAACATAACAATTATAGAAACATGAACAAGCAAAAAAGGAAGCAAAGTAAACCCTTACCATGCAAAAGTGCAGATAAGCTTCCCATATGCAAATAATCATGAACAAGAAGCTTCTCATCTCTACTATAATAATAAGCCCCAAGAGGTGCTAAATTTTCATGATCCATTGTTCCAACCTTCTCAATCTTCTCCTTAAACTCCCTCTCAGAAATTGTCACATCCCTTAACCTCTTCACTGCCACAGCCACAGGACCAGCCTCCAAAACTGCCTTATAAGATGTCCCAAATGTCCCTTTCCCTAATACCTCAGCAGATGCCCTTAACAAATCCTCCAAATCAAACACCTTACTCCAATTCTTAAAAAAAACCAATTTTTTCTCTCCACCACCTCTCTCAGTACCATTCACCGGCGCCGCCGCAACTGCCGCCATAGCCGCAGCCGACGAAAACCCATTTCCATTACCATTTCCATGACCAACATTCTCATCATCAATAAGCTGATTATGCTTCAACGTTGTTGCAACTTCATCAACTGAACTAGTTTTTTCACCATTTCTATTCCTACATAAAACAATCAAAGCAAAAATCACAATCAAAAGAAGCACAACTGACCCAATAACAATTCCAGCTATAGCACCACCAGATAATTTCCCTTTCTTCTTGTTCCTCACAAACCCATTATTTTCATCAACCACACTTGAATTTCTACCCCCATTTCCACTATTTGCACCTCCTTCCTTAGTACAAGGGTTAAGCGGTTTCCCACATAACAAATTACCCAAAAACGAATCTTTACCAAAAGTTTGCAACTTTTCAGGAACAGAACCGTTTAGCATGTTGTTTGAAACATTGAACTGAGCGAGTTGAACCGGGTTTAACTCAAACTCGCTTAACGATCCGGTGAACCGGTTGTTTTGAAGATACAATGTTTTCAACCGGGTTAGGTTGTTGAACCCCACCGGAATTTCACCGGAGAAATTGTTGGAAGCTAAGTTCAGACGAACTAGTCCGGTGAGATGGAAAAAAGTCGCCGGAAGTTCACCGGAGAGAAAATTTTGCTGAAGGTAGAGATTGCGAAGAGAGGTGCAGGAAGAGAGATCAGAGGGGAGTGGACCGGAGAGAGAGTTGAAACGGAGGCTGAGAGTGTGGAGGTTAGGGAGTTCGGAGAAAACGCCGGTGGGGAGGTTGCCGGAGAGTGCGACGGCGGGGAGATGAAGCTCGACAACGTGAGTGTGGTTTTGGTTGCAATTGACGCCAGCCCAGTCGCAGGGAGAGGCGGAGGTAGTGTTCCAGAGTAGGGTTCGGCCGGTTACGGCGGCGCGTAGGGTTAATAAAGCGGCGCGTTCCGAAGTGAGGTCGGGTTTTACCGACGGAAGAAAAAGCGTCAGAAAAAAGAAAAAGAATGAAAAATAAAACTTCATTTGTAATGTGTTTTTTTCACATGAATGAAGTTATGATTTTTTGTGTCTGGTTTTGAATTTGAGAGATAAAAAGAAGGGAGAGAGCAGTTATGGTTGGTGGCATTTCACATGGTAAGGAGAGAGCAACTGGCTTTGTTTGGTATGTTAGTTTAGACAAAAAAAACATTAATGTGTTGGTATGTTAGTTTAGACAGAAAAAAACATTAATGTGTCCGTGTGTGGTTTTGTTTTTGTGGTGGTCGAGGTTTGAATTCCGAATCTTTATATATATTACAGGTTTTTGGTGTTGGATATCTATGATAAAATTATGTTTTCTATTTGATCAAATGATCAAAAATAACTTTTTCATGGTGGAAAACAAAAGTAAAATATTTCAATTTCCAATTCATTGATTACACACATTTGTATAAATACTTATTATTTATAGCCTTTAAAGAGTATTTCGAAAGCACTCGTTAACATATTTCTAAAAAGAAAGACCTTCCGGCACTGGGTCGAAACATTTGGCGGAGAAGAGCCATGATTAGTGTTTTCTTGCTAGCGCCTGATGGGCCATAGAACAACAAATGAGGGCAATCATGTACAGTGACATGCAACAGCACATCCAATCCAAACAAAAATTAAATCTATTTCAAAAAAAGACTAAGTGATTCATTCAAATACAAAATGAGTGTGCCAGAGAGAGTTACAATTTTTGTGAATAAAAAATATCATTAAACATTTATCATGTTCTGTAATAATTTATGTGCAATTTTTTAAAACAAAAAGTAAACAATAGGTTACAAGAGAACAATCTCAACCATTGAATATTTATATTAATAATATATCAAGGGTCATAATTCATCTTTCCCATGGTGGAAAAGAAATCATCCTTCCTATATTAAATGCTACCGTTATGGTTTTAGGTTTGAATTTTTGTTTGATAGTATGGGTTTTGACTTTGAGGATACAAGACAAGAGTAGTGGAGTGAGAGAGTGGACAATACAGATATAGAAAAAACTTATATCTAAATTTTATCAATCAAATAATGGCACTTGTTATTTCATTTTGAAAATAAAAAATCATATAATAAAACTTGCCGTTGGTATAGTAGAAATATTATTCTCTCAAATTATGTCACCACTCAATTAATTAAAAAATGTAACATGATTAAATATAGGGTTAAATATGTTTTTGGTCCCTATAAATATACCAACTTTTCGTTTTAGTTCCTCTAAAATTTTCCTTCAACTTTTAGTCCCCATAAAATTTTCAATCATTATTTTTGGTCCCTATTTTTAAGTTA
>Ga0209282_1001331_pt1 | contig 13452 bp, 12 predicted proteins | sample Mtrugardesep15_FD_187529 | JGI IMG/M metagenome (GOLD analysis project Ga0209282, IMG submission 187529) | Root nodule microbial communities of legume samples collected from California, USA - M. trunc garden sep15 (SPAdes) (version 2) | ecosystem: Host-associated > Plants > Roots > Nodule...
TAATTGCCAAACCCTAAACCTAATTTTATGGCTCCAAAAATTTGAATTTCGAAATCCTACTTTCCCTCCTACAATTTGTTAAATGAATTGCATTGGTTTGATATAACTCTTGGCCTTTCCACTGACAATAAATGGTGGTCTGTTTTCCATGCACCTAGGTACATGCCATATAGGTTATTTAATAAAATAGACAATTAAAGCAAAATAGATTTATGTTTCACGGCTGAACAAGGTTAACCAAGAGAGAGAAACGACCAGGAAAAAGAAAAGAAAACAAAAGTGATCTAATGATATTAAAGAGAAAAGAAAAGACGTCGGCGACGATTTCGCCGGAGCCATCGCCATGAGCGACGTCACAACATAAGTTCTTCTCGGCCGTGTCACCACCATCACCCATGGCGGCACCAACTCCGATCATTTCATCTCCGTCGACCCGTCTCTGATTCCGACCCAACACTTTCTTCTTGCTCAAATCAGAACCTCTTCTCTCTCATTTTCGCACTTCTTTAAATCATAACCTCTGTTATTCACCAGATCATGCTACAAAATCTCGCTCACAACATTGCTTCATCTCTTTGAAACACTCTTCTTCCGATTCTACACTAGGTTCATTTCTTTTCATTCTTTTTTTTTTCTTATACTCTGAAATTTTGTGTATTGTTCTTTTTTGTGGTTTTGGCCTTTTGTTTGGTAAGATCAATATTTTTTATGTATGATTCTTCCATTGCATGTTCTTTAGATGACTTTTACCACACACATAAACATAAATGTCTGAAAAAGTGATTTTACAAATTATCCCTTTTTTTTTAAAGCTTAACCCATTTATGTGCTGTTGTTTATTTTCTCATGGAATTTCAAGAATAGAAAGATCAGGGTAATGCAGAAGTTTACAACCCCTTTGACTCACTCATGACTTTGGATGCTTCTTTTTTTAAAAAAAAAAGTGATTTTAGAAATAGTCACCTTTTTAAAGTTTTACATACATCAAAATGCAAACTTTTGTGTTGTTGTTTAATTTATTTTCTTAACTGGTGTTTTGTTTTTTGTTTTTGTGCTCAGTTTTCACTTTGATATGTTAGGTAACTGAATTTTAGGTGTTATTGTTAGAAGAATGGTTAGGTCTTCTTTGTTAGAAGAAGAATGTTTATGGTGTATTTGTTTATGTCTTGGAAATCTTTGGAATCAAGGGTGTTTTACATTTGGGTGTCTGTAGAAAAAGCAACGGTTGACAGATTATAAATGGCAACAAGGCCCAATTCAAAAGTAGCAGCGGCCCTCCAGGCAATGACAGTGTTTGGGATTCCAAAAGCAAAAGTGAAACAGGTGCTAAAGAAACTCCTAAAATTGTATTATAAAAACTGGCAATGTATTGAGGAAGAGAACTATAGAGCTTTACTGGATGCTATATTTGAAAAAGGCGATGGTTTTGAGGTGTTTTTCTCACTTTATTTTTACCCCTGCCCTCTCCCGTGTGGCTGCACACACACTCTATCAATGATTTTTTTGCAAACTTACTTCTATTGTTGGATTTTATTTGACAGGAGCCAGAACCACAAAAGAATATCACATGAATGCCAAATCTCAAAATCATCTACATCTCGATCTGTTGGTTTCAACCCATGAAAACACATTTATTTTGTTGTCCTATTTCCATTTCTCCAGGTACTCAATCTATCTCATTCAGTTTTATGCTAATTTGTTAATTCAAAAATAAACAAATAAACTGGGTTTGTTTCTATCTCATTTAAATTGACTTTAAGTTGCTTAAATTTGTATTTTTGTGGTTTTATTGGGTAAATAATGGTGTTGTTGAGAATGAAAATTGGTAAAAATGATGCTAAATAATCTATTGTCCTTCTTTTAGCTTTTGATACTGGATGGTTTTCAATAGTGTATTCACGTAGAGAATCCTTAATTAGTCAAGGTATAAGTATCGTTTTTGACTCTGCAAACCTACTTGGTTTCATTAAAGATACAAATGTTTTTCTTACGCTAACAAAGACAACAAGAAATATGGGCAAATTAAGCTTTGAATAGAGGCAAGAATTGCGGTGATGCATTGTTTTAAATGTTTATTTTTAACAACTTTCGGATAATTCTGTCGAATTTTTCTTAGCAGTATATAAAGCTCCATTTTGAACCAAGCTCAATGTAGCGTGTAACCGTTTTAAGGTTTTTAAACTGCGGTGACTTCTGATATTGACATTTTTTATTTCAGTGTTAATGATAAATATGATCAGAAGCATTATAATTTGCGTTGAAAATGCTTATTATAGGATCAATTTTGTACGCACCACAATTTATTGAACTGTGTCTGTCCTGCCTAATTGAGCAAAGTATGATCATCGTTATTTAGAACGATAGTTATAAACAATGTCTGTGTTTTTTGACGGAAGCATTGTTAAATTGCGGTGATGCATTGTTCTAAATGTTTATTTTTAACAACTTTCGGATAATTCTGTCGAATTTTTCTTAGCAGTATATAAATCTCCATTTTGAACTAAGCTCAATGCAGCGTGTAACCGTTTCAAGGTTTTTGAATTGCGGTGACTTCTGATATTGACATTTTTTATTTCAGTGTCAATGATAAATATCAATTGTAGTAACACCGTTATTTAGTTGTATATGCTCTAAACTCAATAAAATGAATCAATATCAATTTATGTTAGGGTTGCTGCAATTACACAAAGTTCCCAGGACCATAACTATATGTGTATATCGTAAATATGTATCAGCATGCAATTTATGATTGTTTTATATAGTATAGTTTGATAGCTTAATATTTACTACAATTTTCTATTGTACTTATTTCTTCCTTAACCAAAACAGTAATATTAGATTTATACTAATTGCAATTATATCATGCGTTCAGGCCTGAATTTATGCTTATTCATATTTCTTAGAAGTAACTGTTTGTTTATATATTGCAGATTTGGTGTTGGATGATACACAGTTGCGGAGCTATGCACTTGCGGAAATTGAACAGTTGTTGCAATGTCGTGGAAAATCCATGAAGGATGATTATCCTATGATGCCTCTGCCATATGTGTCTTTAATTCATCAGTCACGCAATATGTTGTTGTATGATGAGATGAGATGAGATATGATTGTAACGTCTTGAAAAACGAGCACAAGAGATTTATGGAGACCATGACTCAAGAGCAAAAACATGTGTACGACACCATCATTTCAAGGGTTGATTCAAACTTACCAGGTTTATTCTTTGTCTATGGATATGGTGGAACAGGGAAGACCTTCATATGGAGAGCTTATCATCTGCAATTCGATCTAAAGGTGATATTGTGTTGACGGTTGCTTCAAGTGGTATTGCTGCATTGCTCATACCTGGTGGAAGAACTGCTCACTCTAGGTTTGCAATTCCATTCATTGTTGACGAGTGTTCAACTTGCACCATACATCCCAACAATAATTTGGCTGAATTGGTTGATAAGGCAAAGCTTATAATACAGGATGAAGCTCTTATGATGCACCGACACTGTTTTGAGGCCCTTGATCGAACACTCATAGATGTTCTAAGACATCGTAACAACGACATACTTGATATCCCTTTTGGTGGAAAAGTTGTCGTCTTGGGTGGTGATTTTCGACAAGGGAGTTAGCATGGATAACGCATCGAATGTTGTCTACAAGGAAATTTTTTGCAATGTACCAACATGAACCACTTTTTAATTGTAATTTTATATGTACCGATGTGAACTACTTTTTTATTGTATTTTTTTGCATGGATTTACATTGTATTTGCACCATATGAACATTATTTTATATATTAATTGAATGTTATGTTTTCAACAATTATGACCCGTGCGGCAGCACAGGTGCAAGGTCTGGTATATTATTTATTTGACTTAATTGCAGTTTTAACCCCCTAACTTTCACAAAGTTGCGATTTTGGCCCCCTAAGAAAAAAACTACAAAACGACCCATAAGTTTTGCATTTGTGGCAGTTTTGGCCCCCAATGCCAATTTTGACTCGGTCTACGCTGACGTGACACCCTAAGTGAGGTGTCACGTGTTATTTTTTTTTTATATATATTTTTTGGTATTGGAGAGTCAAAACTGCTACAAATGCAAAATTTATGGGGCCATTTTGTAGTTTTTTTCGGGTTAAATTGCATTTTTGGTCTCTTAGCTATTTAGGTAGTATCACTTTGGTCCTTTAATTAAAATTCGATTTGTTTTGGTCCCTTAACTTCTCTCCGTTATACATTTTGGTCCTTTCCGTTAGTTTTAATTCAAAAACGTTAGGTTTTCTTCATCTTCTTCTTCTCTTTTTCATTTTCATATCATCTCCATCAACCTTTAACAACAAGAATCCTAGAAAAATTCCAGAAGAAAATGAAGGAAACTTAACGTTTTTAAATTAAAACTAATGGAAATCACCAAAGTGTGTAACGGAGAGAAGTTAAGGACCAAAATAAAATGCAACTTAACCTTTTTTTTTTCTTCTTAAGGCCAAAATCGCAACTTTGTGGAAATTAAGGGGTTAAAACTGCAATTAAGTCTATTTATTTACAACATAATAACGACACCGTTTTATCATCAGACCAAACCACACGCAAGGCTGTGTTACAGTTACACTTGTACTAGCGAGCCAGCTGAATTCCGTTTATCGAAAGTGACCAATCCATCTCACAAAATAAAAAAATAAAAAAACTCTCTCAAGAAACTTACATATAAAAAAAGCCTCTCACATTCGTTCACCCTTTTACTTTTATTCATTCTTCCCCTTTCCCCAATTTAGGGTTTTCTTCAACAACCCTATTTCCTCTCAATTTCACTCACTTTCCCCCAAATCGATCTCATCACGTTAATTCAATTCACTCACACGATTCATTCATTCTAGGGTTTTCAATCGGCTTAATCGATCGATTGATTATTCTATTCAATTCAATTCAACCAAGATTCGATCCATCGATCTGAACCTTTGAATGATAATTGATTATCGCGTGTAATCAACGCTCCGTTGTGAGCGAGTTCACGAATTGCACGGTGGTTTGGTTTTTGTATGGAAACTCGTAGTCGGAAGCGGGCGGAGGCTTCCTCAGCTGCCCCTTCATCTTCTTCATCATCTCCCAAATCTCGTTCCACCAAACGTCCTCGTCTTTCTTCTTCTTCTTCTTCCACCGCTGCCGCTGCAACAACCACCGTAACAGCAACTCCTACACCACCGCCAACCACCAATACTCGTTCACGCGCTTCCAGAACAAAGAATACTCTTCCTCCTCCGATGGACTCGAACAATGAATCATCTTCCGGTTCGCGGCGTCGCGGAAAGAATCCTGAAAGGGATAATTCAGATAAGGGAAAAGAGAAGGAACACGATGTTAGGGCTAGGAATGAAAGGGATGCTGAGAAAGGTTTGGTTTTGAATGTTGAAGCTGGTGCTGGTGATGGGGATGATGATGATAGTGACAGTGGTGTTGGAACATTGCATCAGAATTTAACATCAGCGAGTAGTGCACTACAAGGGTTGCTTCGAAAACTCGGTGCGGGTTTGGATGATTTGCTACCATCATCTGGAATGGGTTCATCCTCTCATCAGAGTGGGAGGTTGAAGAAGATTTTGTTTGGGTTGAGGGCTGAAGGGGAAGAAGGGAGACAAGTTGAGGCTTTGACTCAGCTTTGTGAAATACTATCTATTGGGACTGAGGATTCGTTGAGTACTTTTTCGGTTGATTCGTTCGTGCCAGTGCTTGTTGGGTTGCTGAATCATGAGAGTAATCCTGATATTATGCTGCTTGCTGCGAGGGCGCTGACGCATTTATGTGACGTGCTGCCTTCGTCGTGTGCTGCTGTTGTGCATTATGGAGCTGTTTCAATATTCTGCGCGAGGTTGCTTACCATAGAGTATATGGATTTAGCTGAGCAGGTTGTTTTCTTTTCTAGTTCATGAATATTATTTGATTAGTGAAAACTACATTGAGAATTTGGTACATGTGTTGCATGTGTCATTTTAGCTGAATTAAAGAGACGTCTAATTGTGTTTAGCACTATTATTCATGACCATTCTGTGGTTAGTGAGAACTGCATTGAGAATTTGGAACAATGATTACATATTTTATGCCGAATTAAGATGTTTAATTGTTTTTAGGACTATTATGAAATTTGAGGTTCCTTGGTCATATTTTATGTTGTTTTAGGATATATGCATTTTGAGGGTCCTTGGTCATATTTTATGTTGTTGTAGGATATATCCATTTGTTTATTGGTGAGTATGGATAATGCAAATGAGATTTTTAATTGTTGATATGCATTTTGAGGTTCCTTGGTCATATTTTATGTTGTTATAGGATATATGCAATTGTTTATTGGTGAGTATGGATAATGCAAATGAGATTTTTAATTGTTTCATTGTGGTGGTTGTTGATATGAACAGTCCCTTCAAGCTCTAAAGAAGATATCCCAGGAGCACCCAACTGCCTGCCTACGAGCCGGGGCTCTCATGGCTGTGCTGTCTTATTTGGACTTCTTCTCAACTGGAGTTCAGGTTAGTTATCAGTGATTACCTACATTTAGATGATGTTATGATATGTTATAGATCGTCACAACTCATTTGGTGATAGGCAGTTTAGTTAGGAAGCATATATTGACATTAATTGTATGTTTCAGCGTGTTGCATTGTCTACTGCTGCAAATATGTGTAAGAAGCTTCCTTCAGATGCATCTGACTTTGTGATGGAAGCTGTTCCCCTTCTGACTAACCTCCTTCAGTACCATGATGCCAAGGTAAGCTTATGTTTTGTTATTGTCAGACTTTTTATGTAATATAAACTGCAGTTTTCCTTTTTACATCCATATAGTTTTAACTATTTAGAAAGTTTTGTTTGATCCGAGGAAAATTTTGATCCCCATAATCCATATTATAAATTTAGTTATATAGTCGTTATATGCAATTTTAATATTTGTAGGTCCTGGAGCATGCCTCTGTTTGTTTGACTCGAATAGCTGAAGCATTTGCCTCATCTTCGGACAAGTTAGATGAATTATGCAATCATGGACTGGTAACGCAAGCTGCCTCACTCATTTCTAACAGCAGTTCTGGAGGTGGACAGGCTTCTCTCAGTACACCAACATATACAGTAAGTGAATTATTTCTTCCTTTAGGTCCAATGCGTTGTCCTATCGTTGTTGGTTCTTGACTTCAAGGCATATGCAGGGTTTAATCCGACTTCTTTCAACTTGTGCAAGCGGGTCTCCTCTTGGTTCTAAAACTCTGCTTCTTCTCGGAATTAGCCGTATTCTTAAAGATATTCTCTCTGGTTCCGGAGATTCTTCTAATGATTCTGTTTCTCCTGCATTAAGTAGGCCACCGGAGCAGGTATAGTTTACTTCTGAATTATTCTCCGTGTTATTCATGTGTAGTTTTTCCTCTTTATGTGATTCATATGACACATTTTCACCTTTAATTCTCTGTTTAGATTCTTGTCGTTTTCAGTTCACTTGGCATTGTTCTTATTCTATGTTCTCTAATACACAGATATTTGAGATTGTAAACCTGACAAATGAGCTTCTCCCGCCATTGCCGCAAGGAACTATTTCCCTCCCTGTCAGCACCAATTTTGTGAAGGGGCCTGTTGTAAAAAAGTCTCCTGCTGGCAGTTCTGTGCAACAGGAAGACACAAATGGAAATGTTCCTGAGATGTCGGCTCGTGAGAAGCTATTAAATGAGCAACCTGAACTACTTGGGCAATTTGGGATGGATCTCCTCCCCGTTTTAATACAGGTCGACATTTATTGCATTGATTACATGAATAAGTTTTGCTTCATACATTTGTCAAATTTTAAAAGTTGGTGGCTTTTTGTTAAATTGCTCTTTTGTTTCCTCATGTGGCTTTTCGATAACCGATAATGCTGGTGTGCGTTTGAAACAGATATATGGTTCGAGTGTCAACATACCTGTTCGTCACAAATGTCTTTCAGTCATTGGAAAGTTGATGTATTTCAGCCCATCGGAGATGATCCAGTCTTTGTTAAGCGTGACAAATATATCAAGGTATCTTCAAATCTGACTCCTGGGTTGATATTGCCTCATATTATTATTATCAATGTAGAAATTTTATGCATTGCTGCTTTGATCATATAGTTTCTTAGCTGGAGTCTTGGCATCGAAAGATTCACATGTATTGACACCTGCCTTGCAAATTGCTGAAATTCTTATGGAAAAGCTGCCCGAGACATTCTCTAAGATGTTTATCAGAGAAGGTGTCGTCCATGCAGTGGATCAACTTATTTTGCCTGGAAATTCAACCAATGTCTCTACACAAGCATCTTCAGCAGAGAAGGATACTGATTCTATGCCTGGAGCATCATCCCGCCCTAGGCGTAATCGGCGACGCTCTGGCAACTCCAATCCTGACGGAAATGATTTGAAGAGTCCTGTTTCAGTAAATGTCGGTTCACCTCCAAGTTCTGCGAATATTCCAACAGCAGGTTCTAGTATTCGGTTATCTGTTAGTGCAGCTGCAAAAACTTTCAAGGATCAGTACTTTCCTTCGGAACCTGGGGCTGTTGAAGTGGGTGTTACTGACGATCTTTTGCATCTCAAAAATCTTTGCATGAAGTTAAATGGTGGTGTTGATGACCAAAGGACTAATGGTAAAGGGAAATCTAAAACTTCTGGACTTGGTCTGGAGGAGGGTTTAATCGGGGTCATATCCGAAATGCTAAAGGAACTTGGCAAAGGAGATGGTGTATCTACTTTTGAATTTATTGGTAGCGGTGTTGTTGCAGCTTTGCTAAATTATTTTTCTTGTGGGTATTTCTCTAAAGATAGACCCTCAGAAACCCACCTGCCTAAGCTTCGCAAACAAGCACTCACAAGGTTTAAACTATTTATTACTGTTGCACTGCCTACCGCTATTGACAATAGGGATGCAGCTCCTATGACTGTCTTGGTTCAAAAGCTTCAAAATGCTTTGTCCTCCATGGAGCGTTTCCCTGTTTTGCTGAGTCAATCACCTAGGTCATCCAGTGGAATTGCACGCCTTTCCTCTGGACTAAGCGCATTATCACATCCCTTCAAATTGCGTCTTTGTCGAGCCCAGGGAGAGAAGTCACTTAAGGATTATTCAAATAATGTTGTATTGATTGATCCATTAGCTAGTTTAGCAGCCATTGAGGAATTTCTTTGGCCTCGTATCCAACGAAGTGAATCTGTTCAGAAGTCCACTGCACCTGCCGGGAATTCTGAATCTGGGACAAGTCCTCTTGGTGCTGGTGTTCCACCTTCTTCTACCTCTACTCCGTCCACTACCCGTCGTCATTCTACAAGATCCAGATCATCTGCTAGTTTAGGGGACACTTCCAAAAAAGAATCAACTCAAGACAAAACCTCGAGCTCATCTAAAGGTAAGGGGAAAGCTGTATTAAAGCCTGCCCAAGAGGAGGCAAGAGGACCTCAAACCAGGAATGCTTCACGCAGAAGAGCAGCACTTGATAAAGATGTTCAAATGAACCCTGCAAATGGGGATTCTACATCTGAGGTATGCTTTAAAATCCTAGAGACTCATGTTGCCATGATTTTTTTTCTTCCCCTAAGCAGCTGTATTGAAGTATACTTTTATGGAGAGTACTTGATAGTGCCAAATTAACTCCTAAAAGATGCGTTACTACATTTTGCATGGCTAGATTATAATGTATCCTGAAACCTCTGAGGATATATAATATCTGTAGCTCTGGGCACACTAGATGTTGTATGTGTTCGGTACATTGTTGAAATATTTATAATTACTTATTCAGGCTGTATTCACCCCTAAAACTCTACCAGAGTACCCTTCTAAGTATATCATTTTATACATTACGGACACTCTAATATGTATTTTAAAAAATTGAAATAATATTTTATAAATGATACTTCAATCACACTTTTAATTTATTTTAAAAACAACATTTTACATTATCCGTAATTTAAAAAAGAAAAGCAAGCCCTTTCTTCCCCTCCTAAACCCTCAATCTAAACACACCCTAAGTTATCCCCCCTCCCCTCTCTCTCTCTCTCACTCACTCACTCTAGATTTCACTTTTACATGCATGGTAATTGTTATGTAGCCATATTCTTGTTTATTAAAGTGTTGGTGGGATCTGTTGAGTAGAAAATTTGTTCCGACATACTCAAAATGCAGTCCTTAGGGCTTTTGTACGTTAAGCACATTTTCCGTTCTGTGCTTTGAATCAACTTAGCTTAATTAATTTCTCCCAATTTATTGTAGTTCTAGTTGTAGCTTTATCGGGTTTTTCTCTGTTGACAATATTTTCCACTGTTTTGTGTTCAGGATGAAGATTTAGATATATCTCCTGTTGAAATTGATGAGGCTTTAGTGATTGAAGATGACGATGATATTTCTGATGATGAAGATGATGACCATGACGACGTATGTAATCTAGTGTGTTCTTTGGCATAGATTTTCTTAGTTATGAGTAGAAAATACAAACATTTATAATGAACCTGTGCTTGCTTATCTGACATCATTTATCTTTTGACATGTTACATTTTGAATACATCTTTATTTTCCAATCACCAGGATAACTACGGCTGTTGTTTATCTTCTTTGTTTTAAATTATATCAAACAGACATGCTATTATTGCTTTTTACTACAAATTGTAAGATATTTGCATCATCATTAAGTTCATTTGCATCTACTCTAAGAAATTTTTCCTCTACATTGATTTTTATATTGCAGATGCTGAGGGATGACTCCCTTCCTGTTTGCTTACCTGAGAAAGTACATGATGTGAAATTGGGCGACTCAGCTGAGGAGAGTACTGCTACTCCTGCAACCAATGATGGCCAGACTAATGCAGCTTCTGGTTCTAGTAGCAAAGTTGGTTCAGTCAGGGGATCAGACCCCGCAGATTTTAGGAGTGGCTATTCTTCTAGCTCACGAGGTGCAATGTCATTTGCTGCTGCTGCCATGGCTGGACTTGGATCTGCCAATAGCAGAGGAATCAGAGGGGGAAGAGACCGGCACGGGCGTCCATTGTTTGGTAGTTCTAATGATCCTCCAAAGTTAATATTCACCGCTGGTGGGAAACAATTGAACAGACAGTTGACTATTTATCAAGCAGTTCAAAGACAGCTTGTACAAGATGACGATGATGATGAGAGATTTGCTGGCAGTGACTTTGTGTCGAATGATGGAAGCAGGATGTGGGGCGACATTTTCACAATCACTTATCAGAAGGCAGATGGCCAAACAGATAGGGCTTCCCCAGGAGGCCCAAGTTCTAACACTTCAAAATCTAGTAAATCTGGGTCTGCATCAAATTCCAGTTCTGAAGTCAAGCTGCATCAGACATCTGTAGTAGATAGTATCTTGCAAGGAGAATTGCCTTGTGAGCTGGAGAAATCTAATCCCACATACGATATATTGGCTCTACTCCGTGTACTCGAGGGTTTGAACCAGCTTGCACCTCGTTTGAGGGCCCAAGTGGCTACTGATGGCTTTGCCGAGGGTAAACTTTTGGATTTAGATGAGCTAATTGTTGCCACAGGTTCTAAGGTTCCTCCGGAAGATTTTATAAGCAGCAAGCTTACTCCAAAATTAGCTAGGCAGATACAAGATGCCCTTGCCCTATGCAGTGGGAGTCTACCCTCATGGTGTTACCAGTTAACTAAAGCGTGTCCTTTTTTGTTTCCATTTGAGATCCGAAGACAATACTTTTATTCAACTGCCTTTGGGTTATCTCGTGCGCTGTATCGACTCCAGCAGCAGCAGGGTGCCGATGGGCATGGATCAACAAATGAAAGAGAGGTTAGGGTTGGAAGGCTGCAGCGCCAAAAGGTTCGTGTCTCTCGAAACCGCATTTTGGATTCCGCTGCTAAAGTGATGGAATTGTATTCTAGCCAAAAGGCTGTACTTGAAGTAGAATATTTTGGGGAAGTTGGCACTGGCCTTGGTCCCACCCTTGAGTTCTATACACTTCTAAGTCACGACTTACAAAAGGTTGGACTTCAAATGTGGAGGTCAGGTTCTGATCACATGGAAATTGATGGAGATGAAAAGAAAAAGAAAAGCAGTGAAGGCAATATTGCTAGAGATGGAGAACTTGTTCAAGCTCCTCTTGGGTTGTTTCCTCGTCCCTGGCCTGCAAATGCTGATGCATCAGAGGGTAGCCAGCTTTTTAAAGTGATTGAATATTTCCGGCTTTTAGGCCGCGTAGTTGCTAAAGCACTTCAGGATGGACGTCTATTAGATTTGCCATTATCTGTAGCATTTTATAAGCTTGTTCTTGGTCAAGTAAGTTGTTACAAAATGTCGATATTTAAATTTCATGCATATTGTTGAGCTTAAAACTGATTTTATTTTGGTCAATATTTAACCTTTATTTTTTGTAGGATCTTGATTTGCACGACATTCTTTACATTGACGCTGAACTTGGGAAAACTTTGCAAGAGTTGAATGCCCTTGTTTGTCGGAAACATAATATTGAATCTATTGGTGGTGGTAATACTGGTACAGTATCAAATTTGCATTATCGTGGAGCTCCAATTGCAGATCTCTGTTTGGATTTTACCCTTCCTGGTTATCCAGAGTATACCTTGAAACCTGGGGATGAAATTGTATGTTTCCACTATCTTTAATTTTTCCCTTTTACTTTTCTTATTGTTAAAATTAGTGAAAATTGCTTTGAACTTGCTGTCAAAATTTCAGGTTGACCTCAATAATCTAGAGGATTATATATCCATGGTTGTTGATGCCACTGTCAAGACTGGAATAACGCGCCAACTGGAAGCCTTTAGAGCAGGGTTCAATCAGGTTATTGGCCGATCTTAATTAATTCACCTAATTTTAACTGTGCACCTTGTTTTGTATGCTGAACATATCTACTTAGAAACTTGGAAATGTTTTGGTTATTTGTTTAACTTGATTAGGAAGTTTGGTATTTGTTTTTCGCCCTATCTATTTATTTCACGTGGCTGATAATTTTCATAATTTTCACCCATTCCTTTTTTTTTTTTGAATGGCAAATGTTAGTATATTTCTCCTTGCCAGGACTTGGACCCTGGACCTTCAACTCAACTCCTTGAATCACTTTGCTCAAACTAGTTGAGCTACCCAACCCCCCCACCCATTTCTGTTCTTTTACATCTGCGAATAATAACCCATTTGGGGTTGGTCTAGTGGTTGGCTTGGGATCTTGGAGTTTGCTCCTCCAAAGGTCTCAGGTTCGATTACCTCTGGTGCCAATTTCGGTGGCTAAGTCCATACAGAGCTTGCTCTGGCTTTAAATGGGGCCCCCGCTAGTGGGCGGTGGTATTGGTCCCCTCGGATTAGTCGATTCTTGGATTGGATACCGAGTTTTCAAAAAAAAAAACATCTGCGAATAATTTAATCGGAAATTAAATTAAACTTGATTGACATGTGTGAAATCTGATTCTTTTCAAACATTTATTCTTCAGCTTTAGTTGCTGTCTTTTGTTTATATTTCAC
>Ga0209282_1001334_pt1 | contig 13427 bp, 9 predicted proteins | sample Mtrugardesep15_FD_187529 | JGI IMG/M metagenome (GOLD analysis project Ga0209282, IMG submission 187529) | Root nodule microbial communities of legume samples collected from California, USA - M. trunc garden sep15 (SPAdes) (version 2) | ecosystem: Host-associated > Plants > Roots > Nodule...
ATCGCGCCCGCTTCAGCCGCTTTCTCCAAACGCTCCGCGTTGGAGCACTGCGTAGCGTTTTGCTGTTTTTGGCCGCTCCGCGCCGCGATCGCGCCGCGTTTGGCCGCTATTGACAACAGAGCATCCAACCATCACCATTCTCTCCTTTAAATTCTATCTATTTTTGGGGATCTTTGTATGTCACTTCTGCACCTTGTCTCAGTTGGTTACAAAAGCAATGGACATTAGTTCATCTTACTCACATGCTCTGTTATGCAGACATTTTTTCGAAAAATAAATTGATTGAATAGATGCAAAAGAAGATCCTAATAGACTTGGCATCAAGAACTAGATAATGAGAGCAAGTATGAAGAAGCGACGTATTATAATGGGGACAACAAGAAACAAATCCATATTTCGATTTGAGGTGTTGCATGAGTTGAAAGCATAGGAGGAATCTGATAGGTTAATCTCGTAGGATACATTGATTTGCAAAAACATAAAGAACAGGACAACATAAGAGTTACTGCTAATTGTTCAATTTGAAAGTGGTGAGAGGACATAACAGAAAAAGACAAGAGACGGCAGAAAAACTCAATTTCGTTCCCCCAAACATAGGACATCTCTCTATATAATGTTTTACATTATTTTGATAATACCGTTGATCCATCAATGTCATAAAGATTCAACGTTGTTTTAGGTTGATTGTTGAGGCCTAACAAAACGCTTTCCTTTTATTAGGGCTTGAGACTGGCTATGTAGAGCATAAAGCACATCATCGACAAAATTCCACAAAAATAATGAGACGGCACCAAGATTGAACATTAAGTTCCAATCAGTTCAAGAGCCAACACACTAATGCATTCTTTCTTAAAGATGATTCAGTACTTCTTGGAGAGATAAGAGAATAAATAAATGAGGTAAGAGACTTCGAGACAAGTTTTAAAAGCATATGGCTTTTTTTTTAGTAAAAGTAAGACACAATCAATATACTTTGTTTTGCTTTCCACTCAGGCAGAAGCCATACGTATTTAAGGCTCGTCTCCAACCTCCCATTTAATTCCTCCTTCAACTCTCCAAGTAGAACTATATCGTTTGCAATCCTATTGTTATGGAAAAATTATTGGTTTCACCATTATTTGTCCTCACACTAGTCGAGACTCCCTAATTAATATTCCTGAGAGCTCAAATATAGGCAATCGTAAGGCTTTTCTTCTCTAGGGCTTTCCACAATATATCTCGAGGCACTCTCATATGCCTTCTCCAAATCAATGAAAACTAAGTGCAAGTCCTTTTTATCCATCTTATACCTCTCCATCACGTGTTGTGGTAAGTAGATTGCTTCCATGGTCGACCTCTCAGGCATAAAATCAAATTGGTTATCAGCAACTTGCATCTTTTTTTTTTTTTTTTTTACCTCTGCCCAACACGTCTTAAAATAGTACAATAAAATATTCCTTCGAGCTCGAATGATATAATTTCTTTTACAAATTAAACTTGAAACATTCTTTCATTTTTCACCAAAGCCTACTTGAATACAATGATTGTCACTTCCCTCTATTTCCACATTTTTGCATATTATAAACCCAAGATACATAAAACTGAGATTTATCTTAGAATATGTTCTCCAAATTTCACCTCAACTCAAATTTATGTGCATCATTAAAATCAAATTTGCATGCCATATACTTTGTTTTCTTTATAACTTTCAATATTGTTAATTCTCTCAACTTTGCAACTAAAGTTGCATCTTCTACAAAAACCAAGCACAATGCAAACCTTCTATTTTGAGGAGTGATAAGTTGTTTTGCGTGTTGTTGAGCAATATAGGTTGGAGAGATAAGCTTTTGTGGGTTCATCTACCCCACAAACATTTCAAATAACTAATTTATGGTTGTCACTACTTGTGAACTTATTTGGTTGAAACAACTCCTTGATGAGTAAAAGGTTTGTAAGTTCAAGACAATGAGTCCCATTTGTGATAACCAAGCAGCTTTACATATCGTGTCTAATCATATCTTCTATGAGCAGACTAAGCACATAAAGATGGATCATCACTTTGTTCGAAAAAATTCTTTCCAAGCAAATAGTTACATCCTTTGTGATCTCTAATGATCAGTTGGTTGATATCTTTACCAAATTGCTAGAGGCATGAGGATATCTTATATATGTAAGAAGCTTAATGCACACACATGCACGCACATATACAACATCAACAACCAAGCCTTATCCCACTAAGTGCTACACTGATCAAATTACGCCATAATGTTTTATCTTAAACCATATTAGGATCCAACTAATTAACCTCTAAATCATTTCTAATAGTTTCTCTTATAGTTTTTCTATGCCTTCCTCTACCTCTTCTAATCTAACTCTCATCTGATCTACTATTTCCCCTACAACATATCATCTTTTCTACTATAGGTACAACCCCAACTCTCCCTCCTAATGGCGTCATTCTTAATCATATCATGTTTAGTCTTACTACACATCCAACACAACAACAACACCACACACGTGTGTGTATGCAACACCTTGAGGGGGAGTGTTAAGATCAATAGGATTTGAATTATATTATGTTGAGTAAATCTCTCTCTGATTAGGTTTGTTACTTCTTATCCCTATAATCAAGGGATTTGATTGTAATCACTTGGTTATAAATAACAAGGATAAGTGTAATTTCGCTCAAGCAATTCTTTTCCATTATCAAGTGACCTAACTAACACCTTACCCATTAACACAACCAAATTCATTTTGAAAAAGTTGTACATTGTGTTTGTTTGACACAACCAAGTTCAAAGATAAAACTGCATTTTTGTTTCACCTTTATATTTAGAAGATAGTAAAATATGACACTACTCAATCAACAACATCAACCAATCTTTATTGCACTAAGTAGGGTCGGCTACATGAATCAAACGATGTCATAATGTTCTATCAAAACCCATGTCTTTCTCAAACTAATTGATCTCTAGATCCTTCTTGATAGTTTCTCATATAGTTTTTTTATGTTTTCCTCTACCTCTAGTGATTTGACTCCCATCCATCAAAATTACTCACCCAACACCTTTCTACATAATGCATATGTCTTTTCTCTATATGCCCAAACCACTTAAGTTTAGTTTCTACCATCTTTTCTACTATAGGTGCAACCCCAACTCTCTAATGTTGTCATTTCTAATTTTATTTTAACTAGTTTCACCACACATCAAACACAACATCCTCATCTCCACTACGCTTAATTTAATTTCATGTTTACCACCCAACACTTAGTCTCGTAGATCATCATCGTCGGTTGAATTCTATGTTTCACATAAAAAAATTCCTTCTCATCACATAATACATTTGAGGCACTCCTCCATTTCAACCACGCAGGTAGAATTTTATGGTTTACACAACCCAACACTTTCTCACGTAGAACATGGTTGATTGAACTCTATGGTTTACATAAAAATATTCATTAAACTTGAGTGGTACTTTCTCATCACATCAAACACTTGAGGCACTCCTCCATTTCAACCACCCCGGTTGAATTCTATGGTTTACATCTCCTTCTATTGCTCCATCATTTCAACCACTCGATCAAAAATAATAATAGTATTTAGTGTAAGGAGCATAAAGCAAGAATCTAAGCAATGACTAGTTCATCGATAGTGTATAGGCTTAGAATGTTTAACACTAGAAAAGAATATCTTTTAAAAGAAACCTCTATTGAGCCCTAAAATGGAAAAGTATAAAGGATCTTTGATTTTAGTTGTTTTTATTATTGTCTATATGAATCTTAGAAAATAGAAAACAAGACAATTTTTGACTCACAAATTAACACATTAAAAAAATGAAAGGTCCAAGTGTATTTATGGCCCACATTTCAAAAGTTGCAATTTCGGCCACCTACTAAAAAAATATAGCAATGTAACCCCCTAGAGAAATAGTGACCCCCATTTTAGGGAAATATGTTCTTTTGACCCCTAACATAAGAGAAATATGCTCTTTTGACCCCTTGTCTTTTCAAAAAGTTGCGATTATGGCCCTTTTTAGGGACACGTGGCGTCTTCTCAGCAATTTTGGGACAAAAGGAGCCAAATTTTCATTTTTTAACAGGTGCCAAAATCGCAATATTTTGAAACTTAGGGGGCGAAAAGTGCAGTTTAGCCTATTATTTTTCTAGCCAAGCTTTAAAGACACAATTGGGATGAAAGCTAAGATTATATGTTTACCCCTAACATAAGGGAAATATGCTCTTTTGACCCCTTATCTTTACAAAAAGTTGCGATTATGACCTTTTTTAAGGAAGCGTGGCGTCTTCTCAGCAATTTTGGGACGAAAGGAGCCAAATTTTAATTTTTTTTAATAGGGGACCAAAATCGCAATATTTTGAAACTTAGGGGGCGAAAAGTGCAGTTTAGCCTATTATTTTTCTAGCCAAGCTTTGAAGACACAATTGGGATGAAAGCTAAGATTATAAGTTGACCCTATTTTGACAACTTTCTTCATTGGGATATTGTTAAACTAGTAAGGTGTAAGGTGTGAAGAGATGAAAAACTAGCATGACAAAATGAGAGTGCTTGTTTTGCAACTTACAACGTCGGGTCTCTGAGTAACATCCGATACACTACAATCTTGCTTGTGCTCCGAGTTTGGAGAGGTTGTAGACAATTCTTTACGCAACTTGCCACTAGAGAGTTTAGTTTGCATTGTGTCAATCTTTAGCTTTTTCGAAGGGGCTTCCTTCACATCATCATCATAGTTCCTTCGATTTTGCACATGATTTGTTATCTTTGTACAAGAAACGCCATATTTTTCTTTAAAAGAAGCCTTTCTCTCCTCCAATCGCTTATTGATTTGTCTGTCGGCCAACTTGTCACCAGAGAGTTTAACCGACGTTGTGTCAATCTTTAGCTTTTTCGAAGGGACTTCCTTCACATCACCATCATCGAAGTCCCTTCGATTTTTAACATTATTTGTCGTCTTTGCACTAGAAGTACCGTACTTTTCCTTCTCAGAGGTGTTGCCCTCCCCCAAACGCCTGTTGATTTGTCGATCAGAGACCCCAACAATATCACGTTCGCCCATTTCTGAATTAATCTTGGACTTCAAAATGGTCTTATCAATGGAGACATTTCCTCCAATTTTAGAAATTCCTACCATTTCCAAACCATCGCTAGAGCAATGTGATAGTTTGGAAGATGATTTTTGTTTAGCCAAAGAAGCCTTATTAACCCCATTCTCGTTCTCTTTGGCTTGAGGCAAAGTCTTGTCACGGGAAATTGAGTGCAAACCACCATTCGATTTACTAGTGTCCTTTAAACCAAGGCTAGAGGTACGTTTTTCTCCCAATGATGGCTTAGAATCAACATTATCAAAACACTTGCCATCTAGTTTTTCAGTCAAATGCTTATTGTTTTTTTTACTTGAAAGAGCCACCGGTTCATTACTCGCCGTGATTTTCACGACAACTTGTTTCTCATCTAAACCAAGTTTCGAAAGACCGCCAAGCTTTTGACTATATAAATTGTTAAAAATATTTTTAACTGCAACAATTAAATAAACAACTTCAAAAGATATTCGATCATTCAAAATCATGTAATATTACACTCATTCCATATTATTTAGGGTAAATAACATGACAAATAAAATTTTGTCCAATGTGAACATTAATATTAACAACAAATTTGAAATAGTTTGAAGATTCAATTATAAAACAGTATGTAGATGTAACAAAAAATTCCCGTTAGGCAAGAAAAAACCATTCAACAAGACTTCGAACGAAATTCGCTCTATAGGTTTCTCAAAATTTGAAGATTTCACGTTACTTGTATGTTTAATTACAATCAGTAATTATGTAAAATAACATCAATTTCCATAATATAAAAGGCAACACCTGGGATGTCAGTTTCCTTTCTTAAAAAAATATTGCTAAGAATGAGATAAGTGAAGCAAGACACAATTTCATATGGATGTCAATGAAACAGCTCTAAACAACGCAGGTGTGATTGCATTTCCGTCTTAAGTTTTACAGGAATATCCGTTAATATTTTTTAAATAAATATGATTGCGTACCTTCAATTCCAGCAATCTTATCATCTACCTTGTCCAATATTTTATGCTTCCCAACATCAAAGAAACGATAGCAAACAAAATCGGCATTTTGAAGATCTTCGCCTGGTGGAGGTGGATTGCTGTTGTCCTTTAAAATGCAAACAACATTGCATTTTCCAGCAATAGCTTCCTGATATGGTATACAATACGAATAAAAACATAGCACAGTCATGCTTTTAACCATTAAAGAGGAATACTACAATAATAAAAACAACAGTTCATCATACAAGTACGGCAAATGACATTGTGATCCAATGAAGAAGCTTGCCGACAGAATTTCTCTTTTTCATTCTGTTTTATTTGTATTCACTTTTCTTACTGTTTTCTCTTTGCTTTCATTATGATTTCTCTGTTTACTAGTGTAATGCTCTGTATTCTTTTCCTTTACTCATCCACCCCGCCCCACACTCTTTGTCTCTCTCTCTAACTGTCCACCAATTCAATCATGTTCTTCATTTTGACATTATCTCTGTGTCTCTTACAATGTGTAATACTTGGTTTGAACAGTGGTTCGTTCATCTAGTCCTTTTCATTTTTCAACAATTTGTTTATCAACTCGGGGAGATACAAAATATAAGCAGGATGGAGAAATCTGTTGATCAACTGGGGAAGATACAAAAAATAAGCAGGATGGAGAAGATAGAATCATATAAAAGGAAAAAGAACAGGAAAAATAATTAAGGAGAAGACGAAGAAAAAAACAGGACATAGAAGATGGAGTTAAGAAAACAGGAAACGGTGGATGGTTTGTGAGAGGAAGGTTGCAGGTGAGAATGGACCGACAGAGAGAGACTGAGAGAGCAGCTTGTGTTGAACCAACTGTGATAGCAGGATTAAGTGGCTGAAACTTCGTTTTGAGTTTTTTCACCCATGGGACTTAATTTCCAGTGTTGGGTCATGCTACCTGTCCCCCTTTTCATGCTTTTTCGACATACTCCAATACAGATGCAGCAGGTACCATGGCCAGCCATAAGGAAGTCACCACACCATAGCCTTTGTATGGTGTCTTGTTAAAATTCAGCCACACCATTTCACCATGGCGCCATCATGCGTCATGGACAAAACCATTTAGCAACACCAGACAGTCCATTAAACTCCAAGGCTTTCTTTATGGTTTGACTTCTAGTAGTTTTTCATCTTCCTGTCTAATGAACTATCTTCTATCATATCTATCCTCCTTAGCAATATTTCTATCGGTCTTCTCTACACATTGCCCAAACAACCTGCTTTTTTTCCCTGACAATATTATTGCTTACTCTATCTTGTCTTGTGTAGCTACTCATCTAACAGTAGCTCCACTAAAATTAAAACAACAAAGGTTTCTGTAACACATAAATTGTACCACAGAAAACAAACAACCATTCACATGATAAACTTATAGCAAAGATTTAGGTTTGGCGGTTTGACTCGCCCAAATAAATCATATACAGTGATGTACATTCCTTTTATAAAATCCAATTCTGACAGCAATTTTAATTTTAAATGTTTGACACTTGCATGATGTAAGTTCAAACTGACACAACCACAGTATTAGCACAAAGCAAGGTTCAAATAAAGGTCCACATCACGGCCACGATTGCAGCTGCAGGCACTCGACATCAAGGTTTTTGCAACTTTGGCAACTGCACTGCCACACAATGGCAGTCAATTTTCTGCATTGTCGAGAATCACAACACAACCACAATTTATAACCTCGACAGCAAGGTTAAAACAACAAACAAGACCGACATAACTCAAACCAAAACAATAGTAACTAGTGTACATTGTTTGTTATCGTGTCATGTCACCCCCTACGCTCTAACCAAACAATAGTGATAAAGATTCTAAGGAAACCGGTATTCTTCATTTCAGTACTTCAGGGAACAATTACCCAACAATTTAATCATCTGTTTTGCAACACTAAAACCCTAATTTCCATAAAACTATACAAGAAACATTTGTTAATATAAACAAATGAAATAAACAAACAATTAAACTTCAAATACGAAATAATCAAAACAAGAAATTACCAGAGGATTGATATTTGTAAGCCCTAATCCTTCACCAGATGCCAAAAACAACTCATTTTCAACAGTCTCATACCCTCCCAAGAAATTGAAAATCTCACATGGACGAAAAAACCATAGAATCTTAACTTTCTTACTCTTATCAGCATTTTCCCAAATTTTGATTAATTTGCCGATATAAGGTTCAGGTTCAGCTTCTTTGTAAAGATAAACAGAATCGTAAAGAGTGTAATGAACACCATCGTAAGTAAACGATTCGTAGAAATTAACTTCCCTTTTTTTGCCACCGACGCATTTATGTTTCCCCCATTTGAATTCAGGATCCTTCTCGTTTGTATCTTCTACCATAGTTCGATGTTTCGACAGATTCTTCGTAAGAAAATGAAATTCAGACGGAGAAACGGTTACGAAAGAGCGAATTGATGGAATGGGAGTTGGGAAGTTTGTGGAAGATTGTTAGATTTTTCCGATGTGTGAGCGAGCGAGCGAGAAGAAATAGAACCGTCTGGCAACAAGCGTAAAACCCTAACGAGAATTGGAGAGACGCAGGTTACAACTATCTTGTGTTGTGTGCTCTTATAACGAAGAGTGATGGGACGAGAATGGAATCGAATCGGTTACGGCCAAACAAAATTATTTTTATTCAAAAGTGAATTTTTTATATTTTTTTTTTACTTTAAATTCGACTATTACTTTTTTCACTTTAGTAAGAAATCCTTCAAATAAACTACAATGAAGGAATAAATAATTAGAAGATTTCATCTCACCACAACCGCGAAAGAGTGATCTTCAGTCAAAATAACAGCGCGCCCAACCAAATTATCTATAGTAGGCAACCTGTTTTGAAGTAACCGCCACACAAACATTGAGACATTCAGAAAAACACCATTATGTCATGCCAAATCGGGAACAGCAACTGATAACTAGTGAAAAACTAATCTACTTTAACCTGTAAATGCACTTTTTTTTTACCAAACCTATAAATGCACATTAGAAAGCAGTAATGAACATTCCCTAACCATCTCCTCCTCCAACACCCAAAAACGACGACACCACCTTCAACCCTCCTTATCCTCTCCCCACCCAAACTCCCTCATATCCACCACTGAAACTCCTTTATCACTTGCTAATTCAGACAACCTCTTATAACGAACACACAAAGGAACCACCCCCAACCACCTATCAGTCCAAAAGCACATATCAACCCCGCTACATACCTTCTGAAACACATTCTCTTCAAATCAGCTCCCTCCCTCCAAACCAAACACCATCATGACTCCTCACCATATACCTTCACCAACACGGCCCTCGACTCCTTGCCTCCCTCACACGCCCACCATCCAAACCGTATAAATTAGTGGTTTACTCTACTTTATAAAATAATGGAGAAAAAACACTTTGGTCCCTCGCCTCGCTGACATTATGGTCTTGACTTGGGATAAAATGCAAAATATTCCCCGTATGTATACTTTTGTTAGTTAAATGCAAAATTGATCGTTAAATGCTAAGCTAGAAAGTGATTTGTTTGACAAAGATGCATGACATGGATCTAGGAACTAAAAATGAAAGCAAAACAAAGGTCATCCCTCCCAAATGAAATTAACACAATAAACCACTAAATCCCAATTGAATACCAAATGGTTCCATAAATCCCAATTGAATATACCAAAGGTCATCCCTCCCAAATGAATTTAGGGATTTATGTGTGTTAATTTCGATTCGGAGGGATGACCTTTGGTTCACTTTCAATTTGATCCTAGATTTATGTCACACATCCTTAACAGACAAATTAATTGTTGGCTAACAAAAGTATACTTCCAAAGACTATTTTGCATTTTATTCTTAATATAAGACTACAGTGATAATAAGGTGCAAAATCAAAAACTAAAATGACTTGATTCCCCTAAAATAATTGAAAACATGGATACAACCACCCATGTTTTGTACTGTATCAATTCGTGGTTTAGTCTGTGGCAGGAAATAGCAATTATCGGAGAAAAATTGAGTATCATTTTCAGATCCTAGTAGGGGCCAGGGTCCTCCCCTGCTTCCAAATCCTTAAATTTATCAATCAATTATTTATAATTACATCGTTGAGCATATAATGATCATAACGCAATCATCTATTTATATAAGAAAGTTTGGAAACCACACTATATATAATACTATTACACAACAATAACATTCAAAATATACATACATAACACATCATGGTAAAAATACATATATGAAGTCGTGTTGTAAGTTAACACATATCAACAAACAATAAAAGTACCCCAATATGCAACAAAGCAGTGCAAATTATTCAAGGACGGGGTAAAAGGATTGTTACCACTAAAATATACTAATTAATTTGGAATCCAAACAACGTGATCCTCAGGAAGAAAGTGGCAGACGGAAAGTGTTCCTGGCTTAATCTTGAGCACTTGAAAGGCAAGGTGTTTGGGGTTCCATTTTGAAGTATCTGTGTGGCATACCACTACAGCTTTAACTCTAGTCCCATTATCAGCCTCCAAAGGAACAGAATAAGCTCTTGTGCTCTCTGATTTATGACAATAAAATATAGCATAAGGGTAATTTTGTTTGTGACACACAACAGCCTTATCCTCTGCAGTTAGCTTCATTAATCCTGATTTTAGTGTGTATTTTTTTAACCCTGCACTCTTGCTGTCTACCGCAGTAGACACAACCTTAACATTTTTCCCCAGCTTCAAAATGCTAAAATCAACCATGGATTCTAGCGAGGTTGCACAATATTTTTCCTCGCCTTCAATGCTTGCATCTTCACACTCCTCAATAGTATTCTTCATGATATCAGCCTCCTCTGACTCAGGTTTGACAGAAAACTTATTAAAAATATCACTCAACTTTTCGGATGAAATCGGTGTTGCAGATGCAACTTGTCGAGGCAAGAATGCGGCTGCATTTGAGCTTCTAACGAAGTTTAAGTCCATTTTTGTTCCAGGGTGCAAGTCTTTTTCCAAGAAGAATAATGCTGCTCTAGGGTCATCATGTAACTGAGTCTCAGTGGCAGCATAGTTGTAAGCAAAAGGTGAGTGTGGACCGACTACAACAGTTACAGGCTTCCCCTTTCTCTTATGGCCTGCACTTACAGAAACTCCTCCACCACCAACGTTGACATTAGCACCTCTTCCTGCATGGACATTTACACCTCCTTTTCCAACATTCACTGAGGTTCCTTTGGGCTTTCCTTTGTTTGTATCAACGCTTACACCGCCTTTCCCTACACCCACATTTATGCTTTTGTCTTCCATCCAATCTGCATAGTAATTATAAATAACGAATTTAGAGCAAAACAACTTCAAATATTGCATTTATCAAAGGTTAGTCCTTTACCATAGAACCATGAACTTGAACAATACATGCACTAACCAGGGTGGAGGGTTTCAGATATAGCTTTTGGCATTGGCGTAGTAGGAAGCAACGATTTCCAGTAAAGTTCTGGAGGTAAAGCAGCATGAGTTGCAACCAATACGAGCTGCAAATTAAATTAAGAATACAAAAACTCGTTAGTATCAATTATCGTAAGCATTGAATTGAATATAGTATGTAGAGATTTTAATCTGTGCAGTGATATATATTTTCTTAATTATGTTAGTGTTTTTTTCATGCAATTTAAGTTAAATATGGTTCCAGTAAAAAAATGTTAATTATAGTTAAGACCAACAAATTGAAAGCTGAGATAAAATTTAAAAGAATCATTGTTCGGATTATGAATTAAAATTAATGTTAGCAATACTCTCTTTTCAATACCTTCGCAAACAATCAATCTCTTATTATAGTTTAAGATGGGATCCCACACTTTAAAAATGAATCTCGGTTAAAATAAAATGGTGAGAAATATATTTCAAGTTATTCTCTTTCAATTAACCATTGACGTATTCGTTTGTTTTACGTTTTCTTGAATTTGAAGTACACGAGTTGAAAATAATTTACTCTCAATTTTATTTTGTCCCATAATATTAAAAAATATATCAATGATATACACTTTTCAGATCTTATCTTATTTTTAATCTCGTTATAAATATTATTTTAGGCGTAAAAAATTGCACTTTTAGTCACCATACTTTCAAAAAAAATCAAAAAAAAAAATTGGTCCCCCTATGTTATAAACTAATTTTTTGGTCCCAATTTCATTTTTCTTTCGTAAATGTTCCACATCCATCCCATTTTGGGGTCATTTTTACTGATGTTATCACAAGATTTATACGGTTACATTGAATATCCCAGGCAGCAAAAAGAATGCCTATAATCAACAAAATTGATATGATGCATAGAAAAAATTGCGAGACCAAAAAAATCAACTTTTAAAATAGGAGAACCAAAACTTAAAAAAATATATAGGAGGAACAAAACTACATTTGAACCACTATTTTATCATATATTTCCTCCAATATTACTTACAACTAGATATAAAACTATCTCATCTGATCAATATTTGTCAAGTATATGTATCTAAGTATCTTTATACTCTCAAAAAAAAGTATATGTATCTTTATTTTCTTAAGCAAGTATATGTAACTTTTTATCATTAAGAAGCCAAAACAATATCATTAAAAGCAAAATACAAACATAAGGTATGATCAAAACAAAATAATAAAAACAAAATAAATTATTCATCAGAGTCAAGACCAAAGCAACAAAAAAAATGTGCACCACACCAAAACATAAACAAAACAACTAAGGGTCTTTTAACCAGTATCTCTATAGCACTAGTTAAGGAACTAGTTAAGTATATATGCACCACCAAACCAAACAACAACGAGGAGAACATAAAACAAAAACACTCCTCAACACCCAAACAATCAAAATGCTGTAACCACTATTGATTTAAATCATAACCAAAGCCTTTTAAACATACGCCATATATAGTTTTTTTTCTTTTCACACACCATATATAGTATTATCAACTAAGAATAACTTTTGAATTTATTTACCAAAAAAGTTTGAATTGAATAACCAAAAGATATACCGCCCACTTCTCTAGCTATATAGCCTATAGTAACTAGAATCACAATTTCGTAATACAGATAAAGGAGGAAGAAATCGAGCAATCATATTTAATTACTTTTATAAAACCATAACTTGAAGAGAAATATGTGTTGTAAAAACCACGACTGTTTAAAAGTTGAAGCTCACATTGAGTATCGTAAAAACGTGTAGAAGAGGGTGGTCCATACTGGGAAGCTTTAAAGCTGCAACCTAAAGCTTGGTTGCAAATATAGCTTGGATAGAATGATATGTTCTCAATGTGTCCTAAATGCATATTTATAAGCCTACGATAGTAGTTAGTTTTTTTTTTTTTTTTTAGGAGGATAGTAG
>Ga0209282_1001336_pt1 | contig 13427 bp, 9 predicted proteins | sample Mtrugardesep15_FD_187529 | JGI IMG/M metagenome (GOLD analysis project Ga0209282, IMG submission 187529) | Root nodule microbial communities of legume samples collected from California, USA - M. trunc garden sep15 (SPAdes) (version 2) | ecosystem: Host-associated > Plants > Roots > Nodule...
TCCAATAATGACCCCTGGTATCCTGTCACCTAATGCAGCCCAACACAAATCCATTCCCTCAAATCAATCAATCATGTTTATGCATCCATTTATAGAAAATGTCGTTGATGTCCCTCGACTGGGATGTTGAGTCTCATTCCATCATCCGCCTTGATCCTATTAGAGAGATAAACAATAACCGTAAGTGTTATTGCAAACTGTTTGGTTCGCAGGAAGGATTCAATCATATCATAATCCTCAAGGTTGCGATTCAAAATTGTGGAAGTAATGTGACTTGAGTTTCAGAATTTGTATATACTTTGAGAACTTATAATTACATCATATGTTGTGATTGATTTGTTTCTTCATAAACCTAACTTCATATTACATGTATCTATTCTATATTCTAATTACATAGATTCTAGTTACACTTTAAGCATATATTATTATATACATCTATCGATTTCTATTTCCAATGTTGGCCACAAATTCTACAGCAACCCTTCCAATCACATACCATGTAGCTGCTACCAATATATATTGCAACCAAGAGCTGTTAACAATTTCCAAAGCTAGAGAACCTCCCCAATGCTCTTTCAACTCAACTGTTGATGATCCAACTTCATGTAACCTAACTGCAGCCATACCAAACAATGAAGTAACCACTGGCAATCCCCGTCTAATTGGACTATTTTCATTCTCATATGTTTCAATATCACTTCTTTTTCTTTGTTTCTTTCCTTTGGCAAATGAAGGCTTCTCAACTTGAGTTGGAGTAGTAGTAGTACTAGTTGATGAAGGAAGAACAATAGTTGATGGAGTCCAATATTCCTCAGGATGAATGGAATTTATGGGGGTTTTATGTTTGGTTTTTTGTGTATCTCTTAATTTTCTCTTTGCAGCTGCATCTCTTAGCTTACTAAGATTTGGATCAGGTAGTAATTTTTGTGCAACTTTTGTCATGCTTTTGGTGCCAGTTGCACTATTTGGTTGCCAATATAACCAATTGGAAATTGATCTAATTGCTTGAATTGCTGACAATCTTGATTCTCTTTGGAGGTCTGTTTCCTGTAAAGAGATGTTCTTTTGTTAATTCACAGTGAAATAATGATGAATACAAGCTATAAAGATTAAGGGCTTGTTTGGATTAGAATACGTGTGCTTATCTACTACCATAAACATTTGTGAGACTGTATGGGAGATCGAGCTTATGGAAACAATTTATGCATATTTATAACTTGCTTTCAGCCTATTTCCTTCCATAAGATCTTTAGGATAACTTAAGAAAACTGTTTATAGCTTATATGAAAACTGAATGAATTTTTATTTTTTATTATAGAAATAACTCGTAATAAGCACTTATATGGTAAGTGTTTACACTATAAGCGTTTAAATTTAATTAATTTGTTTATCCAAGCAAAGCCTAATCACAAAAGGGAGGTATGTGAAATTGTTTTGAGTTAAAATGAGTTTATGGTGAGATGATTTAAGTTGGGATACATTACCGTGCAAGTGAGTTGAACAAAAAATTTGAATATAAAAATCAGTTTTGAACTTTGAAGGAAAAAGCTAAAAATCTTATCACTTCAAGTTATAAAATACTCTAAAGGCAGGCAAAACAATTTTAATCTATAGCCTTCAAACATACTAAAATCAATGTTAAGTTTTCATAATCACTTTTGACTCCCAAAAGTGAATCCAAAAATTCACTAACCTGAGAATACTTGGTAGCTTTTTGCATTGTCTCTTGAAATCTAGTCTGAAACCTCTCCACATCTACAAATATGTTAGAGACACGAGCACCTGCTGTATGACTTGCACCTACTCTTACATTGCCACGTGGCTGCTTCGACATCAAGAACTCTAAAGCAGCAAGGTTGGATCTCTCAACAACTCTAGTTTGTTCAAAATCAGAAAACGATGTTTCATTAGATGTAAAAAACAAAAGGATAATTGTAATTGAAGAAAATCAATGGCAATTCTTCAATGCATATACAAGGTTACAGTATAAAAAAAAAATCATGTCTATGTGACAGCGATTGAGGCCGTATTTGACTGCAATTCTCATAAATATCAAAGAGCGCTACGCGACCAAAATTTAAGTCACAAGATATGAAGCCAAGTACAAAACAGTTTATACATAATGCACGCACGCGCACTTACGAAATGCAGTTGACAGGGCAAGCTTGAATTGCCTCATCAATTTTGGGTTCAGAATCAGCCCATTGAGAAACAACCCTTGCTCTTCCATAAACTGATTCTATAGCAAAAGTCTTTTCAGCTAACAAAGCACATTTTAGGCATCCAACACATTTTACTTCGTCAACGAATATAGCCCTCTGCTCACTTTGTGAACCACACCATACTGAATACAATGGTCTTCCAGTGAAGCCTTTGAATTCTGTGATCTTTGCATGCTCCTGCACCACATTTTGTCATACTATAAGCAACCAAACCAAAAACAAATAAAAATTCAATTAGAGGCAAAATCTTATAATTTTTCCAACTTTAATTTTTAGTTACAAGCAGAATAGAGTTTTATTAGTCTCTTAACCAATGTCTTGGATTTGAGTCGAGAGAGAACTTTCCCTCTTAAATCGATCCACCCGACTAGACTCTTCTACATATTCATCTAATCAGATCTCACCATAATGACCGTGGTGAAAAGTTTTTCATTATGAGTGTGTCGATAGTCCTAAAACTACAACTTTTCTACAAATTACTTTTTTCTGTTTTTACTTGCTCTTTTCAACTGCCAATTGTGCAAACTGTTATATTAAATAACATTATCTGATACATATTAATCTCATAAGTACAAAACTAGTACTATCTTATAATCTTAAAATAGAAACTAGAATTGGATACAAAAACAAAAACACAAATACTGGTTCTAAATTGCTATCGGTTGTCGTTATAATGTAAATCATAATATTGCGGTGAAATACAAGTAAACACGGCTGTTGTAGTCGCAATTGAGGTTGCTATACCAGGCCGTACCAGAATCGTTTGAGATCGTACGATCTCACAATTTCGGCATAAACCAATTCTGGCACACCATAGATCGGAAGAGGTTACTGAGATCTTAAAATTGTACAATCTTAGGACTACGATACATGCGCAACAATGTTGACAGCAGTGACAGAGAACTTTAAAACATTTATATTAGGCCACAAGCCCATAATTGAAGTTGCAGACCGTAGCTTAGAACTATAAATTGACAACAAAAGTACATCACAGTATCACACCATGCATGACATGAAAGAATGGCATAAGCATCAAGCAAATAAGAGAAATTAATTAACCTTATCATAGGCAAAACGAGCAAATGGATCCGAAAGAATGGCATAAGCATCATTAAGAATGATAGCCATATCATGACCAGAAGGACCAGCAATATCAGGATGACATCGTTTCTGAAGAGATCGATACGCCGTCTTGATCTGTGACTGATCACATGAACTATCAATGCCTAGAAGATCATACAAGTCAAAATCCAACATGGATGCTGAAAAACTTGATGATGATGCTTTACATGTAAGAGTAGAGAAATTTGATTTAGAAAAACAAGACTTGCTATGGAAATTTGGTGGTTTTGGAGTGAAGAAAGGAAGAGATGTAGATGTAACAGTAGACATGTTTATGGTTTGAGTTTGAGAACAAGGTGTGGCAGCAAGAGGATAAGACATCATCGTATACGTACGTTAGAGAATTTCATAAAGCAGCATTGCTTTGTTTTGTATATATATCATGACATGTCCCACAAACACAACAACCATGCAAGATATTTTGGTTTCTATTCTAACCTTTTTCTCTTGTTCAAAAAAAAAATCTAACTTTTCCTCACAATGACGTAAACATAGCCAAAGATATTTTTGTTTAGGGAAAGGACTTCATAGTTCACACTATTTTGAGTTGGAAAATGCTCAATTTTACATACAAATAAAAAAGCAAACTTAATGTGAAAAGTTTTTTTTTTTTTTTTTAGGGAATTATTGTGAAAAGTTGACTATTTTACAAAAGCAATACGTCCGCTTCCAAAACTTTTTCACATTTATCTAATCTAATCTATTAAAAAGTTAACTAGTTTATGTATCCTAAAAAAAATATTATGTAATAAAATAAAGGGTTTAATAATGTTTTACTCTTCTCTAAAAAAAAATGTTTTACCCTATATAATATAGGTCATTTCTGGTTAACTTTTTTCTTTTTAGATTCCTTGTAATTTGAATATTCTTTGGTTTTGGATCTTCATCAATTTTGACCGTACAAAATCGATGATAGGATAGTCAGTAAACTGAAATTTGCTCAAATTACAAGGGACGAAAATACCATAAATTTTGTAATTTGATGTTATGAAAGTCCAACGAAAGAATCTTCAAATTACAAAGATAAAATCTAAAAAAAAATAAAAATTATAGGGGTAAACTGGAAATGACATATATTATAAAGGGGTAATCCACTATTAAATTTAAAATAAAAAAGGGTGTTGCTATTTATTAGGAAGAAAAACATTCAAAAAAATTAAGAATTGCAACGTCGTGTTTAGAGGAAACGTAAAATAACAATTCCAGTTTTGGTGGAAAACACAGAGGTGTGGATGAAAATCAACGGCCAAAATTCATTCTTGTTTTTCTTCACTACAAATTTTGTACAAATATGCATTTTCAAATAAATAAATAAAATACATCAATTGAAAGATTACTAGAATGATACCTTTAATTCTAGAATAAAGAATCAATTTGATCTCCACAGTTTCTTTCAGTTCAATTTAGACTTTTTATAAAAAAAATATTTAAATTAATCATTAATATTTTTTTTAGGGTAAATTAGTCTCCAACTTATTAAGATTAGTGTTTTTATTTTTTTAAGGAAGATTAGTTTTTTTATTTTTATTTTTTGACAAAAATAAACGATATTCATTCATTCAAATTGATAGAGTTCATCAATACAATGAAAGTTAGCTAAAAACAGAAAAGATGAATTTGTGAAAAAACTCACGACATCCATGTTAATAGAATAAAAAGACAAAGTACTAAAGCCTACACATATGACTATATTTAAGTCACTGGAATACCCATGTATCCGGATCTGCAACGTTGACGACTCCAAAGTCATTGATTTAATCTGCACTAGATCGAAGCTAATCTGACAATCTGAATCGAACAAATACCTGAACGAAACAAGAAAGACAAACAACGTCGCACAAAGAAGACGAACAAAACAACGTCGCACTAAGACGACGAAATCACGAAAGAAAAAAATGAAATTGATGTGAAAATCATTTTTTTCAATAAAAAGGAAATAGAAAAACAAGTTAGAGAGGTGATTTAGGGTCAACAGTGAGAAGGGAGAGAAAGTGTACAGCTTCGGTTTTTCTGTTGTGGACAGATTAGTTTTTTAATTGTATTGTTCTACGCAAAATTAAATATTCACTCTTAATTCCACAATATGTTAGAAAGAATAGTTATCAACTAGATTTAGGAGGATACTGTCAAAACAAAAACTAGAGTTTAGGAGGCATTTGTGTTTTGAAAGAAAAAAATCACATTTTAAACCAAAAAATCACTTTTTAAAGAAAAGCATGGTTGGAGTCTTTACCACCATTTATAAGGAGGAATTTTTAGGGACCACTTTGACTTTTGTGATTTTTGCATTCCTTAAATTCATTTTTAAAAAAGTAACTTGAAGTCAAAAGTCATATTATTTTCAAAGTCATTTTTGTCTCATTTTTATTTACCACCATTTTGTTTAACAAAAATCATTTAACCTCAAAGCAAAATGTAAACCTTGATAATTTTTCTAAAATCTATTTTTAAAAAAAAATCAGGAAACTCGAGTTTAAGAGTTCCAAATTTTAAGAGTTTCAAATTTTAAACACAATTTTAATGATAGTAAACAGACCTTTAACTTTTTACAAAAATCTCTAATTTTTTTAAGCTAAAACAAACACACCACTTAATTGTCTATCTTAAAAAATTGTTACTTCCACAAATAGCGAAAATAACGTATGAGATGGTGTGAAATAAACGGTTGAAATTGATTCGTGTGTTTCGTCTAATAGTCCGTGAGTTTTTGTTTGCGATTTTGGTCGTAATAAATAGCGGCTCTCTCTTCCATCTCCACTATGTCACACCTCAGCGAACCTCTTGCACCGCCTTTGCCTGCAACCTCGCACCGCCCAACGCCTCCGCTTCTACCTCCTGCCTTCAACTATTCTTGTGAAAAAAGTTTTGATATATTGTTATTCTTTATTTCTATGTTATAACTGTTAGTTTTAGTAGTTAATTAAAGTTTAATCAAGTGATGTAATCATGTTTAGTTGGTTAATCACATTAGATTTTAGTTTGTTATTGATTAGTTACAAGTTTAATTTTTCTTTGGGTACAATAGTTACAAATTAACTAGAATGTAACTTATGGTTGTTAGGGTTTGTTACTTAGCTTGTACTTCAAGCAACCTATTATAGACTTGTATATAAGCCAATTCACTTGTACAATCTAATCAATCAATAACACAATTTCACTTTCTCAATTCTATTATCTTACTCTTTCTTCTCATTCTCTTTAAATAACAAAATCAAACAAAACAGAAAAACCCTAGAAACCCTAAAACTGTTTTTTGTTGCTTGTGCAACAATCTTCATAGTTGCGCTAACAATAACATGTAGTTCGGATCATCATTCATGATTCGTGATGTTTTTAATTCATTTGACACCGTAGACATATTTTTAATCTCTTCTTTAAATTTGTTTGAATTATGTGAATTTGTGCATTAATATGAGTAGTAAGGTGGAAATGTGATTGATTTTTTTTTCTTCTTACAAAGACCGGCTTTGGAAACTGTCACGTTGAAGAATTATTTTTACTATATAAATAAACCTGCCTTGCTTTAGCATGAGCTATTCATTTGAACATGGAAATTTTACATTGAGCCTAATTGAAGCTTCTCAACATCTGCAGCTTCTCAAAACTTTTCCATGCTTTGTTACAAGGAGCGATATGATTTGAGTTACTGTGTATTAGTTTAAGTGATATATTTACTACATTGATATCAAAATCCCAATATACTTTTCGATGCCTTTTTTAATCACATTTACTTTTTTCCTTAAAAAATGCCTATGTTCTAGTATTACTATGTATATATATACTAAGTATTAGTGACGGAGCTAGGAATTTTATAGAGTCTAGGCAAAAAAAATATCGCAAAACGTTACTTCCTTCCTGCGAATAATTTCACATTTCCTGCAGATAATTTCACATTTCCTGCGGATAATTTCATATTTCCTACGGATATATTTTTCCTGTGGATCCTAAAATCCTAGTATTACCTCACCTGGGAACCTAAATCTATGGCAAAATCTGCAGGAAATGTGTTTCCTACGGAATTTGCCCAAAAATCCGCAGGAAAAACTAAAAATTCTAGTACTGGCTAGGTTTGCTGCAAGGAAAGTTGGAGCTGAGTCTGGACACTAACCCAGACTAGCTGGGGGTGGCTCCGCCCCTGCTAAGTATATCTTTTTGGTAGGATCCTTCAATCTTGGTTGCAATTTTATGTTTTACATTACCCTTTTTCAATCCTTCAAAATTAATTAGATAAAATCTTTCGATCTATATTACCTTGTATAAGTATTTAGTAAAAGTACCAATGGTATTAGGAAAAATTATTAACGAGTTCAACAGTTAAAAGGATTCAAAATTTATGATGAAATAAATTCTAAGGCTACATGAAAATGTACATGTCTATCTTTAACTTACCCATAGCATATTCTAGTGTTTGTAGAATCATTTCAACCTCATCAAAATTTAAAACACGACAATTAGAAAGCAACCATTTCATGGTTTCTTTCTTTTCTTCTGCATGTGGCCTCTTCAAACTTTCCTGGTATCTTCCCACATAATTGACCTTCCAATTAACATTCAGCAAATCCCCTACAAATAAAGATCATTCATTACCGTAACTACACTTCCATAGCTAACCCCTTACATTCTTTTGAGCACACACTACGTCCTAGTCCTCCATTGCTGATGGTAGAAGTATGAATCCAATGGAGGACGAGAACGCAGTGCCGACTCAAAAGAATGCGGTGTTAGCTCTGGTAGAGCCTCAGGAGATGGATGATGTTTGTTTGTAGAATATTTTGCTGAATGTATTTTGAATAAATGTAATTTGCTTGCATATATGCTCATTGGAAGAATAGGAATTCGTGTGGTTTGAGTTGTTTGTTAGAAATAGTATTGGATGAGACTTTTGTGGTAGTATGGTTTTAAATGGTCATAGGGATAACAAAAGAACGGTAGGTAGAGAGTAAATGAATACAAACTTGTCTGGGAGTGTTAGGTAGGTGGCTGTGATTATTATTCTTTTCGGAAAAATTGACCACAATTCTTGAAGTAAGAATCAAAGTCTCACAAATGAATAATTTTAGAGCAAGATTTTAGTTGTCACAACTACAAATTTAAATTATTAAGACAGACACACAATTGAAAAAAAGGTAAAAAGAGAAAAGGTCAATTTTATAATTCGACAAAAAAATATATAATTTAGGAGTATTGTTTATTCAAATGATTAAATAATGTGCATTTTTGTATGTGCTCAAATGATTTAAATTCGTAGTTGTGATTATACATTAATTATTCGTAATTTTAACGAAAATAGGAGTACTATTCTCCTCGGTAAATGAGTTGAAAAAAGTTTTTACTCCAATATTTTTTTCAAATTTCATTTTTAGTCGGTATAAAAGTTTTCATCCTATATTTGTTCACCAAATGTTTTTTTGTCAATGTTTGTGGTCCTTCTATTGTTTTGTGCAAATATTTTGTTGGTAGGTAGAAGAAATGACAATAACAATTTGAGAACTCATACATACAAAATTGAGGAGTTAGCAATTGACATTTCAATTTCAACTATATATCCTAATATTATCGGTATGATTCATCTAATATTTGGCTTTCAGTTTAACAATTTTAATACTTTTATCAATTCATATATAACTTGTGTATTCTGTTTGTATTGCTTGCGTGGGCTGAGATAGTATTATAGTGTTAGTAATTGCATTAACTTGGTAGATATAGCATTGAAACTTTAGTTCTTAAATAGAACATGTCACCTTCACGGGTTCAAGAAAAACAGGTGGATAGATAAAGTTTATAATTGCACTAATTGATTGGTAGATATAACACGTCCTTTTCATCTGCATATGTTACTTTACTTAATAACTGTATTAGTTCAAAGGAAGATATAGTTTTGAGGTTTCACCTTCGAGAGAAATGCTAATTATTACGGAATATGTATTGCTCATGCTTAAAATGTATACAAGAATGAGAAATTCCACCCTCTGTTCAAAATTGCATTGACAAATCAATACTCGTGTGTAATTTACAAGAAATTGATATTTGCACCGTAGTTAAGGATAATTTTGTTTTCTCAAAACAAATTAAGGCTTCTAGTACAGTAGTTTTCGTTAATGGCACCAAATTTTGAAGTCAGAAATGTTGCATACACACTCTTTTTGATTATACACACACTAAACACCTGTCCATGTGGCTTCATTGTGCTTTTTTTTTTGGCCCATGAGACACAAGGGTGCGACTTCATCGTTTTTCGAGTTATTTAGTGGTTATGACATATCAACGTCCTCCCGAGCAATGTAGGCTCTTCTTCCTCTTGATTTTCCAATGGAGTTGGATTTTTATTTAATTTTGGTTAGTTTTAGACATTCATTCATTAAGTGACTGGCCGTTTCATACTCGTAGCAATTTAAAACTTTCTCCTCTTTCCTTAATTCTCCTCCTTTGCGTGAAGCCTTCTAAAGTTAATCAAGTTTTTGTCATTATGTTTCTAATCATTCTTTTTGACATAGCGGGGTTGTATTCTCTCACGAACAACCTCATTTCGGTGATTATTCACTGAAGTCACTATCTTCTTGAACCAAAAAGGTCGTCTTGGACGTAGAAACCTTTAGCACGGTGGACTTTTTCTCCTTCTTCTTGACACTTTTCTCACTAACTTTCAACCTTGTGATTTCATGCTCATGTCCCTTGAGCTTTCCGAATAGAGTGGTGATGTCTAAAGTGTTAATATTTTGAGACTCCTTGATGGTGGATACCTTTCGTTTTCATTCCTTAGTCATACACCTCAAACATTATTAGTGCAATATTGGTTTGAAATTGTTTTACCAAGGTTTTGTAGCATAATAACTATATGAGTAAATCTCATTTGCATGGAAGAGATGATATAATCTTCTTCCTTATGAACCAACTCATATTGTTGAGTGAGTGTATTAATCTTTGATTGTTTTACATCTTCGGTACCCTCATGGAGAGTTTCAAAAGAGGTACCACACTACTTTAGTCGTATTATACAATGTGAAACCGAGTGATACTCATTTACGCACGAGGTGGAGATAAGTATGTTTCTCGCTTTCAAATCGTATTGGATTTCATTTTATCATCGGTTGTCCAATCGACTTTAAGCTTGTCTAGGAGGACACCGTCGTCGCCATCAACATGAATCTGTGATTGAAACTGCCCATTCACAACAACATCCCAAATATCCACATCAACCGATTGAATATGCTCATGCATTCTTTCCAATAGTCATAATTTTCACCATCTAAAATGGGAGCTCTATTTAATGCCCCTTTACGATCCTTGTTCGTTATATCAACTCTTTCGGTAATTAAATCGTGACCGAAGAGACCAAGCTCTTAATACCATTTGTTGCCCAATGTGACGAATACACTGATAAGCTAGAGAGAGAGGGAGGGGATAACGAGTTTCCATTAAGAAGTTTTTGAAAGCGTAGTTTTACAACTTTTGATAAATTGAATGACTATATGGAATTAAGAACTAGCTTCATATGATAACAAGATAAGCAATAATTCAACTTTGAACCACATATTAACACCTGAATTGTTATTAACCAATCAAATATCAATACACAATTAATTCACAAAACCAATACCAATGTCAACGCAAACATAAACTTATACAACTAATAATTATCACAAAAACTAAACAAGTGCGATCTATGATGAAATAATTTACAAGAAAATAGCAACTATTCCAAGTGATTGATTTTATTAATGTATCTTTAAGACATTGTTAGAGAATCAAGTTCTAAAATATACAATCACTTGGTATAAGATTCAATTGATTTAATCAACAATTTGACATAGATCAAATTATATTGCAATGAGTAAAGAGTAAGGGAGAAGAGAACACCAAATTTATAAAGGTTTCCCCTAATCTTCCTCACTATGAGGTACGTCCTCTCTTCGTAGAAGAAAAAGTCTCTTCTACTGACTTTCATCAAAATGTTGAAAATGTTTACAAGAGTAAATTAAAAGGTTCCTTCAATTTACGAATCAACTCGATCATAAATCTTCTACGGGAAGTAATCACTCCCAAGCCTATAAACTTTAATCCTCCTTGAAATTGGATAATCCCAATATCTTTGAATCTCAAACTTGCATTAAATCCTTCCATCTTCTTACCTAAGAAATCATCTTTCACATTGCCTCGCTTCGATCCCCTTAAACCTTGAATATTTGAGATGCAACCTCCACAATTATCTTTATAGGTGAAAAATATCTCGTTTTACATTAGATCCTTAATGCTCTACCAAGATCCTCAAATAAAACCAAACTTACAATTACCCTATAGCACCATATCAATTTAGATCTCAAATCTTACAAGTGCTCATAGAAAAAATGTTTAATTTGAAGAAGTTTGTAGAAAGAGAGGGAAAAGTCTTGAAGTTTTTTGTAATTTGATTCAACGAGGGATATAATTAGTGGAGGAAAATATATATAGGTGGGTGAGTTAGGAGCAAGTTGGGCACAAGATAAAACTTAAAAGGTGTGTTTGATTCGAATCAGGAAAAACTTCCCCCCACTGTGACCGTTCTCTACCCCATATTTTGCCATTACGGTTTTATAGGATAAACTCCTTGATCAACATGTAATCTCGAACACCATTTTCCTAACAACACAAATAAATTTCCTAATCCTCCTACCTCTTCTTAAAACAAATAAAACCCTAATAAATTTAATCAAAAAATTATAGTCATGAATCCTTAAAGAAGGAAATCAAATAAACAGAAAGAGACAACAAGAAATATTGAATCATAACAAGACAAACGGCCATGGAATACCTTACTATTCCAACAACTTAATATCATGTGAATGATGTCCAACAACAACTGCCAAAAAGACAAACAACGCGAGTTACTACCAATATGAAAACCTAGTAAAATAAAAGGTAATTTACCAAATTTACAATTCAAAACCACATATGCTTCTAAGTAATAACCAATTCTCCTCGACATTAACACCCACCAACAAACATTTGTGAAAATTAACCTTCATACAGGAATTGATTTCAAATTACTCATGGGTTGATTACAATTACCACCAATAGGAAGAATCTATAATTACATGGTAGAATCTGTGTGTTTTTTACACGGTAATTTTTCAGACTTCCTGTATATTACATATTCAATTTTAACAATTAACCTAATATAATATTCAGTTTTCACAAAACCAATTTGAGATTCACATTGTATAGAGTAATGAAAGAATTTCAAATTTTTATATTTTAAGTGGTATTTGAAATGCTATACTTAATTATTATTATTTTGTAGAACTCATGCTTAATTAACTTTAACATAATGCATCATAAAATCTTTTCATTTAAAAAAATCTCTAAAAAAAGTTTACGTGGAAGAATTTGATTCCCCAAAAAAATTCACATGAAAGAATTTGAATTCCCAAAAAAATAACATTACGACCTTAAAAAAAGTTTGTTTTCATAAAAAAGACCCTTTTTTAAGGAAACAACTTTTTTTAATTAAGAGAATAGGTTCTAATAATTTAGAGTTCGATCGGATGTTATGTCAAGTCTTACAAAAAAATTCACTATTTTTTTGAGGTGGCATATTTCACACGCAACATCTATAACTATAAAGGGAAAACTTTGTTTTTAGTGTGACTTTTATTTTAAACCCAAAAATATCCTTGGTAGTTCCACTTTTGTTGTGGCTTTTGTTATTAAACCAAAAATATTTTGGAAGTTCCACATCACTAACTTTCGATTTAACCTGAGGTGTCACGACATTTAAAAGGGCAAACACTACACACATAACATATTTTCTAATTAATTTGTAGTTTTTCGAAAGACAACAAATTATCAATAAAGGTTTGTAGTTCTTATATTTGTGAATAACAAACTATATATTAATTTATTGGCTTAATTACACTTTTGGCCCCCTAAGTTTACCAAAGTTGTGATTTTGGCCCCCTAAAAAAACAACTCTTTTCAGGCCCCTTAAGTTTACTTTCTGTTGCAATTTTGGCCCCTTAGCCCAATTTTGACCCAGTCAACACTAACATGGACGCCACGTGTATAATGTTTTAATTATTTTTGTATTTTTTAATTTTTTTATTTTGT
>Ga0209282_1001337_pt1 | contig 13424 bp, 8 predicted proteins | sample Mtrugardesep15_FD_187529 | JGI IMG/M metagenome (GOLD analysis project Ga0209282, IMG submission 187529) | Root nodule microbial communities of legume samples collected from California, USA - M. trunc garden sep15 (SPAdes) (version 2) | ecosystem: Host-associated > Plants > Roots > Nodule...
TATTAATTCAGCAATGAATAGTAAAGATCAAAATAAACATGGTACTCATATTCCATAAAAAGATGAAAATTTGCAACATCAAAATAAACATTACAATTCATCCTCAAGGGAGGGATGTTTGACTTGGTAGATTGACAAGTAACATTAAAAATTTGCATATCCATAAAAAGAAAAGAGATTATGGTCACATGGAGAGGGTGGTCGAACCAATAACAAGAGGAAACACGATTTTTTTACCTATTATACCATGTTTCTTTTAACTAATTTTTTTTTCATTTGTGAAAAAATGTCCACTGTTGGGATGAAATTTGGGCATTGACATAGAAAAATTTCAAAAGTCTTTAACGAGGAAGATTGTATTTGGTAGCAATTTGGAACCTAAAAAAATCACTTGAACAATAGGACTGATATTTGGATTGCTCATATATTTTATTTTTAAAAGAGGTGAATTATACATAACTCTCTGTTCTTAACAAATTTTGGTGAAAACTCTGGATTTTGTTTGAGAGCAAGAGGGAGGATAAAAAATATTGTTTTTATTTTGACAAGTATGAAGCATTCTCGCACAGTCACTAAGACGTACAATAAACGGTTAATTTGGTCTTTAAATTATCGTTTTTTCACCAATTTAGTCTCTAAATTATTAAAATCAACTAATTTTTCTTTAATTAGTTTGTCATCCACCTATTTAATTTATCAATTAAAAAAATATATTGTTTTTCATGATATTATGTGAATTAAATTGATGTATTATTTTATATTTTATATACATTTTAGTTGATTTTAATAGTTTAAGGATTAAATTGACGTGAGATTGATAGTTTAGAGTTTAAATTGACAATTCCAAATATCTAATTCAACTCCATGTGGTTATAGTTCTATTTGATTGATGAGCAATGTTATATATCTAAAATAATTTTATCACGATATTTGTCCCAAAAAGCATATCGGCCAATCACATTTTGTCTGGCTAGAAATCATGGCATGTTGGTGTTATATACTCCCTTCGGTTACCATTATAAGCAAAATTTCATTTTTTAGATACATTGAATAATTAATGTATTAAGTATATAATAAAGACTATATACATTAACTATTCAATTTATCTAAAAAGTCAAAATTTGCTTATAATAGTGACCGGAGAGAATATACTTTTTAATGAAGCGGTGGTGAAAAAATTGAAATCTAAGAGACATAAACATGCCACGTCATTCTTGAAACCAATCACGAGAACCCATTCGCTATATCAATCATGAGGAATATTAAACACTCACTTTTAAACACTCTCTTTTGAACACCTTTTTTAGCTAGGGATTGCAATGGGTACCCTATGGGTAGGGTACTACAATGCCCTTTCTCATACCTGCATTTGTAAAAAATACTTGTACTTGTGCCCGTACCCTCGTGGGCAACAACTTTAGTGCTCTTCCCCATACCATATGGGTACCTAAGTGCCCATACCCGCACCAATTATCCGCACTTTAACCATGAAATGACAATAAAAACATCACAATTGAAATAAAACTATGATCCAATTTTTTTAAAATTAACTCATAAAATAGATTTAATCGTAGTATTTAGTCAAATAAAAAACATCCAAAATATCTCTAAAAAATATACACCGGCAGGATGGAGTTGTTATTGTATTAAGTAGTTTTTTGGTTTAGGTTTAGGCTTAAATAGATAAATTAATTAATTAATTATACACCAAAAATAAATAATTTTTTTATGATATTATATAAATTTGTATATGTGGGGTTGCGGGGCTGGACATGATAGTACCTTTATTCGTGCCCATACCCATTAAAATTTATGGGTATTACTCAGACCCGTGCGCAAACCCATGAAAGCGGAGTTTTACCCTATCCATTGTGAGTATTTTTTGTGGGTACCCATTAAGTCTGGGTCCAATTGTCATCCGTATTTCTAGCAGTCACTCTTTTATTGGATGAAATTCATGTATGTTCCACAACTTTGTGTGAGTTATATTTTCAAAGTTTAGACTCAGAATGATTTAAACCAATAAAAGAGTGAGTATTAGAGAGTGCTTAAAAAAAGTGTTCCAAGCACTACTCATCAATCATTACCAAAGACATTATTATCCTTTTAGAAATAATACTTCTTTCTTTTCTAAAAGACTCATGTGTCGTTCCCGTGAGTTTAACTTTGTAATAAAACTATAAAAAGACAATAAAAACATCACAATTGAAATAAAACTATAGTCTAATTTTTTTAAAATTAACTCATAAAATAGATTTAATCGTAGTATTTAGTCAAATAAAAAACATCCAAAATATCCCTAAAAAATATACACCGGTAGGATGAAGTTGTTATTGTATTAAGTAGTTTTTTGATGTAGGTTTAGACTTAAATAGATAAATAAATTAATTAATTATACACCAAAAATAAATAATTTTTTTTATGATATTATATAAATTTGTATATGCGGGGTTGCGGGGCTGGGCATGATAGTACCCTTACCCGTGCTCATACCCATTAAAATTTATGGGTATTACCCGGACCCGTGCCCAAACTCATGAAAGCGGAGTTTTACTCTACCCATTGTGGGTATTTTTTGCAGGTACCCACTGAGTCTGAGTCCAATTGTCATCCCTATTTCTAGCACTCACTCTTTTATTGGATGAAATTCATGTATGTTCCACAACTTTGTGAGTTATATTTTCAAAGTTTAGACTCAAAATGATTTAAATCAATAAGAGAGTGAGTATTAGAGAGTACTAAAAAAAAGTGTTTCAAACACTACTCATCTATCATTAACAAAGGCATTATTATCCTTTTAGAAATAATAATTCTTTCTTTTCTAAAAGACACGCGTCTCGTTTCCGTGAGTTTAACTTTGTAAAGACGTTATATAATATATACCTAAATGTCGAAGTTTAAATTGTGAAGACCTCCATAATTCATCTTAAAATGAATTTCTAATCAATAAACTAAGAAAAAAGACACACATTTCTCTCTTCTATTTTTTTATCCATTTTCTCATATAGCAAACAAATTTACTTTAATTTCTCACCTTATTTTTCACAATCAAACCGAACAGACCCTGATTTTTCAAGAGACACGTGACAATACTTGTTCACCTTCTTCGGACCATTGTCGGAGGGTTATGGACACATGGAGAGGGTGGTTAAACCAAGAACAAGAGGAAACAAGATTTTCTACCTTTTATTTCTGCCATGTTTCTTTTCACCAAGTTTTTTCAATCGTGGAAAATGCTTGCTGTTGGGATGAAATTTAGGAAGTGGCATGGGGAAAATTTCAAAAGTCTTTAACTAGGAAGATGGTAGCAAATTGGAATCTAAGGCCACTTGCAATGATAATACATATGTTTGGATTGTTCATATCTTTTATTCTTGTAAAAGTATCTATTTAGCTTAAAACACAAAACAAGAAGATGAACAAAGCTGGTAAAACAAACGCTTTGACCATACAGTTTGTGAAAAACAAACTCCATGGCCAAGCAGTAATTTTTATTCCATCGATTATTTATTCACTTCCATACACAAAAAACAAAGCCTAAGGGACTTTGTTTCATCACATGCATATGGTATATACTAACATAGTTAACTACATTTTGGATAGCAGAAATTAGTGATATCAGTGCAACGGCACTGTGGAGGAAAAGACCTTGTGCAAAGGCAACTTTTGCAAGCTGAGTGACATGTTTCTCCAATATCAGTACAACGACACTGAGGAGGGATTGATCTTGTGCAAGGGCAGAAATTACAGCATGCTGTGGTTGTGGATTTGACATCATAAGTACCTTCACCATTGAAGAGCAGTTGAGTGATGAAGGATGCTCGATCGAAACGAGCATCAACCACGGTTGAAGTGAAGCCCAAAAGGAAAACCAACAAAGCTAACTTCATCATTGCCTTCTTGTTCATCATCGACTCCATTGTTGTATCTATGTATATCTTTCTTTGCAGCTAGCTGCCTAGCCACATGTGTCTATTTATATAGATATTATTCTAAAATATATTACTCCCTAAAAATAAATTAGGCATGTCTAGGGTATCGCGTGGAATGCGTGTCCCATATAATATTTTATTTTGGGAACAACTCCTTTTAATTTCTACCGAAAAATGTTTAATACTAATCTTTTCTTTCTCCTAGTATAAATTTTTTTGTAAATATTCTCTACCCGACAAGAGCTAGATGCCCCTACCACATGTAGGGGTCACTTCCCGGTTCATAAGCCCTTCCCTTCCATTATTAATTAAATCCATCCATGACATTTTGTATCTAACAAAACCCACTTGACCTTCCCGCTTGCCTGTAGAATCTAAAAAGCAAACTCAAATCCATGTCGAATCTTTCCTTTGGTTGCCTGCCGACCTATTACATTAAAGACCGGCAATCGAATCTTTGCTTGGCTTGAAGTATGTTTATAATAAAATATGCTTATAATTGATCCCGACAAGTTTGGTTATTGTCGAGTCGTATTGTTTCTACCTCTAAAGTTGATTCTACTTGATACTAGAATTTGTAGCTTTTGATTTTAGAATTGATTTTCACAAACAAATTTATAATTCAACTCATTTTTACATAAATGTTTCTAAACACAAATCACTTTTAGTCAGAATTATTTTTAATCAAAATCAATTCTATCAAAATCAATTCTCCCTACCACACAACAAAACAAATACTTTGGTGAAAAAGTTGGCTCATCTATAGATACGACTAAATTCTTTCTATCAAAATCAATTCTTCCTAAAAAAAGAAAAGAAAACCAACAAACAAAATAGTCTCCCATCACCCAACACCCGCAATAAGACCGGCCTAAAAACCCTCCATTAAAAATGTGAATCTGAAAGGGAGATGGATTGAGCTTACTACCCTGAAAACAAAGACACAATGATCAAGACAAACCAAAGATTTCACTCAAAAACAGCCAAACACATCCCCTCCTTAATCAACTATAGGTCCTAACATACAACTTTTCAATTTTTGAAGTTGTATATATATATATGATAAGAAACAAACTTCTTCAACTCAGCAACTCAAAAAAGTTTTATATCATTAAATTTCAACAAAAAATTACTTATTTAATCATAATCATTAAACTTTTGAGATGTTAATTAATTAAACTATAAACTATTAAAAATACCTAGTATTCTCCATTTTTTTTAATAATTCATAAAAAGTTAAAAATATAAAAAAAAAAATAATATTTCCAATTTATTCCACCAATATTTATTGATTTGAATTTCGTTCTTCATCTGGTTCTTAATTAGCTCCATCTTTGGAGTTTATACATTTATTACAAGAGTATATGTAATCTTCACAACGACATGTTGGAGGCAACCCTGACTCACAAACGCAACTATCACAACCTGGACGACAATTTCGTCCTATAGCATCGTTACAACGACATGGAGGAAAAGTTGAACTTGAGCATTCACAGTCGTTGCAGCACCCTTCATTATTTTGCTCTTGAGTGATGATAGTTGTTAGATCCAAACGAGCATCAACAACAATTGCAATGAAACCTAAGAGGAAAAGCAACAAAGATAACTTCATTATTGCTCTCAATAATTCTTTATCACACTTACAAGAGGCAAGCAACTACATGGGTCTATTTATATAGAGTACAATTTTATTTAATTATTTAAATTAACTATTTACAATATATGAAAACCTAAAAGGGTTTTTTTTTCTTAGAAAAATTAATATTTTTAATAAGAGTCAATCATGGTGGTCAATAGTGATTAATATGGTATTAAAGCTAATTATTTTTTGAGAAAAAATTAAATATTAATTAAATGATATAATATATACTCCTCCGTTTTAAATATAATCAAAATTGATTTTTTTAGGTTCATTCAATTAATGATGTATGTAGTACATAATATGTATCACATACATCATTAATTAAATGAACATAAAAAATCAATTTTGTTTATATTTAGAAACAGAGGGAGTATAAGGGAAATGTTAACTTGTGCCCTCTTGAAACATGTTAAGAATTCCACTAATAGAAATTGTGTTTATTTATTGCTCAAAATGTTTAATACTACCTCTTTCCCTAATTATAGGGTCATTTTGAGAAAAATACGGGAATTAAGAAAGTTGATTGTTGAATTAATTTTGTTGACAATTGTTATTGTTTTACATTAATGGAATGAAATTAATGCTTAACATGTGCCATAAACGCACAAGTTAGTATGACCCTATATATAAAATGTAGGAGGATGCGTAGCTCACTTGATTGACCTAAAAAATTAAAGGAGGTAAGGAGTAATGATCCATGGTTCGAATTTTAACAAGAGAGAAAATAATATAAAAAATAAATAAAATGTAAAAAACTATAAAAGGTGATGGACAAACACAAACATAGTTTTAGTTCAATGCTCCCAGGCGTAAATCACTCATCGCGAGCTGGGGTTCTACCTTACATGTCGAGCGGTGATGTAGGAGTTGGGAGCTAACATACCGAAAAGTTAATGATTCTGTTGTTTAGATTTCATCTATCCTTTAATGTTTTTTGATTTAGAGTGACATGAATCTCTATCTCCATTGTAAATGCTCATTTTTGAGAGCGTATAGTTCGTTAGTTTGAACTTGTTTTTATGGGAAACATTGGGTTTCTCCTATATTCGATATATTTTTATGCTCGATGGATGAACTTATTGTGGTAAGTTCTCTTCCCCTAAAAGTGTAAGTATCTACTGCGGGATGTGGGTTTTACCTAATTTATAGTTTTTGACCATTAAGCCAACTAAGAGAATGAACTCGGAGGGTGAATTTAGTTTGTTAAGTTGTTTAGCTTCTCCTCCATAATAGGAACAAGAACAAACTCCAACTGAAAAAATCGTTAGTGAAGTATGTATAAGTTTATCATTGATACATTAGTAAAATGTACGAGAACTTTTAACTTAGTTGTATTGGTGAACATAAATCCATTTTGGTGGAGTGTATGGCTCCTTTGTCTTCGCGTGGAAGTCTTGAGGAGTGAGTGTGTTCATCACCTACGATGTCAGCAAGGGAACGGATGATCCCCTATCGAAGTCAATTGATGTAAATTGGCTCCAACATGGTGTATCTCTAGTGATGTATGAGTCTGTTAATTGACTTGCGATTCCTTTATTTATTTTCAAGAAGAAAAGTCTGCAACGTCAATGTAAACACTTGCAGAAAGTGCACTATGAGGATAAATTTGTGGTCTATGCAGAGATTTTTCATGGGATATAAGAATTAGCCAAAAATGTCAAGTATTTGATTGGCTAACTATAATGTAATTATAAAGTAAATGTCACTTATCTTTGAGCTAACAAATTTCATTCGAGTTCTTGCACGGTGTAATTTGTTGTTAAGATATCGCGTAACTTTATAACTTGACTCCATTGTTGTATGTCAAGCTTAAGAAGCTTGGTTAGTTTGTTTTTAACAACGAAATCTGATGATGTTTGATGAAGTTGAACTGGTGTGTTCAAGTACTCCTTGAGTTGTTTGGTGGAACACTCATCAAGTCATGTCTTGGGCATAAGACATGACTAGTTTTCTTCAAATTATAAACTATAAATATTATGTCTTGGACATAAGATTAAATTAATTAAATTATAAACTATAAATATTATACTAGTTTTCTTCAAATTTTGTTAATAATTCAAAAAATAAAAATTAATATTGCAAATTTATTCCATCAATCAATATATTTTTTTTTTGCATCTTATTCTTGCCCTGGTTTTTAATTAGCTCCATCTTTAGAGTTTGTACATTTATTACAAGAGTAGATATAATCTTCACAACGACATGTTAAAAATGGACCAAACTCACAATTGCAATTATTGCAACCTCGGTGACAAAGTGCTCCTGTATCATTGCATTTACAAGGAGGAAAAGTCGAACTTAAGCATGGACAGTCATCGCAGCACACTTCGTCTATCAATTTGACAGCATCACCATTCAGAGTTATTGGATCCAAACGAGCATCAACCATAGTTACAATGAAAGTCAAGAGAAAAAGCAACAAATATATCTTCATCATTGCCTGCTTGTTCAAGTGCATTATTGCTCTCTATAATTCTCTAACACACTTGCAAAGAGCCAAGCAACTACATGGGTCAATAGTGATTGGTTAGATAAATTTGAATGATATTTGATAGATCAAAACAATAAGAAAACTGCAATTTGGCGTCGTCCCAAAGTCCACACTAAAAAGGTAAAAACAGACGCTAACACTGATTTAGTGTCAGATTAGCGTCGATAACGGAGCAAGCTAAAAAGTTGAAGCTATTTGGTAGCGTCAACTACCGTGAATCCGCGGCTATTTTAGAGTCGGCATTGTTGTTAAAGTCCGACTCTATGCCAATCGAATGCTAAATTTGGCAACTTAATCAAAGTCAACCAATTCATATAGCGTCAGACAGAGTGTACATTTGTTCAAATAGTCAATTGCGGTTCTCCCAACGTGCAGCCTCAGCTAGGCCAACGCTAATATTTTCGAGAAATAAAGAATTAATGTAGAGTGCCTAAGGCCGACTCTACATCGACACTAATAGAGTCAGTGCCGACGACCGACGCTAAAATTGGAGTCTAAAATCACGTTTTCTTGTAGTGAATACCGCACCTTAAGCATTTCATGTGTTTACCTCTTAAAATGCAATATTGTTGATAGTCGAAGTCAAGGTGGTTGATCACAAGTGCCGTATATGTTTTCATAAATTGCCAATATATTACAATTTATTTCATCAATCAATATTTATTAATTCAATTAAATTATAAACTATATTAAATTGTACTAGTTTTCTACAATCTTTTTTATAATTAAAAAAAATTAAAAATATAAACATAATATTGTCAATTCATTCCATCAATCAATATTTATTGATTTGCATTTTGTTCTTGCTATGGTTCTTAATTAGCTCCATCTTTGGAGTTTGTACATTTATTGCAAGAGTAGATGTAATCTTTGCAACGACATGTTAAAAATGGTCCACAATTGCAATTATCGCAGCCTCGGTGACAAGTTCGTCCTGTATCATTGCATTTACAAGGAGGAAAAGTCGAACTTGAGCATGAACAGTCATCGCAACACACTTCGTCTATCAATTTGACAGCATCACCATTCAGGGTTGTTAGATCCAAACGAGCATCAACCATAGTTGCAATGAAACCCAAGAGGAAAAGCAACAAATATATCTTCATCATTGCGTGCTTGTTCAACTGCATTATTGCTTTCAATAATTCTTTAACACAATTACAAAGAGGAAGGCAACTATATGGGTCTATTTATATAAAGTTCAGTCTTCTTTAATTATTTAAATTAAATATTAACAATATGTTAAAAACTAAAAGTTTTTTTTAGAAAAATTAATAGTTTTAATAAGAGTCAACCATAATGGTCAATAGTGATTAATATGGTATTAAACTCGATTATTTCTTGAGGAAAAAAACTAAATATTAATTAAATAATATCATAGTAGTATATTTAAAATGTAGAGGGATGAATAGCTAAGGATTTAAAGGGGCAAGAAGTAAAGATACAGGGTTCAAATTATGACAAGAGAAAAAGCAGTTTAAACAAAAATCAAAATGTAAAAAACGAGAAAAGGTGATGTTGAGGTGTTAGTGTTAATGAAAGAGTTGCAATATAAATGATAAGTGCCAAAATATTGTTATTTTTTATAGCACTTATCGACTTGTTTTTTCAAGTAATTCAGTACAACGACCCCCCCTCAATTTCATATAAATATCGTTTATATTCATAAACTGTACCGGAAAGCTATTACGTCGACTTCCAAAACATTTTTATAGGTTTTGAGCATGGCTACACCAACACGGAGTAAAAGAAGGCAAGCACATGCACTTGAAGTTAAGCTAAAGCAATGCAATGACATCTAGTGAAAAGCACGATTCGCTAGGCGAATTGAGCATTGTGAAAGCGAGCCAAAACAAAGAGTTCCAGAAGGAAAAGCCAAAGACAATTCACCATGCGGGATTTAGTCGATTAAGCGAACTAAGGTGAATCATGAAATATCTAAATACAATTGGTTTTTCTCTCTTTTGAAGAAACCTTGATTCGCTAGACGAGCTTGACTTCGCCTAGCAAACTTAGGATTTCAAAACCTCTATAAATAGAGGTGTAGGTCATTCCATGAAAATGAACCTTTGTAAAACCAAACCAAATAAAATAGAGAGAGAGGACAAAGAGCATGAGTTACCATTGGAGGGATAGAGAAGCTTCTAGGCAAGCTTGTTGATTCTTCCTCAACATCTATCGCGGGTAGGTCTATATTCATGTATAGCTTTCCGAGCTTATGTCATGGAAACAATCGACTATTTTGCAATAGGTGAATTGTAAGTCAGTTGTTTTTATGGATCTTATGGCATTAACATTAGCAAGAGACGTACCCTGAGGGATAGATGGAGTTATATCTGAAGCATAAAAAGTATACAATCGATTAAGTTGAAACATACGAGAATAATATTGAAATTCAATCCCAACACAACTCTATCTATTCTTTTTCAATTTACTTTGATTCACGTCACTAAAACACTTTTAAAAACACTTGTTCAGAAAATTTGTGATACATACTAATATCGAGCTAAGCGTAGTCTCTGTAGATTCGATACTTAATTTTTTGCTAAAAATCGGCATACTTACCACTATGTTGAGGAAACCTGAAATCCTCTTTTATCATGAGTCACTTAAGAACCCATGTAGGCGACCAACGTGCTCCGGTGTTGACCAATACCACTCTTTTAGATTTTAAATTATATTTTTTGCTTTGAAAAAAAAATTATTTTGGACTAGGATTGAACAAAAAGGAACAAGAAATGCTTTTAAATTTGTTTAAATTTTTTTTACTAACAATAAATATGTAAAAAAAGAAAATTGGTATACTTCAATAAATAAATTGGATAGCTAGCTACATCCATTGAAAATATAAAAATATTTGGACTGAATTTTTTAAAAGAATTTTAGTGAAGTGTTAACATATTAATGTTAACTAAAAAAAAATTAAAAATATTAATGTATTATTTTGATCTATCAATTACCATTCAAATCTATCCAACTCATCTATTTTGTCAACCTTACTTGAAGAGGACCGCAAATCCACATGCACACACATATATTGTTGCAGTTTACACATGTTAATTTCTTCCCATTTTATGGATCAATATAATATAGACCTCTAACAATGGTCTAAAGAAGAACCGTTATTATTTTAGGTGAGGTTCAATAAATTTTCCTATAATTTCTCATTTGGTACTGTTATGTATATATACAAAGAGGAATGCTAGTAACACTCACTTTTTAACACTCTCTACCACTTACTCATTTATTGGATGAAATATATGTATGTCCCACCATTTCGTGGGGGTTCAATTTTCAAAGTATAGACCCGCAATGATTTAAACCAATAAGAGAGTGAATATTAGAGAGAGTATTCAAAAGAGAGTGTTGCTAGCATTACTCTATATACAAAATAACTAAACCTAAGTGGAGTGAGTCAGACTAACAGATATCTTACAGACCCTCCACTAATTAGGTGAGTAAATAATGAGTCAACAACAGATTTACAAATCATAATAATTAAAGGAAATTAAATTCTAATTATTATTATTGATATCCTCTCGCAAGTTGTATGGTCTGAAAGAGAGATACAACTTGGGCAGTAAGTAATCGAACCTAGGACGAAGCAGAGGTTTGGTTAGAATATCAACAAGTTGATCAACAGTAGAAACAAAGGATACTCGAAACTTTCCATGTTGAACATTTTCTCGGACAAAATGATAAGTTAAGGCTATATGTTTCATCCGAGAGTGAAATACAGAATTAGCACTAAGATGGGTAGCACCGAGGTTGTCACGATAGATGACTGGATTGACTGTTGGAGTGTGGACAAGTTCGATGAATAGGGAAAAGACCCATAACAGCTCACTCGCCGTGTCAGCCATCCTTGTCACCCACTCAATCCGCATCCGAGTACACGTGGAGATTTAGTAGGGCGGTCGCCGAGATGAAGACGCCTTTGTCACAAGAACCTCCCACGTATCTGAGCACTCTTTTGAGTGCAGTCGAATGCGTCGTTCTTGGGTTCTACATGAATTGAGCGAGTTTGTTGGTGATCAAAGCAATGTCTGGGCGAGTAAGTCTCAAGTATTGGAGGTTTCGAACGTGCGCTCGATACTTGGTTGGGGAGGGTAGGAGATCGTTGAAATCCTTGAGTAACTTATCTGTGGTAGACAGTGGAGTGGATGTTGGTTTCGTATCTGCCATGCTTGATTTATGTACTAGATCAGTGAAATATTTCCTTTGTGAAAGGAATATACCCGCAGTAGAGGGAATCATTTCGACTCCCAAGAAATAACTAAGACATCAAAGGTCTTTCAAAGAAAAGCGAGCGACGAGTGTGGCGATGAGTGTGGAGACCTCTGTAGGAGAACTCTCGGTGACAATGATATCATCAACATATACTAATAAGTACAGTGTAACACCTGATTTGTGGTGGATGAATAAAGAGACATCAACAGTGGAATTAACGAAGCCAAGGGATAGTAGGAATACCCGAAGCTCCGTAAACCAAGCACGAGGTGCTTGCTTTACCCCATAGAGTGCCTTTTTGGGGAGGGAAGTTTTTTTGACAAATCCAGGTGGTTGTAACATGAATACTTCCTCCTTGAGCGTCCCTTTGAGGAACGCATTATTGACATCAAGCTGACGAAGGGACCATACTTGACAAATTGCAAGTGTAAGGACAATTCGAATAGTCACCGGTATAACAACTGGATTGAATGTTTCCATGTAGTCACAACCATGTTGTTGATGAAATCCTTTGGTGACTTGTCGTGCCTTGTAACGATCAATGGAGCCATCTAGATTTCATTTGATACGAAAAACCCATTTACACCCAACCAAATTCCGAGTAGAGGACCGACTAACAAGATCACAAGTTAGTCATTCGGTGGGGGCATCAACACAACAATAGGCGGGGCGACTGGTTTTTGTGTGGGCGAGCACTAGGTGGGGGCGGTGGTGGAGGCGTTGTCGATGTTGTGATGTGGGCCAGCTCATTAGATATTGGGGATAGAGGCGAGGACATTTTAATGTTTTGGGCGACCTCATTGCAGTTTGGAGAAGAGGGAGAAGAAGGTTGAGTGGGTTAGGCGAGCTCACCCGAAGTTTGTTAGGAGGACGAATGTTGTTCAGTGGTGTGAGCGAGGTCATTGGGCATTGGTGATGAGGGCGTACATGAGTGAGTGATATGTGCGAGTTCATTTGTGATTGGAGTTGCAGGCTTTTTAATGATTTGAGTGAGCTTGTTTTTGTTTGGCGAAGCGAGCGTCGATTTTGGGGAGAGTGCATGAATTTGATCAGTGGCAAGGGAGCTAAACGGAAATTCCGATTCGACAAACTTTACATGGAGAGAGGTATAAATTTTCCCATTGTGGGA
>Ga0209282_1001338_pt1 | contig 13422 bp, 7 predicted proteins | sample Mtrugardesep15_FD_187529 | JGI IMG/M metagenome (GOLD analysis project Ga0209282, IMG submission 187529) | Root nodule microbial communities of legume samples collected from California, USA - M. trunc garden sep15 (SPAdes) (version 2) | ecosystem: Host-associated > Plants > Roots > Nodule...
CATTTCGTGTAACATGTTTCAGGTACCATGTCCCTCGATCATGGTTGAAGCCAACTCAAAACCTATTGGTTATTTTTGAGGAACTTGGTGGAGATCCTTCAAAGATTTCACTTGTAAAAAGAACAGTGAGCAGTGTCTGTGCTGATGTATCAGAGTACCACACAAATATTAAGAATTGGCACATTGACAGCTACGGTAAGTCTGAAGAATTCCGTGCACCAAAGGTTCACTTGCAATGTAGCCCTGGCCAGACCATCACTTCAATTAAATTCGCAAGCTTCGGAACTCCTCTCGGGACTTGCGGTAATTACGAGCAAGGAGCTTGTCATTCGCCTACATCCTATGCCACTTTAGAGAAGGTGATTTACCGCATACTCTTGAAATGATTTCACAATCCACTACATTGACTTATAGTTAACCAATTTTCTTTTTTGCATCTTTTTTTCACAGAGATGTGTAGGGAAGCCAAGATGCGTAGTTACTGTATCAAACAGTAATTTTGGGAAAGATCCTTGTCCGAGGGTGATGAAGCGGTTATCAGTTGAAGCTATTTGCACTCCAGCTACTACAAATTGGAGGGGTTAATCCTTTAATTAGTTAAGGAAGCGTCATTTTATGTGTAGAGTGCAGTTACTTAAACCGCAAGAAATAGGAATGCATAATAAATGCAGTTGTTATAGGTAAAGTTCTAGTGCGAAGGGGTTGTGTAAATTATTGATAGGTAGATAGGTGAATCTGAAAACAAGGGTCTGAATGAAATTCGGACCCTTGTGTGTGAATTTAGATACCAGTCCCCGGCCTTTTAACCGGATATGGGCACTGGTGGGAAAGAGGCAACTGAATTGGTTTGAGTGATTTGTGTTTTTTATTTTGAGTTGAGATATGGTGCAAAACAGGTTCAAGTTAGGAGTGGATCCTAATGTAACCACTGTTTGATGAGGTTTATTGTCATAGAATAGAAAGTTCATTGTTCTGTCTACTATGTGCAAAACATGAGAATGTGAAGTTTAAATTATTTTTTGTGCATAAAGCAAAGCTGTTATGGCAAATGATGTTTTTTTTCACCGTCAAATTGGTCCAGATCTCCAATTGAAAGAAACTTGCACAAAAAAAATACAAAGAAAGCTTAATATAAGGAGATATATATATATTCTTCGGTAAAAATGTTGATTTATTGTGAAAAATAAATCTATTGGTTACTGTCTTATCAAAGTGGAAAAATAATTGTTCAACATCTACATTCACACAATTTATGATCAATGATGTGACATATAGCTAGCTACTCTTGTTCAAGTTCTTGATAAAAAAATGTGAACCATATGCATACATACCCATCAACTAAGACTTCCATTATATAGCAAGCTATGTTTATCTCAACCCGTATTTTTTCCCCCTAAAAAATGTGCTTTATTGCCTCAATATTGTATCTAAAGAAAAAATGTCACTTTTAAGATAGACATTCACTTTTGTTTAGCCTAAAATTATAGGGGAGAAAATGAAAATATGAGTTGGAACCAAAATTACAATAAATGTGAAAGTCGAAGACCAAATAAATTGATTGAAAAAAAAGTGGACTATTTTCTTAAGTTTGATATAATAGGGGAATATTGCACCATATTTAATTTTATATAAACATATGTGGTGGACAATTCATTTTTTCATTTTATTTTACTATGATATTTTATCTTGTATCGACTTCTGTCAAGTAAATCATGTCTTAGAAAGGGAGGTATGAAGGTTTCAAGAGAATGGTTAATGTTTTTTTAATCTCCATCGATAAGTTGGATGAGTTAAAGACACAACTTAACCAATACTTTGTTCATCTTGGTAAAAATCAAACCGTGTTTCATGTTTTTGTACAAGTATTATGCATAAATGTAGGGATTGATAATGACAAAGGAACTACTATGTATCATCATGAGATGTTTAACGATGTTGACAATGTAATATCCCTGTTTTCTAAATGGCTGAAAATAATAAGTTATATCATTGGGTTAGTAAAAAGTGCTAATGCCCAAATTGTCGGTAGAGATTTGGATTTGGTGGAATCTCTTGTAGTTTTAAGTTATTTGATGTAATGTAGTTTAATGTTGTCAATTTTAGAAACGTTAGATTAGATTGTTGTTGAATTTCAATCGTTTGTGTATGGTTAAATTAATGTTGGACAAAAATAAACGATATTTATTCATTCAAATTGATAAAGTACATCGATATAATACAAATTCAAAGTCGTTAAAAACAAAAAGAATAAATATGCGAACAAACTCATGTCATCCATGTTAACAACATAATACGGCAAAGTATGTATGCGTATAAATATGAATATGTTTAAGTTTTTGGAATGCTCATGTCTTCAAATCTGCAACGTTGACAACGTCAAAATCATTGATTGAATTTGCAATGATCAAAACTAATTTTTCAACCGAGATAAATAAACACAGTACTAATACTAGAAATAAAAAACACAATGCATATATATGGCAAATTAAAAGAAACATAGTCATGTTAATACGACGAAATCACAAACACAAACGAAATAAGACAAATAGTATGTGAAAACCAATTGTTTAACTAAAAGAAAACGAAAAACTATTTGGATGAGTGATTTTGAGTCAAAATTAACCATAAATCACCCTCTTGGTAGATCGAGAAGAGAAACGATGACAATGTGTAATATTATTAAATTACAAATGACGATGTTTTGTTGTTGGATTATGAGCGATAATTGTTATTGGATTGGTGTAATGTTTGTTGAAAGGTGTTTTTGATTAATCGGTGTTTAAACAATCCGTTTTATGTCTTGGATGTGCATTCAAATTCTGCATATTGCATTTATTTATCTCTAAAACTGACTCCCTAAAAAAAAAAACTATTAAACTGATACTTAATTGTCATAGATGTCAACGATAGTTAATTTTCATTAAAAATATTTTCGTCCATCCTACATTTTTTTTTCAAAAATAAATTATATTTATCAATATAATACAAATTCAAAATTTTTAAAAACAAATATAATGAATCTGAGAACAAACTTACGACATCCATATGTTGAAAGCTAATCTTTGAACATAAATCGAATAAATACCCTACTAAAACGGAAAATGAAAAACACAGCACACATATACCAAAAAATCAAAACAAAATCATGCAAAAACAACACAATCATAAAAACAAAAGAAATAATATTAAAAATACGATTGAAATAATTTATTTAACTAAAAATATATAAACACACACAATTTATAGTATACTAATTAAATTAGACTCGGAATAAAAAAGAGTGGAATAGTTCAGTCGTTCTTGGTGCAAGTAAACAAAGTGAGAGTGTTGATCATTCCACTTTGAGCGAAACCTTGTTAGTTCTTCCTTCTCCATGTCCATAGTTCCCAAAACAGAGAAAAGCACCCCCGCTATCCCCGTCGTCGACCTCGACAGCGACGACGACGAAGGCACCTCTGCCACAATGAGCGACATTCAATTACCACTTCAGCAAAACCCTCCGGAGTTAATTTCACCTCCGGTGGTTTCTCAAAGCCAAAGCTTCTGGAAAGCCGGTGATTACGTTGCTGGTCCTTCTTCAAAACCATCTCCTTCTCAAGGTATTCGCTTTACAACTTTTTTCATTCTTCGAATTTAATTTAATTATTGTATTTTGTATTGTTATCTTATTGATTTTGCCCTAATTGTGTTTAGGTCATTTGGATCATGCACGTGTTCATCCTAAGTTTCTTCATTCTAATGCTACTTCTCATAAATGGGCTTTTGGAGGTCTGTTTTCTTTTACCTCATTTCTATTTCTGATCGTAATTATTTGTTTGGTAAGAAGATAGTCATTAGATTTTTCAAAAAAAGAAGTCATGTTGGCCATATAATATAAAGAGAGATAGAGACGGTGTTACCAACGACAAAGGTCAAACCGTCAAATGAGCAAGGTTTCCAAGTTCCAACTAATGATGAAAGGGCATGAGACGGCGAAGAGGGGAAAGAAAATGTGACAGTGGATGTCGCCCACCATGTGGAGAATTGGTTGGTGATTGGACTATTTGAAATGGCTGATTGGGCACTATCGCATTCATGGTGAGGGGTAGCTGGTTGAGAAATGAAGACCCTTAATTACAATGGGTTGGCAGGTTCATGTCATTTCCCCCACCAAAAGAGGTACGATGAATATGTTGGCATGTTTGTCCATTCCTCTCCTCATAGTTATGGAAGAGGTTAATGTTGGAGGGGCTCACATGGGTCATGTAACCGAAGTGGAGACTGTTGATGGCACAACCCGCATGGGAGAAGTGGTGGATCATTGAGCTGAATATGACAATCTTCGGCAAATGTTGGTCGCCTATGCTGAGCAAGACTCTGATACTATGTTAGGTATTAGAATGAAAAGAGGGAGAGAGCAAAAGCTAGAGAAAGTGTTTGGCTGATGGTTTCACGTTCAATGGATACTAAATGAATTTATACACATAATCAAATAGCGACAAACATTATCAACCAACTAACTAAGTGTAATAGAAACCTTGACCTTCCTTCTGTTAGTTCCACTCAAGATTTTGATTGCTTGGCAATGCCAGAGCTTGACACAAGACACAGCTTATGTTCTCACTTTCTCAGGCTTTTTGAAATGTCCATCAGGCAATGGCAATCATTTGACACCCCTCTTGTGTCTGCACCGAAGAAGTTAAAAGACTTCATATCATATTGACTCAATTTTGAAGTTGCTGTCCAAGTCCATTACTGTGATTTTGGGGGTATTTTTCTATATTCATAATGAGGGGCTAGTATTGGATATCTAGAGCATGGACACATATGGATGGCCGAATAATAGATATAGGATACTGTTTTAAAATTTAGTCTAGGTCTAACTCAACTCGGAAAGCTAGCTCAAGGAATGAGGACTGCTAAAAGTAATGTACTAATTTGGCGGTATCTCAACATGCTTCTTAGGTGATTTTGGATATCTGATCGAAGAGGGTTTATACTATCTTATTGCTCTCTTATCAATGTTAGATGCAGACTTTTTTTTTAATGTTGTTGTGAACAATAGGAATTAGGACTGCTAAAACCTAAGTACTAATTTGGTGGATCTCAGCATGCTTCTTAGGTGATTTTGGATAGCTAATAGAAGAGGGTTTATACTATCTTATTGCTCTCTTATCAATGTTAGATGAAGACTTGTTTTTTTAATGTTATTGTGACAACTATTGAGAGAGTTTTGGTATTTGATGTTTTACTCTTTTATTAATATCTGCCTCTCATTATTGGCAGCTATTGCTGAGCTAGTGGATAATGCTGTTGATGAGGTATGATTCAAGTCGATAATTTTTTTTTCTAAGTAGGGAGACAGTATTAGTTAATCAACATGAAAAATATTGTTGAATGTTTGTTGCTTACATAAGTGCTCTCTTAATGTTATGTTATGATTATGACATTTAAAACTGGCATTAGTACACGGTTGAGGTTGAAGGATCGGTCAAAAATTCCCGTTCCCATGTTCATTGGTTTTGAATTCCCTTTGACTAGTAGTCATGATTGGTGATCATTCCACCCTAGGTGTTCCGTGGCATCCAGGTTAAGTAGTCAATCCCGGATAGCGGCACGGAGGAGCCAACCCCAAAAGTGGGGATGGCGGGATAATGTATAACGGGATGACCGCTATTTGATCATATTTTTGGAGAAATTACATGAATAATACTATAAAGTATAAGCAAACATATGTTTGCTATAAAATTAAACAAATGACTAAAAACTCATGAAGCATTCATAAATCAAAACACAATTCTTATTATTCAAGTCCTTCCAATGGTGAAAGAACAAAGTCAGAACAAAGACAGAAAGAAAAAGAAAACATAGAAAGAAAAAGAAAAACATAGAAAGACAAACTTAACAGAAGAAGGGATTCAGAACATAGAAAGAAAAATAGAACAGAGGAAGAGAAAACATAGAAAGAAAAATAGCATAGATTCAGAACAAAGAAAGAAAAAGTAAACATAGAAAACATATGAGAGATGATAGGACATAGAAAGAATGAGAGATGGAACAAAACAAAGCCACGGAACTTAACAGATATGAGAAAACAGAGGAAGATGAAATGGTTAGGGTTATAATGGGCGACGGGGCTATGGATGAAGAGTTAGAGAGAAGAGTTTTTGAGATGAAATTTTGTTAGGGTTAATCCGAATTCCCCAAAATAACGAATCAGAGCCCGCTATCTTCCCGCTACGCTGCTATAGCACTTGGGGCGCCGCCCGCTATTGCAAACTGCTCTGCCATTCCTGGCACAGCCCATGACCGCTCCGCTATAGCGCACTATTTACTACCTTGTATCCAAGAGCTAGCTGAGTGGGCTTCTTGCTGGGAGACATACTTGGAGTTGGAGACTTCAAGTGATCTGTAATCTTATGGGCAACCTTTGGGTCATAGTATGTCAGACATGCTGCTGCACCCTAAGTTGTGTTCTTAGAGCAATTGATACTCACTTCTACTTTTAGCAAAAAAAAGTTAAATGGAATGTTAAGTATATTTTTATAGTTTTGAGTTTTGAATGGCACATAAACATATATATTTAGTTTGAATTAACAATGTCGGAGACTATTTGCTTGGCTTAAAACTGTAAAATAACTTGCAACTCTTGTCTCTGATCAAGGCCTGCCAACATGTCAGAACTTTTTAAAAAGCTACTAATAAATTACTGTTTTCATAGAGCAATAGTACTGAATTTTCCTTTGTACTATTAGATTCAAAATGGTGCAACTTTTGTTAAGGTTGACAAGCTTGAGCACATGAAGGATAATTCACCAGTGCTATGTTTTCTAGGTATGCTATCCAAACATGCATAATATCTACTATTGTAGTAATTTAATAATTTATGTTGGCCTGATATGATAGTTGTTGGCAATAAATTTAATAGAGCACATGTTTCCTATGCAGATGATGGTGGGGGGATGGATCCTAACTCATTACGGAAGTGCATGAGCTTGGGTTATTCTTCAAAGAAGTCGAAGACAACAATTGGACAGTGTAAGTGTGTATCTGAAATCAGTCTATTTGTTTCTTTAAGCAGTGGCGGTTGCACAATCATATGAGAGATAAATGATTTAATTAATGTTTAGTTACATGCATTGTTACATATAGAGATGATTTTATAGTATTGACCATGAAGAAATCATAAAACATTTTTAGAATATGAAAACGTGTAGCGATCAGAAACTTAGTTATTCTGAGTTTTTTGTCATAAAATTATGTAAAAGCTTATACCTCCAGCGAAAAAATTCTGGACTAATCCCCCCCCCACACACACCACCACCACTACTGTATATACACATATTCTCGATCCACAGCTGTCTTTGAGCGTATGGAAATCTAATAAAGTTAATTTTTTCCTATTGCTTGTACATTTCTATCTTTTTCAGAGAGCGTTAGGTTTATTTTTGTTTTCATTTATGCAATGTAACACTTTTGTATACCAACTATTAATTGGAAATGTAAAAAATTAACCAAATACTATGATAGTATCAAAGGATACATGATTTTGGTGGTACCATTTCCTTATAACATTACTTTTGTCTTATTGGATGAAGTATTTCCCTTCAAATTTTTGAGATGTATGTGGTTAGTTTTTATGAAAGGTAAATTATTTCTAAGTAAAAGAACTTGTTGTTTTGTTCTAGATGGCAATGGATTCAAGACTAGTACTATGAGACTGGGTGCTGATGCTATTGTTTTTAGCCGTTCTACACGTTCAGGGTACATTTTTATCCTTTGTATATTGGTTGTTGGTGGATTTTAACAATCTAATTTTTTATGTTGAGTTGGTTTTACATACTTCACCCTTCATGTGTAATGGCACAATATCGAGTTAGGAGAGTGCATTCAATTGGTCCACATGTCATAGGGTCAACTTTAATAGCAAACATTCACCGACAGCCAGTCATATATTTTTAGGAGGCGGACGAAGGGTTCGTGTATTATTGGACTCTAAAGCAATTATCTCGTTAATAATTGCTAAAAGATGACAGCAAAATTAAAGGCACAATGGAAAAAGGTAATTGATGGTAACTCAAAAGGGGTCGTAAATGGGATGAGGATTGAGAGTAGAATAGAATGTTTACCTACATAGTGCGATAGGTAGGTCAGTGGAAATGTCAGGCTGGTACATAGCGGGAGAAGATATTGGACTGGGAGTTGTATAACGAGAATCAAGAGAAGAAGAATTTTGGGCTTGCAAGACATCATTGTTCATACTAATACAAAATTGACGCGTAAGGGTCATCCTATGACTGTGGAGCTTGGGTGATAGAAACGGCTGATTCTAAATGAGGAATCTATAGTACTTGAGATGGTGTTGATTTAGATGTAGCTGATGACACAGAAATGTATATCCTCAAAGAATGTACCATCTTCAACGTACCCTTATCCTCTATTGTCCACCAAAAGACCCTTAACACTACTAATCCAACTTTCTGCCTGATATTTTCACTTCCAAGAATTTCTTTTTTGTATGCTTTTGCCACCCATCCGCCATATCATTCTCATCGTGGTTACTCTTAACTGTCAACCTCCTGTTAACATTTTTCTTCCTTACATTTCTGTGTTAGTGTTGCTGGTGTTATAGTGGTCCGATAAAATTTTCCCTTGAGTTTAATAGACATTTTGTAATCGGTGGTGCATAGCAATAAATAAACAAAAACAGTAAATATGTAGGGCATGGTTTGTTTTCTGGAGGTATTTAGATCCTAGTTTTCCTGTGGATGCATTATGTGTACAGCGATGTTAGTGTTCTTGCAACATATTTTCCATTCAGGCTATTTCCTTTTTTTTTGTATCCAATTTATATGTAAAAATCTTTATCTTCTGCAATTGAATTTTAAACTTGTAGTTGTTGACAAGATTTAATTCTTTTAAATGGTTAAACTATCCTTCAGTCGGGCAACACAAAGTGTGGGTCTACTATCCTATACCTTTTTGCGGAGAACCGGGCAAGATGATGTAACCATTCCAATGGTAAATTTCCTAGTCAAATGTTCTAATATGTATTAGTGAATACTTTCTACTTATGTATTTTTATATACTCGATCATTTCCATTGCAGATAGATTTTGACATATCTGGCCATTGGCCTGAGCCAATTGTTTATGGCACACTGGACGATTGGTCCGCGAACTTGAAAACAATTCTTGACTGGTCTCCCTTCACATCAAAGGAGGAGCTCATGCTTCAGGTTTATTGCATTCTATTGTATATACATGTAATATTTTCACCAAATAAAAATACCCATGGAAGGTTACCTTTTTCGAAACAACATAAATCAAATTTTGGGACATATATTATCAGTTTTAGTAACATTTCAAGTAGCTATTTGCCTCTAGAGAAGAGGTTAGGCTTGCAAAGTGTCGCATGGGTAATTTATTAGTCACAATGTCCAATTTTGCACCCACGTATTCTTTATGTGAGGTTCCTCCGGATGCAGCCTTTCTTTTTTCGGATTAAAATGTTTCATTAAGATGAGGAGAAGAAATCACATTGGGAGTACAAGGAATCGTCCTGAACTTAATAGTCAAAAACAAAACAATTAACATAAGAGAAAACATGAATGGAGCCGAGTTTCCCATCCCCCAATATTTCTGTCAGGCGAACTCCCTTAAAAGATCATGCGCCTTACTCCAAAAAGAAGTCAAATACCTATTGTTATCCTTAATCAACTGATGTGCCATAGAAACCTCAAGCATGATGAGTTAACCTCGAAACACTTGCATTGAATTCTAGCCTAAGTTTGACATTAGCTTCTTCTACCAATTTCTGATACATGATAGACTGTAGCACTATATGGCTATGTAGTAGTCATGAAATTTCATTCATATGCATGTCTATGAGACATATGGTTCAGAGCAGACCTTTTCTTTTCTTTTTTCATTTTAAGATGAGAAATATATTATCAGGTACTTACCGTTACAGGGTCTTTATCATCTGTTGGGCCAATGGCCAAAGCACTAGCATGTGAATCCCCTGAAAACGATGAATGTAATAAAATGAAATGCAATAGAGCTACTGATAGCTCATTTTTACCTTCGGAATGTTAGCTATGGACTTTTTTACTGATAAGTTTTTTTTGTATTTTTCAGTTTGATGATATAGGATCACATGGAACCAAGATTTTAATTTATAATTTGTGGTTGAATGATGAAGGAATATATGAATTGAGTTTTGATGACGATGCTGAGGTATGTTGTGTATATTTATTGCTATTGCTATATGAACCTTTTCATTTGCAGGTCTTTTAGAAGTGTATTTTCAGATATTCTTTATCGGATGAGGAAAATATTATAACGTATCTTTGTAATATGTGTTGAAATAATTACAAGGTTTGTGTAGGGAAGTGGGAAAAGAAGAAACTTGTCGATGGTATTTGACACATGTGTTTGAATTACAAGCACTTGTACCTATTCATACTAACCAATAACCATTAGGGAGAAACTGGTGTATTACTACTAGTACAATTTCAAGCCTACAATAGCAACAATGGAGATATCTGGCCTGGGCAAGAGTGAGACAACTTAGTCTGCCACCAGTCTTTTCTCTGCATTTGAAAATGGCTCCCATTTATTTGGTAGAAGCTTGGCATTAGGATCCATAGGAGTGTAAATGAGTTTAACATTAATCAAACCTATTTCCTTTAGAATGTCATCCTTGGATTGTGCCACCTATATCCCTAAGATGTCTCAAAGTCTACCATAATCTTTTGTCTAAAAGTGGTGACAAAGATGTTGTTCTGCCTTAGCAATGCCATGATCATCACTACCTGCGAAGACAATATCATCGACATATGTCACCAAATTGATACATCTTTTGCCTGGATGGAGTAAAAGATCGATTTTTCATTTCTGTCTAATTTTGGGTTATACCAAAGAGCTAACCTATTTTACTGTACCTACTATAAGCCCTGGCAGTTTCTTTGAACGCTTGAGAGCTCTTGCCTCGTCCAGTTTTCCTGTAACTTTAGATCCTTGAAGATCATATAATTCCCTAGAACACTTTTGACATCTCTAAATAGTTGGGACCAGAAAAGTTGGAAAAACACCAAAAAAGAAGGGGGGACATATTGGTAAAGAGCGGAAACCGGAAAGGAATACTATTTCCAAACAAAGAATTTGGAGCAAAAGAATAATAACAAAAGGAATTTATTTGATGCAATTATTTATCTTTGTATTTAAAATTCTCTGCTTTTAGAACACTGCATTCAAACTTACCTTTTTGAATTGTCAAAATTTGATTCCTACAAGGTGTTTCCATAGTATCTATTCGAAAGAGATTCATCTTATTTTTTTATGCATTTATCAAGCAGAGCTTACATATTGAGCTCCACAGATTACACAAATAATACATACTTAAATTTATGACATTTTTTATGGAGAAGATTGCATGAGGCATTCCATCATATGTAGGTAATCAGAGTGCCTAAAGCCATAGGGCAGATATAGCATTTTTATTTACTTACATTTTTTACTTCTGTTCTTCCTTTTATACTGTTTTTCTTTTATTTTATTTTTTATCAGTTAATGATAATGCTTTTGGACGTCGTTCCTAGTTGTCCTCGCCTATTTTCTTAGTGTTAATTCAGAACCGATTGAGGCCTTACTAGTCTTCATTAGTATCTTTATCACAAAAGATGAGTTGCAAAGAGATGATTTTGGACCCCGACTTAGTTTTCGTTGGTGTAATTTACACCTTCATTTGGTTTCTGTAAATTTTTGTCATAGCTTGATTATTTATTTCAATGCAAATATATTAGTGATACCAAGTGCCAGGTTTGGCCAAACTTTTCATCCTGTCATACTCGATTCTTGAACACATATGACTTGCCTTTGAGGTAACTGTGCTGTTCACATATTTGGCTAGTTTGGTATTGTCCACACGTGTCTAAGGTAGTGACTAGTGAGTGCTTGGGGGGGTGTATGTGTCTACTTGGAGTGCTATTACTATAAATTTTTAATACTTGATATTGTTCAATATTTTGATTTGATAGAAATCATGATATGATTTGTTCTTCTGCACAGGATATCATGCTGAGAGATGAGGCCAAGCATGGAAATGGGAAGAAGTTGGACAAAAAAACTGTTAAGCTTCAGTCACATATTTTTTACCGCATCCGTTATTCTTTACGGGTAATGATTAATGCTTGGAATTTCAGCTATACATGTTACCATTGATTTCTAATCTTTAATTTCTATTATGATTGATCTTTAATATTTTTCAGGCATATGTATCACTTTTGTATCTCAGAAAATTTTCAAACTTCAAAATCATACTAAGGGGAAAACCTGTTGACCATTTTGACATTAAGGATGAGTTAATACATTCAGAAGTTGTTAGATACAAGCCCCAGATGGCTGTGATGAATGAGGTTAGATCAATAATATGACAGTATAAATTATTTAAAGCAACTTTATACAGCATTACCATGTAAGTTGCCAGATATTCCTCATAAAATGAAAGATGGGTTTTCCTGATATAATACCTGTTTGTATGGATCATTAGCTCCACATTAAATCAAGAATTTGTAGAATTGTTGTTAGTTTTGGGAATCCGTCCGTTATTTTAGGAAGGGATGTCAATTAGTCTAAAGATCTGTAATTATTTTGTAATTTGTTAATTAGGTTCTAATCAATGTAATACCCTTTAGTCAAGGGATTTCAGCTCAGAGCAGGGGGGTTGTTCAATGAAAGACAACTTGAGGCTAATTTTCTAGAATAGTTAACCAGTGGAATGATCATAAATTCAAAATATTTCTGATCGTTTATTTATTCTGGTAATCTTCCCATTGGTAAGTCTCTTTAAACATTAGTGGGGTGTACAAAGGGGGGAAAGTGAGAGGAGAGTAGGTGATTTAGAATGATGGAAGGATTGGGAGGTGCAAACCCTCCAAGATTTGCATTGTCGCCCTCCTTCCCCCTACTCTCTTGGTGTATCTTTTTCTTTGTTGTACTGATTTTCTTCCACACAAGTTTCAGGAGAAGATATAGTGTTTTATGATTAACACAATAATTATTTGTCTAGTATCCTATGACCCTGCAAACATATAACTAATTAATAAAACGATATACTTTTCAACTTTTCAAACTAAGAACTTCAATCTGATTTAGGCTATGGTGGAAACGACCATTGGATTTATAAAGGAAGCTCCTCATCTTAATGTTACTGGATTTAATGTATACCACAAAAATCGCCTAATCAAGGTATGTTCTGAGTGACTGCATGAAATTCCTTATCTCAAATTGTATTTACTTCAGCTGCATTTTCAAGTATATATATATTTTTTATTTTTTTTGTCATACAGCAAACCAGCATTCTTATATATTGTTGGAAGTAGAAGTGGAAATCAATAAATATATTCATGAATATATGTTTTCATGTACTCCCTCCGTCCCAT
>Ga0209282_1001340_pt1 | contig 13415 bp, 6 predicted proteins | sample Mtrugardesep15_FD_187529 | JGI IMG/M metagenome (GOLD analysis project Ga0209282, IMG submission 187529) | Root nodule microbial communities of legume samples collected from California, USA - M. trunc garden sep15 (SPAdes) (version 2) | ecosystem: Host-associated > Plants > Roots > Nodule...
CAATCAAATTTTCTCTTTCAATTTTTTTGCTTAATCTCATCCCTAATTACTTCCTAATCAGGTATTTGCGAAGTTTTATTTTGAACAATTGAAGCAGAATTTGTTAAAATCGCTTGTTTTTTTTTTGTTCTTCTATATCACTTCCCTCCACTCATGTGTTTTCCGAACATCAACGGTTGAAGGTGTTTTTGTCTACGAAAAGGTTAGTGCTATAGGTTTAATCTGGATTTCAAAATAGATATGTTTATTTTCTGTTTCTTCTTCTTATTCTTATTATTATTGTTTAAATTAAAATTATCATATTCTATTTATCTATCGATTTATTATGTATGCTATTGTCTTTGTTACTGGAAATTGCGTTTTAATATGAAAAAGTGTATTAGAGCTGTGTATCACAATACTCATCTGACACCGGCACGATACTCACACATGTGAATCGTGATTATTATTATTATCGGTGTCAATGTGTCAGTGTCGTGTTAGGGTCTGTGATAGTGCGAGAGAATAGATGTTGAATACAATCATCAGGAATTGTAAGATCTTAAATAATCTGAGAAGTGCAGTTACTTACTTGTAGTTGGAACTTAGGGGGAAAGAGCTTTTGTAACGAGATCTCTGTATTTGTCAAAGGTTTTAAATTGTCGTCACGGTCGTGATTTTGTTGTGATCATTGATATAGCAGAAAATTGCAGAGAAAAATGACTTGTGATCACAATTGTGGTTGTGATGCGGTCTCACTGAGATCCTTAAAACCCAAATCATCTGTCAACTTTAGAATGCTGTTTCATACCATTAACCGTTCAAATTCAGTTTTGAGTTAATCTAGAGTTATCCCTACAAAAAAAGTCTCGGTCTGTCCTGTAAATGCTGAAAATCCGGACACTGAAAACTTGGGAAACATCATTATTTCAGGCCATCGGCTTACACCTCGAAATAATTTCATCTAACTGCCAAAAACAAGTAATGTTTGTGAAAAGAAAAATACCTAACTGGTATATACAATTTAATTCTCAATTTGCTCTTGTTCTTGGGAGAAGCCAATCCCACTTAAATTTAAAACTCGTACATTGTTATTTTAATTTAATTCTGATTGTATTCAATCGGTTTTTATCATTAATTGTTCAGTATTAATATAAAACTTCTTTTGGTTTTGATTTTACATTCAACTGATTTTCATTATTAATATGTTCTTCAGAGTTTAGCTGCTGTTAGCACTCCCGACCCCCCCTCCTTATAATGGAGGATGTTCAAGACAAGTTGCCCTCTGACTCCTCTACAAAAATTGCTGAAGAGACAGCACTAGCAAAACATGTTGACGACATGTTATCCTCTGAATCCTCTTCAAAAGTTACTGAAGAGACACATATGGCCGAGCACGTTGAAGACAAGCTACCCTCTGAATCCTCTTCAAAAGTCACTGAAGAGACACATATGGCCGAACACGTTGAAGACAAGCTACCCTTTGAATCCTCTTCAAAAGTTTTTGAAGAGACGCCACTGGCTGAACCTGTTGAAGACAATTTACTCTCTGAATGCTCTACAAAAGTTACTGAGACACAACTGATGGAACCCTCTGAAGAAAATACCGAAGTGGTAAACCCACCACATAATCAATCTTCCTCAGAACTTCCAATTCCACTTAGTAATGGAGAAGTGGAGTCTGGCTCTCACTTGACAGTAAATGAGCTCCCTGAATTATCAGTGTTGCCAAATGTTTCTGATGGTCAAACTATAATACAAGATGAGGATGTTTCTGTAGATAATTCAGCTTCAGTTCCAAATGATACAGTGGATGTAACAGAAACAAGCGACCTGCTAAATTTGGTTGAAGATTCGAAACCAGGTGCTACAGAAGATATCTCTGACAGGCGTGAATTGCAGATTGATGTTACTAATGTCGGTGCAGATAATGAGATTAGACTTTCAGCTTCCTCTTCTGAAACAAAAGATTTGTTAAATGATGTTAATGAAGTAAAGATGTCTTCTGGAGCAGTTGACTCACCCACCCAAACCAAGCAGGCTGATGTAAAAAGAGGCCTTATTGATACAACACCTCCATTTGAATCTGTCAAGGAAGCTGTTTCTAAATTTGGAGGAATTGTGGATTGGAAGGCTCATCGAATCCAGACTGTGGAGGTATATATGTCTTGCATTTGTCTTCATCTTTTATGTGCGACTATTATTTTTAACTTACTTTCTTCACACTTCTTGCATAAAATTTCAAATCCTATTACTCTTATTTCTTTTCAAGGAGAGAATTAGGTTGAATATTGGCGTTGCTTCTTAAAGCTTATACAATATCTATTAAAAGATAGGCAAGAGGCAAATGTTGTTATGGGGTAGAAAAAAGAACAGTAGTCTTCAGCATCAATTTGATTATCAGTGGCAGTTGCAGTCGTGCTGGCTGTTTGCATGTTGACGATGATAATAATTATGTGAAATCATGTGCCAACCAAAGTCATATTATAGGCCTAATCACACATTACTAGCATGCACACATATAGCAGAGAAGTAACACTGCTATTGCTGTTCTTCAACGCAATTTATGTAGCATATAATCAAAATTGGCTTTACTTAAGCTGTACGTGTCAAATTAATTATCCTGGCATTTTCTTTCTAAATCTTAAGATACAAATTGTCCTTTTCTTTTACTAGTATTTTTGTATCAATTTTCTGGAGAAGCAGCAAATTGTATACTATATCTCAAATCTATGAAATCAGAGTACAATACCTGTAATTTTGGGATATTATATTAGTGTCAATATGTGTGTTACATCATATTAAGTTGGAATTATTAATGCTATGATCCGTTTTAAGTAAGGTAATGAAAACCGGACCGGCAGGTTGATCCGGGAACTGGACCTATGTCCGGTCTGTTTGGTACTGAAAACCACTCTGTTGTTAAACCGGGCAGTAAACCGGTAAAACCAGGCAAAAGTGGCATTTGGGCCGGATCCATAGGTTGGACCACTCAAATTTTTCTTTAACAAGAGAAAGAGTAGGGATGAAGAGTGAAAGCATACACTAGATAGGGGAGAAGAAGAGGAGGGTAGACGTGGGTATTAACAAAAAGACACTTAATGGAGAATAAGATGTGCACAGGACTACGACTATGTGTATGACAGATGTAGAGTTAGAAATTAAAAATCAAAATTTCTACTGCTATTAGTCATATATCCTAGGAAGTTCGACTAGTAGTAATTAGTCATTAGAACCTAGAAGGACACTTATTATTATACAGCCATTAAATAAAAAACACATTATTATACACAGTACTATCCAGTATCCACTATACCCAAAAATAAGTTACTATTAATTACCACTATTATATATCCTGGGAAGTTGGACTATGATTTTGGCAGAGAAACCAATACTTTTTTCATATACGAATAAGTGTTAAAAAAATAATTAGATTATGCCAAAATTTTATTATTATATCAAATATATTTGTTAAAATTAAGAAAGAGAAGACATGTGAGAAAACGGTCTGACCCCGGTCGAACCCAGTCCAACCTTTGAACCTTGAACCCGTGCCTACACCGATTCAATGTCCGGTCCAGTTTTGATTACCTTGGTTTTAAGTGTTAAACATGGTAAAATTATTTTGCTGATACTAATTGTAAAATACAAGGAAAGTATGATTGTATGTTTTTCCCAAGGAAACTATTTATGGTTTTTTTCTTGCCTTACAATGCATTTTGGACCGAAACAAATTAGGGAATTGATTACAGATACTTTGCATCTGATATGGATCCTACTGATGTAATAAAACGTTCTGTTTGCTTCCTGCTGTACTGAGGATCAATTGTTTCTTCTTTGACCTTGCTTGATTTTCTGTTGGAACTGTAGTGAACTTCATTTTTCTTTTCTTCTTTTCTTTCTGGATGTACAGAGGCGCAATCTAGTAGAACAGGAACTTGATAAAGCAAATGAGGAGATACCAGAATACAGAAAACAAGCAGAGACGGCTGAACAGACGAAAAATCAAGTACTAAAGGAGCTGGACAGCACCAAGAGACTTATAGAAGAGTTAAAGCTTAACCTAGAGAGAGCACAAACTGAAGAGCAACAGGCAAGACAGGACTCAGAACTTGCAAAGCTCAGAGTGGAAGAGATGGAGCAAGGTATTGCAGACGAGTCTAGTGTTGCAGCCAAGGCACAACTGGAAGTTGCTAAAGCTAGGTATACAGCAGCTGTTACAGATTTAGCAGCTGTGAAAGAAGAGCTGAATGCATTGCGTAAGGAATATGCTTCCTTAGTGACTGATAGAGATGAAGCTATTAAGAAAGCCGAGGAGGCAGTTACAACATCCAAGGAAGTAGAGAAGTCAGTGGAAGATTTGACTATTGAACTAATAGCCACAAAAGAGTCATTAGAGACTGCTCATGCTGCACACTTGGAAGCAGAGGAACAAAGAATAGGAACAGTCATGGCGAGAGATCAAGATTCACTCAATTGGGAAAAGGAACTTAAACAGGCAGAAGAAGAGCTCCAGAGAATCAACGAGCAAATGTTGTCTGCAAAGGATCTCAAATCTAAACTGGAAGCAGCCTCTGGTTTGCTGCTTGATTTGAAAGCTAAATTAACTGTTTATATGGAATCAAAGTTAAAGCAAGAAGGTGATGGTGAACTCTCACAAGGAGGCCAAGAAGAACCAGAAAAGAAGACACACACAGATATACAAGCAGCCGTGGAATCAGCCAGAAAGGAACTTGAGGAGGTAAAACTTAACATAGAGAAAGCAAATGCTGAGGTTAGTTGCTTGAAGCTAGCTGCTACATCTTTAAAATCAGAACTGGAACAAGAAAAATCATCTCTTGCCTCGATTAGGCAAAGAGAGGGAATGGCCTCCATTGCAGTTGCATCTCTAGAAGCTGAATTGGACAAGACTAGATCAGAAATAGCTTTGGTTCAGATGAAGGAGAAAGAAGCCAAAGAACAAATGACTGAACTTCCAAAGAAGCTACAACTAACAGCTGAAGAGGCTAATCAGGCCAACTTGCTTGCTCAAGCAGCTCGTGAAGAACTGCAGAAAGTAAAGGCAGAAGCAGAACAAGCCAAGGCGGGAGTAAGTACCTTGGAAAGCAGGTTACTTGCAGCTCAAAAGGAGATAGACGCTGCAAAGGCTTCTGAAAAGTTGGCAATAGCAGCAATTAAAGCATTGCAAGAGAGTGAATCGAACAGAAGCAAAAATGAAGTGGACCCTTCCAGTGGGGTTACACTTTCTTTGGACGAGTACTATGAGCTTAGCAAACGAGCTCACGAGGCAGAAGAGAGAGCCAATACAAGGATTGCAGCTGCTAATTCTGAAGTTGACGTAGCTAAGGAGTCTGAATTGAAATCCTTCGAGAAGTTGGATGAAGTGAATAGAGAGATAGCTGCTAGAAGGGAATCCTTGAAGATGGCAATGGAAAAAGCTGAGAAGGCAAAGGAAGGTAAATTAGGTGTAGAACAAGAACTTAGAAGGTGGAGAGCTGAAAATGAGCAACGGAGAAAGGCTGGTGAGTCTGTCCAAGGAGTGGTTAACCAGAATAAAAGCCCTAGGGGTAGTTTTGAGGGGAGTAAGGAAGCAAATAATTTTGACCGGTCCCAGTATGCAACTAATCCTGCACAATATTTGTCAAGTCCGAAGACTTATATGCATGCAGAAAAGGATGAAGGTGGGCCATCACCGGAATCAAAACATGGAAAGAAGAAGAAGAAATCGTTGTTCCCACGGGTTATGATGTTTTTTGCTAGAAGAAAAACACATTCAAACAAGTCAGGGTAATCCCAAATTGAAATTATGTGCATTGTTATGCTGCAGTTATCTTGCCTCTCATCCTTTTGGAGATCTGAGTGACTCGAAATGCTGGATTACCAAAAGCTGTACTGAGCCAGTACACAGTGATCGATTTGTGTATGGTTTGACTGATTGGATTATACTCACACTTGATGGATGGTATACGGTTTCCTGCTCAGTGTTTTGTGTGGACTTAAAAATAAGTTCGTCTATGTTGGGAAATGAGAAAATAAGATGATTTTATATTGTGTATAGCCTTCAAATATATTGAACCTCGGCTTCTGTAAAGATTTGTTTTGAGACTCGATTGAATGAAAGAAAAAATTTTCCATGTTTGTGATTTGAAGCACTTTGAATGGCATGGTATGTGCGTATTCAAAACTCATTATATTGATTGATACTAGGAAGAAGTTTCTCAATGGGACCCATTCACAATTCACTAGTTGTGGACCTTCTGATGCATGGAATGGAATAGACACATAAAGGCTGAAGTCATAGATCTCTTTTGATAATTTTTAAAGCTGTTTTCTTGAAGGTTCCTGTTCGGGATCATTTGATGATACTACTTTGATGAGTTTTCAGTGATGGATTTATCCATTGTTTTGTTTGAATTTTTTGTCCTTATTTAACAATAAACACTAAAATTTTTTGGAAAATCACTATAATAATAGGATCATCTACTTTTACGAACTTAATTAATATACACTTCATTATAAGAATGCTTATCCTAGCGATTAAGGAAAAATAGTTCAGGAGAAATGGTTGATTTCACATGGGTGGGGGGGAGCAAGCAATGTCGCTGAAGTCGAAGACTAGTTTTTTAAACCCTGAAGCATTGCCCGAGTCTACGGGTGGGTTTGTTTTGTTAAACAATATGTGCTAGATAGAACGGTACAAGCCAAACTTTTATACTATTGAATAATTCTTTATCTTATACGATTTTTGGTGGACAAAAAGCTATTTTTATATTTTAGATAATTTATACGTTAGACAAAGTTGTGTTGTGGTTTCGTGAGGAACAAAAATTTATGTTTTTGGTCTGTCTCTTACCTCTCCAAGTTGTCTTGTCCCAAAAACAGTTTTACAAATCAAATACTATACAACTTAAATTGTCATGTCCTTCATTTTTAGCAGATCAAACGCACTCTACATATTTATTCATGTATTCCATAAAGTAGAAAGACCGGTTGAATGGATCTTAATGGGTATATGAAAATGGCCATTTTGTTGACTCGCGTAAAAGTATTTGTATTTCATTTTGATTCTTATATTAATATGGCATCAAACTTATATCATTGATTTATGATTTATCCACAGTGAACAAAGTATCACGATGTTGGAAAATTATGAGTTACACAAGTTTGTTATTTAGTTAATATATGAACCGTAAATGAAAACTTAAAAGGGGAAAATATTTTAGGGATCGGAATCTGAGTCACTTCCCAAAGCTTAAAGAAAGAATTTGGTTTAATGGATCAGTCCAAGTTCCATAAGACTAATACATGTACTTGTGTCAGAACTAAGAACTAGAACTTGCAAGGGTCTGAATAATAGTTTTATGCCATGGATTTGAGAGATGCTCAACAAGGTTATCAATTGGTCCAACATGAGTCACTGAAGCTTGTACAAAGATACCAAGTATTGCTACCATTGCAAGTCGCCCTGTAACAAGAATATTTGCAACTATGAAAACAAGCTTTGGAGGATTATAAATTAACAGACAAAGAATGAAAAACTGAGAAAAAATATACCATTCTTGATCTCTTTAAGCTTCCATTCACGAGCACTTTTAATGTCTTTAGCTAGGCCAAGAGGATTTAGCAGAGGACCCCCGGGGTACCTATTTGTTGAAACAAGATTTTATACCTCAACTAGCTTACAATTGTAAATAACGAAGAAAAAAGAAAAACACAGCTCAAAAGTGGCACAAGTGTGTGTTTGTACGGTTATCGGAAATGGAAATACCCTGGCTCTAAGCCTCCGAGTGAAGCTTCCAATCCAAAGAAGGAACCCTCTTTAACTTGAGATCCAGGACTAACAAAATCCATATACCTTTTTGTTTCAGCATACCTGTGCTAGTGAAAGTTAATAGATCACATGTCCTGTAAGGATAACGAAAATATAGAAAGCTCAACTCATCAAACAGAAGTTGGAAGCCTGTGATTAAAATCCTACCCCATCAAGAGTAGTTGAACAACTACGAGCGTCCCTGTGTTTGCAATCTCGTATTTTACTGCACCAGCTTCAAACCAAACTGGTATGCTATTAACTCCTGCGACACGAAGTAGCTGCACAGATTGATAACAAGTTTAGGATGAAATGTCCATCGTATACATGATTTTAAATAGCGGTTGTGATACAGTTACAGCTGTCTCGCTATCCTTGATAACGAATTGCGGCCAAACATGGCCAATCCAACCTCAATCGCAGTCACATTGTGGTTTCGACAACATCAAAAAGCATTATGTTGTAGTTTAGATCATAATAGCTTTGCAGGCCTTTATTCAAAACTTTGATTATATATATGTGGCACATGCGTATTAATAGTAAAGCTTCTCTCAAGATAAAAAACGTTACTGGAATTATTAAATGCAAAAAATTATGTTAAGAGTTGTGTGACTCACATCTGTGACTAAAATTCCCAAGACCCCGAGCATTGCAAAGCGAGAATGAACCAACTCTGCTTGCACATACCACTTTAAGCTTTCAGGATCCTCTCCAAGCCCAAGTGGGTCGAATCCGAAATCTCCAGGCAGACTGAAAAGGTTACCCTTAATGTTACTATAACTTGAAAAGAGAAACTAGCACTGGCATTTTAAGTTGAATTTAGGAGTCAAAATGCAGAGAGGCGTAAGGGCTTACGTTCCATCAAGATAAGTTGGGGGATCAAGTCCCGGGAGCCATGTGGGTCGCTGTTGTGCTGCTGCACAAATTTGTTTATAACGTGGAGTGACTCCTGTTCCTGCAGCAGCAGGCCTGAGCCAGTGGTGTCCTGCTGTTGAAGGCTTACCAATGACATTGCTTTTGATTAAAGAATGTTGCTGGAAATGGAAGCTTCTTGCTATTGCTGCAAGTGCAACCATTGTTCTCTAATTATCCGCTCCTATCCCAGGACTACAAATCAATTGTTTAAAATTGCTACTCTTTCACAACCACATACGTATTATTATGTTGTTTTAGTTCAAGTAAAAAAAAAAAAGAGAAATCATGGGCCCACTTATCCAATGAGATCAGATGGTTGGATAATAAACGTCCGCTTCTAAAGCTTCCACATCCCTTTTAGTTTTTGCGGACCTTTTAAAATTCAAATTCATATAGTAACTTGAAAGCAAGCACATAGAAGGCAAGGCAGTACCAACCTTCATAGCGTTAAACAAGGGAATAGTAATTCAGAAAAGTAAAACGTAATTTTTATAAAGTAGAATTCTGGACCAACAAGCATTAGCTTACAACAAAACCAAATATACTAGTACAATTTGACAACCGTAGGTAGCTGATTTGAGTTCCCCATCAACTACACCTTAAACATCCTACATAGTACATACAATGAAAAGTTTTAAAATGAAACATTTGGAAATGTTACTAATTAAGCTACAATAGCTAACAATTAGTTGATTGTTGTGCCACGAATTATCATCGCCTGTTGGACATGCTGAATGAGCTAACTTTCATTGGGGTAGCTATAACCAATGGAGCCTCAGGAGAATCAGTGACTGCAAACTTGTCGTGCATAAACCGGCTTTCAACGATGGAGTCATCCCTGAGAACTATCTTGTAGCAGTAGCAGCTCTTTAGACCCTGTTGGCTGCGGTAACAATCATGAGATCCATCTTTGACCTGTTGAAAGTTCCATATCACGCTGAACTTTCCCACAGTAGCCACTATATGTCGCTCCTGTTTCCCATTCTCTGTCACCTAAGTTACCAAGAAGTTGAAATCATTATAAAATGTATTTCCACAAGAATACAGAAGATGCAAACAAAAAACACATTTTTCAGCAGATGTGGAAACAGAACAGACACAATCAAATTGCAGGAAAAAAACACCATACCAAACTATAACATCTCTGTTTTCAGCAACAGCAAACACGACATCCGCTATAAAACCAATAAGATTACGAATTGGACTCTTAGTAAGGGATATATTTAACCAGAAGTGAAGAGTTTGTATAAGTGTAATTTTTCAAAGAAAAAAAAAACATATAGAAGAGAGTCGAAAGACCATTCAAATAAGATGTCAACAGAGAAAGTTAAATGCATGTGTTAGGTTTAGGGTGTGCCTTAAGATGACTTCGAGTAACAGCCTAAAAGTGGTAGAAAGGGGGTGTGGGAAGCAAGGGAAGGAGGAAAAGAAAAAAAGAGAAGCAGGAAATTAGTGAGTGAAGAAATTGATGGGGGAGTCCATGCCTCTCCAAGACTCTAGGATATTTCTATTTTCTTCCTATTCTGTTGCCAAGCAGACAGCTTCTACTATTTTCTGCACAAACTTAATATTATTACCAATACAGAGCATAATTTCAAACATCATGCAATACTATTCAACATTTTCTGGCCCGGTTCTATCAATGCATGATAGCATTTTTGGCTAACAAATTCAAGAGCAATGCCTCAATTTGCAAAATGAAATTAAGAACAATACAGCAAGTTATGGAAAATAAGATGTAAAGTTATTAGGTGAAAACATAGGCTTGAATCCATCTACTGAATCGATACAAGGAAACATTGCCAATATTATCAATAGTAAATGTATTCATATACAATACAATTCAATGCTATTGATGTGGTAACATCTCATAAAGCAATTTGCAAATAACAACATATTACAAACTAATTGTTCTGACAACTGTGTAATATTACGGTAATCTGTCCTTGTATTATGCATCGCAACACAGTTAATGAAGCACATAAAGTCAGTAGCACGAAAACACATGTTACAGCATAAGATACTTTCTTTAGATAACGGGTAAGCAATTAACACACAAAAAGAAGAAAACAGTTGATAATTCACAGCAATAGACGATACCATCATTCTTAATTTACAAGACAGCAGTGGAAACAATAGTAAACAAGCAAGCAGAAATGATATACTCACCCACGAAAACTGAGCTTTCTGGAATTTGTTATTGACTCCAGCAAGATGCGAATCAAGAGGGTTGAGCTTGAGCAACCTTGGAGCAGCAATATTATTTCCCATTCTTCCAGCAAAACCATTTTTAGTTTTCCCATCTTTATCAGTAAACACGGTACAGATAACAACCAAGTAAGTATCCGTGGTTCCCACAATCCACTTTCCATCAAAAGTTACATCCACATTAGTAACAGGTGAACCAAGTCCAGGAAAAGCGGTTTTCGCCTGTCTCATAGAGTTGATAGAATACAGCCGAATCTTTCCATCCAAAGAACCAACAACAACAGAACCATCACCAGTTGTAGCAAAGCACTGAAAGTTTGTCCCCCTAGAGAACTGATGACCCTGTGCCCAATTCAACACAGGTGTACTCATATTGGAGTTAGAGTCAGCAAGATCCTGAACTATTCCATGACGGTCACGCATATCCCACCTACAAAGCCTATTATCATCCAATCCAAGAAAAGTTGAACCCGATGGATCCAATTGAGCCCCTTTACTATCATTGGTGATATCTTTCATTGTAATCTCAGTACCATCCTTACCAAATCTCCATTCAGTCACAACCTTCCCAGTCTCAATATCAAACTGGTGAAGCCCTGTTGAATGAAGTTTATTTTCACCCAATGGACTCATCAGAAGCATGCTGGTTTCAGCTTTCATGAGAAGCGTTTTCTTCGGAGTGCAATCCACCAACTTTGACGTTGACGACGAACCACCACCAAAGTTAACAAAAGCCCCTTTTCCATGAATCCCAGTTGCAAAATTCTTCACAACCTGAATCCCATTTTCACCAACCAAGAAACTGTTATCCAGAGCACCAAGCGCCAAGCTCTGAATCCCGCCATTTGCAGCTTCCTCAAATTCCTCCCTCAAATCCTGACTCGCCCTCACTGGCGTGGCCGATCCAGGACTCTTGGAGAAGCTATCATCAGCATCTTCCCACATCGACTCATCAGCAACTTCCGGTTTCGCCCACCCAAGAAAATCCTTACCGTAAACCTTAAGCTTGTTCTCATCAGTAGCTTCATACCCATGCGTATTCTCAAAAGTACAATTCTGAAACTTCACCAAAAACGCATTAAAATCCTGTTCCGAAAAGAATTTCATCGCCCAAACACCATTCGCGATAAAATCCACACGACGCTGATCAGCTAGCGTTTTCAATTGCATATCACCACCCACTTTTGACCTAATTTTTGAACCAATTTTCAAAACCCAAAAACCCTCATCAGCATCATCATCACCATCTTCTTCTTCATCTTCGTCGTCATCGCTGTTTCCACCAACACAACGAGTTTTAACAAAAGAGTAAGTAGTAAATTTCTCAGAAATTACCCATTTTGCGTTGGGGGAATTACCACCGATGTGAAGATAAAGCTTAACAGCGTTAGGGTTTTGATTTTTAACAGCGTATTTAAGCTTAAGAGCTTTGAGTTTGGCTTCAACTTCATCTACAGATGACGGAGTTTTCACCCTTTTCTCTGAATCTTCTCCTTCGTTTGCATCTTCGTAGTTTGCTTCTTCGTTTTCATTTTCTTCGAATTCTTCATCGGAACTTTCGAGTAAACCGTCCCGGCTGTGAGCGCCACCCATTTTTGGTTTTCCGGTGAGGATTTGATCGGAGATTGAAGAAGAAGAAAATGAGAGCGCCAAGTTCGAAATTTGAAATTGGAGTGTTTTTCGATTTAGATTTGATTAGGGTTTGTTTATGAATAGGATTCAGATGTAGCCGTTTGTGATGTGGACCCCATTGTCGGCGTAGAGGCACGTGGATGATGTTAGTTTATTGGAATTTTATTGGACGGTGAACTTAGTTAAATGCCACATGGATTATAAATTAGTGAAATGCTTACTCCACTCTTGACATTTATTAATTAAAGGAAAATGATTGGAAGACACACTTGCCTTATACACCCTTTTGTACCATTGGGCATTATAGTAATTTCACACACTTTATTATTATTTTCTTCCACTCTCTCACGTGAAACCTCTCTAAATCCCTCTCTGTCTGTGTTTGCCCCTTTCCTTCCTACCACCGGTGAGACCGTGAACGGCGACAGCGACGAAGACACGACAAATTGCGGAGGGAGGCGACGGAATGGTGGCGAGGAAGATGGTGGAGAAGAGAAGGAAAGTTCCCTTCTCTCTCTACCCTCTCTCACAGAGCGCTCTCTCTCGACCCTCTCCCTACACCCTCTATATCTCTCCTGAGCTCTTACCACCGGCGTCGGATAACGGATCTGAGCGGAGGTGAGTATGGAAAGCTGGTGGTGGTGAGGACGTACAGATGGCAGTGATGGGAGGTCGGTGGAACAGTGGCGAGGAAGATGGTGGAGAGAACAGCGGTTCTGAGGGCGGCGGCGATAGTGGTGAGTTCTGATGGTGGTGGTGACGATTACGGCATATGAAAACGCAACAGAAAGAGAGAGGATGAGAGGGAATGTTAGGTGAGACCGGCGGCGTGAGGCGGAGGGTGGGTGGCAACTGGAGTGGTCCGGTGGTG
>Ga0209282_1001341_pt1 | contig 13406 bp, 8 predicted proteins | sample Mtrugardesep15_FD_187529 | JGI IMG/M metagenome (GOLD analysis project Ga0209282, IMG submission 187529) | Root nodule microbial communities of legume samples collected from California, USA - M. trunc garden sep15 (SPAdes) (version 2) | ecosystem: Host-associated > Plants > Roots > Nodule...
AAAGGATTCCATGTTCAGATCAAACAACAACACAAAACTAGAAATCATTGATAAACACAAAACAACAACACATGAAACCACTTCAAACACTTCCTCTATTAATATTGGTTCATCCACAATTTGTTCCTCTTCATTATCTCTTAATTCATCTACCTCGTCACACTTTGATCGCATGTCAAACTCTTCCACTTTTGAAATAAATAACACACCAAAACCACCATCATTAACTGGAACTAATGGAATATCAAAGAAAATTAACAGTGTTGTTGAAGATAAGAGGAAAAGAAACATAATTTTATGTATTCTATGGATTATTAATTTATTGGTTTTGATTTTATGGGGTAAATTTTTCGCTATATTGTGCGTTTTAATTTGGTTCTATCTTGTGCCTTTTAGACATAGAAGAAAATGTAAAGAGATGGTTTCTTCATATAAATAGAGTGAATTTGACTTTGTTCAGTATAAGAAGAAGATTATTATGGATGGGATACTCGAAAGGAGTCTGTACTCCTTCGACTTATGCTAATTCGATGACAAAGTCATAAAGGGTGCAAGTTTTTTTCTTTCTTTTTTGATGTATTTATTTAAGGGTGCTAAGTTTGTAACACTATGAGTGTGTATACAAATTTGTATACATGATGAACTTTGGGAGTAATTGATGAATATATATTGATAATTGTATACTTATAGACTTATAAATGTGTATAATTAACATTAATATATTGATTTGTAACTTGTGAATTATGTTTTGTGATGGTAAAAATATTGATTACACTTAAAAGAAAATTAAAACATGAAACTTTGACATGTGAGTTTTCATTGTTAGTTTGATGTATAAGGTGTTTAATTGATTGAAGTTAGCTTCTTTTGTATCATAACTTTATGCCTCTTTGAAGGTGGAGTAAGTGACAAAAGTGCCTCATTTTAATTTTACATTCAATTTGTTGAACTATTTGAAATTTAAAAAAGGTCATGTCTTTTTCTCGATAAAACTTAGATGAATTAGGGCGTAAAATATATTACTACCTCCGTTCCTTTTTAAGTGTCACTTTTGGAGAAATTTTTTGTTCTTATTTACCTGTCACTTTCAAAATTCAAATGCAACAATACATGTTGTTTTACCAACATTACCCTTAGTTATTTATTGTGGAGAGAGAAATATATTAAATGACTAAGGATATTATAGTAAAAGTATAGATTATTATATAAGAAAAAACAACATTTATTGAATGTCTTAATTTATATAAGATGTTAAAAAATGACACTTAAAAAAGAACAGAGCTAGTAATTGTTTGAGATTGGTTGCTGCCATGTAATATTATCATGGATATATAAATCGAAATCATATGTTTACGATAAGTTGGTTATTACTGTTACAGTGGTGTAGTTTGGAGTCAAATCAAGCCTCTTCTTTTTCGTTTTCTCCTTCCTCAAATTTTCGTTTTTGTCTTCATCGAAGATAATTTTCTCTTCCTTTGATCAATTGAAACTCATGATCAGATTAATTTTTTGTGTTATCTGTTTAATCGTTGTTATATTTGTTCCATTGCATGTCGAAGTATCTCTTTTTCCATAAATTTTTGTGCTTCAGTTTAAATTTTGCTTGCATGTTTGCTTTATTTATTTCATAATTGTTTTTGTGTTTGGATTAATAAAAATTGTTGTATTTAATTTTATTGAATTTTTATTTGTGTTTACTTTAGATATTATTGAATTTGTCTTATTTTTACATGTGGGGTTTTTGATTTTATTTTATTTGTTGTGAAATTGAGCAGTCATAAAGTGTTTGAGAAAATGTCTCAACAGGAAAATGAATGATATTGTTTAGTTTTACATGGTCCTGAAGATTTTATTTCTGTTTTGTTTGAAGAGTACATACCACTTTCGACACAAACCAAATAATGATATTGCATGCCCTTTATATCCGCTATCAATATAGAGCTAGTACTGGTTTGGAATGAATGATATTGTTATATATCTTTTGTATTTTTTTTTGTGTGATTCTGTCTTTGCTTTTTGGACCCTTTGTTTTATGAATACTTCTATTTTTAGAATATCAGAATCCAAAAAAAAAGATTTTCTTATTCAATTGAGAAGCTGATTTAAGTAGCTTCTGTAAAAGTCTGATTTTAAAATGTGTGAAAGATATGAAACAAGATAAATACAATGATTTTGACTATTATAATAAATATAATCCCTGCTTTTGGGATATTTTTGAACTTTTAATCATTGTAATCATTACCCTAGTTTAAAATTGACTAACTTTATGGAGAGGTCCGTTTGATATTAAATATAGTGTTGAGTGTTTTCTTACCTCAAATTGATTAGGTTAATAAAAAATGGTGGATATTAATTTCCGATGGTAGGTTTTGGTTTGGGGAAAATTTTAAGTTTCGACGGGTGGTCGAAATTTCTCCAAGACTTTTTTCACACTTAAATAAGTGTATTTTCAAGATCATTTGCCTTAACGTTACTCATCCGTTTCAACACTTATTTTACCTCATGTTCTTGAATTTGATGATTGTAGTTATAGTTTCTATCCTCCTCTCTAATATCTATCATATTTGAGTAAGGTAATATATGTCTCATAACCTTCATTAAATAAGTTTTGAAAATACTACTTCCAATTACCCTTTATATCTCTTTCCTGAACAAGAAATTTACTATCTTCCCTTTTAATGCATTTCACTTGATCTATATATCTTTTCTTTCTTTCTTGTCCCTTAGTAAGAGTATATATTAACTTTTCTCCCTCATTGGTGTGTAAAGATTGGTATAACCCATCAAAATCTTGTGTTCTCGCCGTGTTCAACCTTTTTGGCCCCTTTTTCTAGCTCTCTTATAATTTTCCTAAATATTTGTACTTTTACACCTATACCACACTTTAAAACATTCCCTTTTGATTATCACTTTAATTTGAACACTTTGGTTCCACCAAGATTCTTTACTCCTAGCTAGGTCCAAAACCTATTACTTCTTATAGTTTCTCTTTTTCTACTTTTTTTAATCTCATATGACATCTTGTCCCACATATCATTTTCGTTTTTATGTAGCTTCACACAACCTTGCTTTAAAATCTTTTCTATGAAAACACTTTGTTTTCCATTCTTTAAATGCCACCACTTGATCTGTGTATCCCAACTGTAGCATCTCCTCTTCTCTTTTTCCTTAACCCTTACATCCATAACCAATACTATATGTTGGATATTCAAACTCTCTTCGAATAAAAATTTAATTTTTTAAAATTGACTTTTCCAACAACTATAGACTATCCTAGGACGCGTCATCATCACCACTAAACTTTCCTCTCCCTTCTATACAAAACTTACTCACGGATTTCCTCTTCCTTCTATACAAAACTTTCCTCTTCATTCTCTATTGATCTATTTTATTTGAATTTATAGGCACATTCTCTTGCAAAATAAAATGTCATATTGTATTTTTTAGATTATAGAAAATGACTTAATAATACATTTAGATCTTTCTATAAACCACCCTTTTGTAACATTTCTTACATCTATTCCTTCTTGATGATGCACTTCAATTTTCTAGTTTGCTTAAAAGATGGCGCAATCGATTGTAGAGATAAAAACGAACTAAGGTGAGTAACAATGTCATCTAGATGCCATGGAAACTACCAATTTTCATCTAGATGCAACTTTCATCCACGTGACTATGTCCCTATAAGCTTATAAAAAAATAAAAAAATGTAGAACAAATATAAATATCATATGATTCCCTAACCTCATTCTCCATTCATCACAAACTTTTCATCACCATGTAAAACAAATATAAGTAGGGTAATACTAAGTAGTGCCCGGGGCACTGGTTAAAGAAGTTAAAAGAGGAAATTTTAATCTAAAATGGAAGTATTTAATGCATTGATCACACAATATTAAATACAAATATTATTGTTTTTGGGTTATTATTTAAACATTTAATGCAAATATTACTATATTTGACTTCTTAACCAGTGCCCTAAAGACACTAATTACTTGACCCATATAAATATCATATGAAATTATGAACTTTTCACCACTATAAAATAAATATTTATCATAATATTATTTTATACCCGTTTTGAGAAATAATAAATAAAGTGACATCCTCTAAAAATAAATAAATAAAGAGGTATGTCGGTTAAATTCAAATGGTTTAGAAATCTTGTGCAATCCAAATTTCAAGGGATTTATTGTTATCCATTTTTCTATTTGAAGCAACGACGTAACAAGAACAAAATCTTAAACACCACAAGCCTTCAAACAAAAAAAAACAAACATAACATAAAAAACCTTCATTGTTGCATGAACCCCAACTCAATGTGATAGATTTTGCTTCATTTTATTATATGACTTTATGTTCCAAAACCCTCTTATTGGTTTTGATTATTATTCTTCAAATTAATTATAGAAATAATAAAATTATTCTTGTTCATGTTATTATAGAGTCGGTGGAAATGAACAAAGGCAAATGTAATAAGATGTCATCATTGTTTGTGTGTTTCAAAGCCATTGTGGATGCAAACGATGATTTCAAACCAACACGAAGAAAACGCAACCCTAGCAGCGACCCTGTTCTTGCGTATATGGCGACTGCAGATGAAGATGGCGTCGTTTTGTTTTCATCGACGTCGAAGGAGGAATGCAAAAGTCGTCGAAAGAGAGCAAGGCAGACGTGGTATGCACTCAAGATGGCGATCAATGACACACCATTGGTAGTTTTCTTTCTTTTATTTTTATCTATCTTTTGATTTCAGATATGATATTTGAACATCTCTTAATTTTATATATATATATATATATATATATATATATATATATATATATATATATATATATATATTCAACACCTTATTTTCTTTCAATCTCTTTCTTCCTATCACATCACTAATATATCATATCTATCGATTACTCTATCCATCTTTTAAGGTGTATAATGAGTTTTGGAGGTCTATTGATTTTTCCTTTTGTTGTTTATTGTGTACATTGATGCTTTTTTATTCTACTTGTCATAATCTTTGTGATTCATGAAACTTCTTATAATAATCTTAATATTATCTAATACTTTAATAAAGTATATTGCATATGAGACATGTAAAATAAAGATACTCGTCAATTTTCTTGTACAAATAAGGATGACATAAAAACTCTTGATTTTACCGACTGTTTTGTCTTTACTTAATTCGTTTCTCTATATGTTTTAATTGGCCCTCCAATCAAGTGTCATTTTGCAAAATGACTTATTTGAATTTTAAACAGCATAATACTTACGTCAATATCTTTTTGGTTATCCAATTTTGTTTTGTGTAGTAAATAATATCTTTAATGAAATATAAACACATGTTCCCTCATCTATTTAGAAAGGAATAAGAGTATAAACACAATAGTCACTCTCAAACTTAATAGGAGTAATAATATTTTGGGTTGAATAATATTTTTTTTCTGTGACATTTGAGCGAATTCTGGTTTAACTTGCATTTTTATTTATTTATTCATAGATTTCAACCTTGTATTTTAAAGATTCTTTGTTTTTAAACCTTTCTGAAACTTGACTATTAAAAATAAATGATGTTGAAATGAGGTAAACAAGAATGCGTCTGAATGTCAAGCGGACGAAAATACTTTTAATTTTGAAATTTGATGTCGTAAAAGTCTAAGATCAAAGAACTTTTAAATTACAAGGTTGAAATTTAATTTTTTTATAGGTGTAAACCCGAATTCACTCAAATGGTAAGAGAAAACACTATTTAATTCTAATATCTTTAATAAATTATTCAATTTAGGCTTAAATGATTCAATTAATGAGGTGTGTTATTTGAACAACCATTTGTATGACAACCTACTGTGCAACCATAAATTTACAAAGAAAATTGTCACAAAATGGTTTTGTAAATATCATTTCTCTTAATTCATCAGTCATAAAAGGTAATTTATAAATTTTATTTAGTTTTTCTATTGAGTTTGCATAAATTAAAGATAGTTAACTATATTTTCGTGTTAAGTAAAGATTTGCTTCTCTTAAAGAATTGGTTAGGGTCCTCTCAATGAAGATTAGTCATCGTTAAATGCAGTGGAACTTCTAAGCCGATATATAGAGAAAAGGCTTTTTCATTTTAGTTTTTGTCAACGTAGGTTTTTTATTATTATATATCCTATGTTTTTCATGGTTTTAGAAAGTTATGTTTTCGTTTAATTTGCAAAAGAGTAGTAATAAACAAAATAACATAAACATTAATCTAATTCAGTTTGACATGTCACGTGCCTACAATTTCTTACACTTTGATAGAAGCTTTAATCGAATTCAATTTGTTGTCTTGAAATATTGAATTTTTCTAATTTTGGTGGGTGTTAGACTAACTTAATCTTCTTTGTACATTATGATTTATGATAGATGAAGAAGATCTTTAGTAGAAGAAAGTCAAAAAAGGATTCCATGCCCAAAATAAACAACAACATAGAACCAGAAATCATTGACAAACACAAAACCGCAGTCCGAACCAATTCAAACACTTCCTTAAATAATATCGGTTCATCCGCAATGTTTTCCTCTACATCGTCTCTTAATTCAATTACCTCGTCATACCCTGATCACATGCCAAACACTTCCTCTCTTGAAATAAATAACATACCAAAACCACCACCATTAAATGGAACTAATGGAGCATCAAAGAAAATTGGCAGTGTTGTTGAAGATAGGAGGAAACGAAACATAGCTTTATGTATGCTATGGATTATTAATTTATTGGTTTTGATTTTATGGGGTAAATATTTTGCTATGTTATGCACTTCAATTTGGTTATATTTTGTGCCTTACCATTTGATATGGAAATGCAAAGAAGGGGTTTCTTCATATAAAGAGAGTGAGTTTGACTCTGTTCAGTATAAGAAGAAGATTATCATGGAAAGGATATTTGAGAGGAGTCATGATCGTGATTCTCTTCCAGATTCTGCTAATTCTATGACAAATTCATAGCAGTGCAAGTTTTTTTCCTTTCATTTTTAATGTATTTATTTATTTATTTATTCATGTGATGCTGCTAAGTTTGTAACATTGTGAACATGTATACAAATTTGTATACACGATTTCCATGATGAGCTTTGAGACTAATCGATGAATATATATTGATAGATGAATTGTTACAGACTTATAAGTTATAAATATGTATAATTAACATTAACATATTGATATGTACCTTGTGAATTATGTTGCGTGATGGCAACAATATTGATCTTACATTTGGTTTTTCATTGCAAGTTTAGTGTATGATGTGTTCTATTGGTCTTGGTTGGCTTCTTTTGTACCATATCTTTACATCCCTTCCAAAGAGGGAGCAAGAGAAATAACGTGTCTAACTTTGATTTGACATTTGATTATTTGAACTACTTGAATTAGAGCTAGTAGAATACGTTAAGGCGGGGTCATAAAAATTAGTTCTTGTCAAGGGGGAGAGCATCATGTTTATAGTATAAGCGGTGTGTTAATCCTCTAGTGTGCGTGTGTGTAAGTCGCAAGGCTTGGGGTTATTTATATATTTGAATTTATACTAAAATCATTAGTAAAATTTTACTATTTTCTTTGGCTCCCTAATGACAAGATATTAGACGTTATTTTAACTATGTTTTTGAACCATTTTAATAGAGTTTGTGGTCATTTTGGAGATGTTTTAGAGGAGTCATTTATGGTTTAGGAATATTTTGTATTGTTTTCATTTGAGACCATGTAATTCCATTTATTCGTTAAATGGACAACTTCATAAGTAATTTGAGTCATTTTAGTGAGAAATCACGTAATTTGGCAAAACAAGACATCACATGGAGTTATAGAAGGAAGAGAATGAAAATCCATGGAACTCGAGAAAGTTTTTAAGACAATACAATGAGGGAAAATAATATCCGAAGTCCCAAGATGAAATTATGGAAGAATATCACTTAAAGAACGAAGAAAAACGACCTTTTCCGCATATTTTCATGTGTCAGAGGGCACCAAATATGATGCCCCATGCGGCCAAGACACATGGTTTTGGGAAAAATTGCCTGTTTGCTTGTTTTCAAGCTGGATCAATGGAAAAAGCCTAGAAACTCAGTTTTAACCCAAATGAAAACCTGCCTATAAATTAAATAAAGACACTTGAAAACACTTTTATTCATTCAGAAACTTGACAGTGCATGGGGAATCCAAGCATCAAGGAGCAGCTAGGGTTTCCCCAACTCTTCTTTTTGAGTATGTTTTGTATTTTCTTATTTTTTTTATGTTTTTTTGCATACTTGACGACAATCCTTATAGGGATGATACACTTATCACTTTATTACTTGTTATAATCTAGTGCACTAACCAAATTTGTCATCACTCCTTGATAGTTTTGACTATGTTTCAAAATGGTTTATACTTCTTATAAATTTAGTTTACACCATCGTCCAATAATATGTTTCAACCTCTCCCCTACAACTAGGTGCGGCTCTCTCCCCTAATCTATATACAACTAGGGGTTCAACCCTAATTTTTCCTGACATACTCCTAGGTTATCCTTACCTCACCCCAAGTTTCCTTGGTTTTTTTTACCTAGTACAAGGTTTCTTCTCTACACACCCGTCTTTTTCTATGTTTGGACATTAATTATGTCTTCATTGCCATGAACCCGATCTTAAGTGTCAAATCTTTATTGTGTCATTGTCACACACCATCACATTGAGTTTATCTTCACGACTAATGGAAAAATTGACGCACACACTTCCACATTTAAAGCCACCACTAAAAGAATACTTCAACATGTTCACAACCTGCCATCATTCTCAATGTCAGCACCCACATACATATCTAGGCCCAAAATGATAGACATCTAAACAACCATTGTCATGTTGTGGTTTGACCGTATCAATGTTCTCATATGTAAGATCTTTTAGATGTGTCTTTGTTGATGTTTTTCTTGGTTTGTGACTTGGTTTCTGGTTTGTTTATATGTTTAGTTTGGTTCAATATTGTAACTTTAATGTCTGATGAAGGGAAAATGACTCTTAAACATTCAAATCTAATCTACCATTAGAGAGAAAAAAAGGTAAAAAAGACTAAAGTGAAAGATGTGAATAGTCGGTGGCGTGATAAAAAAGGCGAGATAGAAAGAAAATGAGGTGTTAAATGAACATAAAAAAATTAATGATATACAAATATAAATGCTCTTGGTGAAATCACCCTACATGTGCTTGGGTTTTTGAACAACTTTTTGGGATTAGGATTCTCTCAAGTGAAAAAACTTCAGGAAATAATGTGCGAATCTAGACCGTTGAAATATAAGGGGGTAGCATTAGAAATTAAAAAAAGAAAAAGAAAATTCATTCAAGGGTTGAAACGTAAAAAATAAGAAAATTAGGGGTGACTAAACGGGGCCCAACCTGCTGTCCGGTCCGTTTAACCCGTTATTTTTGGTGGGCTGAGTCAAAGTTTTGAATTCGCTTCCTATAATTGGCCTGCCCCCGCTTAAGTCATTGAAAAACGGGGCAGAGGCGGGGCGGCTCGCTCAACTCATTTTAAAAAAAAAAAAAACTAATTTTATCCTTTTTGATTTATTTTGGTCGTGGTATTTATTTTAGGATTTGTTTTATGTTGTAAATTTGTTTTATGTTGGCGGATTTTCCTTATTTTGTTATTAAGTATGATGTTGAGTTCGACAACTTATTAATTATCTTGTTTTTACCACAAATTTATCCGATGCCTATTCTTTTATATTTTTTAATGATAAAAGCATAGTTTTAAAAACCGGACCGACCGGTTGGACCGGTTCGACCACGAACCGGTGGGGTGGCCAGTTTGAGTCGACTAACGGATCGGCCATGCAATCAAACCGGTGTGAACCGGTCTAAACCGATAAACCAGCGGTATTTGAAAACCGGACCGGTATGATGTGCAGCATAATTTTAATTAAATAATTTTTTGTAAAAAATGGCATGGTTGGGTGTTGAACCTATGACAGATAGCCTACAAAAGGAACACCTTACCATTGCACCACTGCGAATCTTTTGCAAACTAACTGCTTCAAGTAAATTATATATAATTAACATATCTTGGAATAAGAAAACATTTATAAATCATTAAATTGTGACCTCAAATATAATTGACATTAAAAAGAATTATACTTGAATCAAAAAATAATTATACACTATAAAATAATTTCATAAATATTTTTCTTCATTACAACTATTTTTTTAACACACTTATTTTTATTTGTATTGTAGATGTGAAGTGAATTTTTTTTTAATATTTATTTGAATAAGTACTATATCTAAAAAAAAATATATGCAGTTGAATTCAAGAGGCATCTATGAAGATCTTTCTATTTATATTATAAAAATATATTTTTATTTAGTGTAAAAAAAAATTATAAAGACCGAGTTATATAACCGAGTCATCCGATTCAATCCGATTCACTCATGCGGTTCAACCAGTGACTCAATGGTTTGACCAATGACTCAGTGACCCAGTACCCTTATCGAGTCGATCACCGGTCCGGTTTTTAAAACTATAGATAAAAGCAACATAGTTTTTTGTAACAATTAAGTTGTAAAAAAGATGCATTAAAAAAATTGTTCTTTGTTCTCGTAAAAAACAAAGTGGGACATGATGAGATTTTGGACTCAGTCACCTAATTTGATTTGGCTCGTCTCGTCCCGTTTTAAGCAGGCTTAGACGAGGTGGGCTTAAACGTGGCGGACCGGTCCGCTTTGCCATCCCTAAAGAAAACATGAAAAAGAAAAAATTGAGAGGATCAATTTTCAACTTTTTGAGTGCAAATCAAATAAACTGCCGTCGTCGAGCACACCTTGTGCATATTACTTGTCGATCATTCAAACTATCTCACATTTCAAGACAAATCTAGTGTGAAAAGAGAGTAGAATTCCATCATTAAAAGTAGGCTAAAGTGCACTTTTCCCCCCTTAAGTTTTAAAAAGTTGCGATTTTGGTCCCCTATGTACAAAAACTACAGTTTTGGCCTCCTAAGATTTAGCCCCTTCGCATCTTTGGTCCTTTTGGCCAATTTTGACCGGTCAACGTCTATGTGGCACGCCACATGTGTAATTATTTAATTAAAAAAACCATATAATCATTTTTTAAATTAAATAAAGGAAAAAATAAATTAAAAAAAAATCAGGAAAATCTTTAATTGTGTAATTATGGTGAGAAGCTTATAATCACTTAATTATATTATTTGATGGTTAAATTCTGAAATGTTGGCAAATCCAATTGATTTGTGATTCATTGTTTTTTCCTTTCTGTTATTTAAATAAAAAATATTCCATTGAAAAATTGCAATTTGCAATCCCTAAATACCATTTCTAGCAAAACGGCTCAAGAAATCTTAGGTGAAAATGAATTCAACTACTGCATAATCCAAAAACGATGCTAGAAAGTTTTGGCTATGGCGAAAATATGGTTTTTGAATGACAAGATGAAATTACGGCGGCAAGATGGCTTCCAAAAGGCAACCCTCCTCTCTCCCCTCTTTGCAAAATCAACGACAGTGGCACACAGTAGAATCCAACCATCGATGTTCCGGCCGTATCGGTGCTTGAATTTGGGTTGTTGTAGACATGTTCAAGAAATTGATTTTATGGTGCTGAACATGTTCAAGAACTTAGATTTGTGTTGGTGTGGACATGTTCAACCGGGTTGAATGGTCAATTGGGATGAAGCAATACAGGAAAGTGATCTTGGAAGGAAAATAAAACAAGTCGCATACAGAAGGAAAAAAGAAGGCCACAAGAGGTATGATATTGAAGATGAAGGATAAAGTGTGAGTAAGCTTTAGTTTGGACAAATAACACAAACAATAAGCTAATTATCTAAATGAAAAGAGAAAAGATAGTTGACAATGTTTTGTGATGATGATGAATTGATGATTATGATATTGGTTAAGATAAAGGATGATGTTCTTCAGAAAAGATGAAGATGATGTTCATAGATGATGATGTTGACAAGGATCTGAGAACAAAAATGAACCTCACGCCCCTTCCAATTTTTTATTTTTATTTTTTTTAATTACACAATCATTTTTTTCCTGATTTTTTTATTTTTTTAATTTATTTTTTCATTTATTTAATTTAAAAAATGATTATATGGTTTTTTTAATTAAATAATTACACACGTGGTGTGCCACGTAGACATTGACCAGTCAAAATTGACCAAAAGGAACAAAGATGCATATTGACTGAATCTTAGAAGATCAAAATTGTAGTTTTCATACATAAGAGACGAAAATCACAATTTTTTAAAACTTAAGGGAAAAAAATACACTTTAGCCTTAAAAGTAACATAGTATCAATCTAATTGTATATTTTAAGTCAATGATAAACTTTGTTCATACTTCACACATCTTTAGCTGCATAATCAATGAACATGATGATGAGCAACTTATTTCTAAAACCCGAACTTCATCTTCTTCTTCCATTTCCCTCAAAACCTTTCTTCTCTCACACTCTCAAATACAAACCTTCTTTTCTTCCAATCAACACATTCTCCACAACCACCATTGCGACACTCTCCTACGGACCTTCCCTCCATAAAGGCACCAACCCTTACCCTTTCCAACTCCCTCAAAACGACGTCGTTCTCAATGAACAAACCTTCACCAGAATCTTCAACCTCGCTGCACTCCGTGTCCCTTCCTCCGATTGCTCCGCCTTAGAAAATCGCCTCCGTGGTCACCTCCTCAATTGGCCTCGTATTCGTAACATCGCTCGTGTTCCCGGCGATGAAATTGATCCTAACATCGCTCCATTATTAGGTCAAAAATCGGAAGATAACAACGACGGTAACACTGATGACGATGCTTTGAGTCCTGTGTTGTATCGTGATAAACTTGCGAAAACGTTTAACACTAGCGGTTATGTGAAGTTTCGGAATTTAGCCAAGATTTCGAGGCCGAATAGGAACAAGAAGAAGAATGAGAAGGAGGTGGAGAAGGGGAAATTTGTTGAAGTTGAAGGGAATAAACGAGTTGGGAGGAATGGTTTTGTTGAAGTTGAGGTTGTTGAAGAAGAATGTGTTGATGAGGGTTTGAGGAATTTGATTGGTGAGGAAATTGGGAGTGGAAAGTGGAAGGGTTCGACGAGGTTGTTGCTGCTTGATGAACGGTATAAGGATCGTTGTGTGGACGAGTTGCCTGAGGCGATTAAGGTGCCTTTTCTGTGAGTTTTCACTGCCACGAGTGTTTTTTTTGCATTACATTTCTATAAAAGTTCGTGTCATTTGATTTATCATTTACATTGCTTATGGTTTTTCTTGATTTTTGATTGGTTTTTAATGTGAAGAAAAAGATGATTATAATGATTATACTTGTTTAAAATATAATAGCGGTAACTATTCTAGTTTTTGATCTGGTCAATCGAGGCATCAGGGGGTTGTTTTAGGCCATACAT
>Ga0209282_1001342_pt1 | contig 13405 bp, 4 predicted proteins | sample Mtrugardesep15_FD_187529 | JGI IMG/M metagenome (GOLD analysis project Ga0209282, IMG submission 187529) | Root nodule microbial communities of legume samples collected from California, USA - M. trunc garden sep15 (SPAdes) (version 2) | ecosystem: Host-associated > Plants > Roots > Nodule...
GCAGCCTCCACATCCTCCGGAGTAATCCTACCAAATGGACCAGTCCCGTTTACAGAAGCAATGTCCACCTTATGCTGTTTCGCAAGCTTCTTCGCCTGAGGTGTGGCCGTGATTTTCTTCGGACCATCCGAAACAGATTTAACAGCCGCTGGTGGAGGTGGTGGAGGAGGAGACTGAGAAGTTTCCTGAGGAGTCGCCGGAGGAGAAGAGGAAGAGGAACAAGAAGAAGAAGAAGCGGATTTGACGGATTTAGCCTGGGCTTGAGCTTCAGCGATATCTTCAGCAGTTTCAGCGAGTAAACCAATAGGAGCACCAACGGGAGCTGTTTCGCCTTCATCGACAACAATAGCGGCGAGAATACCGTCGTAAAAAGTTTCAACGTCCATATCAGCTTTATCAGATTCAACAACGACGACACTATCACCTTTGGAGAGAGTGTCGCCTTCTGATTTGATCCAAGAGACAATTTTACCCTCGGTCATAGTGGAACTGAGTGCAGGCATGAAGATTTCACGGATCTTAGCTTGGATTTTAAAGGAAAAGGATTTGCGGCGAGGGGAGGAGCGGTGGGGGAGGAGGAGAGTGGTGAATTGAGGGGTGCGAATAGAAGATGAAGAAGACATTGAGATCATCGAAGAAGAGAGAGAATGTGTATTCATTTTGGAGAGTGAAAGAGTAATGGAAATGAGAATGAATATATGAAAAGGGAGGACAGGTGAGAGTGGCGGAGAGGACGAGGGAGAGTTGCTAGCTAACTACTGCTCACTCCTTGTTGTCCAACGAACTTATCGAAGCAAATATTAAGTTCGATGAATACAAGTACAATAAATTAAAGAGGGGTGTGCTGATGTAAAACGGGTGCAAGTAACAAGGTGAAAAATGAAATGTTTTTTCTAAAGTTTTTAAAGATGAACTAAAAAGATTCTTGACTTAAATGCAATTTTACTCCACTATTTTGATTGAATTTGTATTTTGACACTTATTTTAAAACTCAGAAGTTTGCTCTTATATTTTGATTGAATTTTAATTTTGCCTTTCTATTTTAAAACACAAATTTTTAGGATAACACTTGGGTGACATAAAATTGGTGACATTGGTGACATTAACCAACCACAATGTCACATGTGGCTTTTTTCTCTCTCCTTCACATGGATTGTGACATTGTGATTGGTCAATGTCACCCAATTCTATGTCACACAAGTGCTACCCCAAATTTTTACTCCCTGTATTGTATTTTTGGCTTAAATATGTGTATAGTCCCTGCAAATAAGTCATGGTTGAATTTTAGTCCTTGTACTTACTAATTCTCCCAATTCACCACTGCAAATATTAATCACTTTAAATTTGGTCCTAATTAATATTTTTTGTGTATGTGGCATGTGATTAGATACGTGGTGCATACATGGCATCTAGTGACTGGGTAAGTACCTCGCTGACTCAGCTTTTCAAATGTGAACTTCCTGTTTTGCCCTTAATGGAACCAGAGACATGCAAAATTACCAACCAAATTCAATCTATCCTCTTCTCGGGTGTGAAACTGCAGTCGTGCACCCAAAACTTGAAACGAAGGTACAAGTGTCGGAAACTACAAATCGAAAGTGAGAAAAGACAGCGACGGTTTGAAACGAAATTTCAAAACACAATCGTTGTTAAAACAAAAGCGTTGTCGCCCACCTCAAAAACAAACAACAACAACACAGTTCTTGATTGATCCGTCGATTGTGAACAAAATCAGATTCAGCTATTCGACGTCTCGTCCTCATAAATCGAGCATAATCAATTTCATTTTCTACTTTAATTGAACTATTGGGGAACAACAACGTTGAGATTCACGAGTGGTTTCCGGGTTGCGAGACTGTCACTGAATAGTGTCGCAGCGGTACAATAGAAGAGCTGAAAGAAGAAGAGGGTTCTGAGTTCTGACGAGGGAAGAGGGAAGAAGAAAAGGGTTCTATCGGAGGATTGTTAAGAGTAAAAGGAGGTGTAGGAGAGTTGAAATTGGGCGTTGAAAAAGAACCGCAAGATTCATCGGAGCATTTGTTGTTGTTGTTGTGGTTACGACGTAAGATGCCAAATCCTAAGATCAAACCAGCAATAACGAGAGCAATGACGATGAAATGAAGATCTTTGTTGTTTTCCCACACAACACATTTCTTGTTTTGTAAGTTGCTGTAGGTTTTGGTTTTCTTTTTCTATCTATCTGAATTTAAGAGAGATATATGTTGAATATCTGTTGAATTTGAGAAGTACTGGGAATGGGGGGAAGAAGAACCAGTGAAGAGAGGGAAGAAAGTAATGATGAATACGTTTATGTTTTCATCCCTGGGTTTTTTTTTTCAATTCCAAACTGGTTTTTGGAGAGGGAGGAAGGAGGAAGAAGGAAGAAGAAAGGTTGAGTGAGCAGAATAGGGAATAAGGAAGACGAAGTCATGGGCGTTATGGACATTTCACATGTTACTAGTCTCATTAAGGGTAAAATTGTCCATCCATGTCTGTTTTGCTGATGTGGTAACGCTTAAGCCCAGTCACCACTTGACACATAGGCGCCACGCTGCTAATGACCCTCCACCTCAACAAAAAACGTAATTAGGACCAAATTATATAAGTGATTAATATTTGCGGTGGCAATTTGGGAGAATTAGTAAGTACAGGGACTAAAATTCAACTGTGGCCTATTTGCAGGGACTGAACACATATTTAAGCCTGTATTTTTTTGGGATTTTGACACCCCACCACATTTGAGGTCATTTTGGATAATGTGATAGTACTCACTTGGCTTAAATTATATTATATAATTATTCATATAAAATATTATTTATATTAAATGTTCTTTTTCTATTACTTGTTTTTTAATGAAATATTTTGAATAATCTTTTTTCAAAAAAATTCAAAATAACCATAAAAATGCATAACAAAAACTAGAAAAAATGCAGGATAAAAACGCATAAAACTGGTTTGAAAATACATGAACATAGAAAATATTTAGAGGTGCAAACTAATTTTTAATGTATTTTTAATTGAATTTTTTCTGGCATTTTTATTGTTTTTCTATTTTTTTCGGCTTACATTTTTTGCGTTTTCTAGTTTTCTTTTTATTTTTTTACTGAATTAATATTTTATAATTGTTTCTTTATTTTTCTAGTATTTCTTTATTTCTTTATTTTTTTGTCTTTGTTTAAAAAAAATTGATAAAAAATAGGTCTGAAGAATTTCAGACTAATTAAAGCTAAGCAAGACTAGTCAACGAGGCTCAAAACCTACACTCGATATTTATAACTCCATTAACCATTATATGGTCGATGAGAGAGGAAGTACGATCGTGGGGAGTTGTGCATCATATAATTTTGGTTCTTATAAATATTCTAATTTTTCGTCTTAGTTTTCTTAAAAAAAAATCTTCAACTTGTAATCATCCAAAAGTTGTCAATCATCACTTTTGTTCCTTATTTTTAAGTCAACTCATGTGTATGACTAGCCATAAAAAAAAAAAAAATCAAGTGTATCATTCGATTTTTCAAAAAAAATCGCAGAAATGTCAAGAATATTATAAGAATTCCTCAATACAAAAATTATAATCTTTTTACAGTGGATGAATTAAATATGAAATTTTATGTTTTGGGCGCTTAAAACTCATAATTTAATTCATGTTTTGTTATTTTACTACAAAAAATTTGAAGAGTAAATATGACCAAAGTTAAAAGTAGAGACAAAAAATGTGGACGGAAATTTGTTGAAAGACTAAAAATTAAAGAATTTTTTTAAGAGGATTAAAAAAGAAAAATTTGGAATATTTATAGGGACAAAAATATATAAAAAATAGAAAAATAAAAATATAAAGTGCAAATATTCCTTGAAAAGTTTACCTTAAATTTGATGTGCAAATTATTTATAAAGTCAAAAAAATATTTATTTCACCCTTAAAAAGATGAATAAAAATAACGAGAGATATATTCAAGAACTACATTTAAGAAAATTAAATATAACTTTTTTCTCAAAAAAAAATCAAATATAACTTTAAAGAATTGGATTCCACACCCTTAAAAAAAAAGAGTTGAAAGTTGTCTCATTTTAATGAGACATATATACTATGGGTCATGTTAACTTGTGCCCTTAGAGCACATGTTAAGCAACCCTAAAGTAGAAATTGTTTCTTAAATTTTGTGCATTCAATTATTTAAAAGTTAAAAAGTTAAATTCAAATGTATTAATTACAACAAAACATTTCTACGTTTACTTCTTAACTTGTGCCTTGAGGGCACAAATTAACATTAGTCATATAGTATATATAAACGAAATATAGAATTTTGGAATGAATTTTATAATTTTCCAATTTTACCCTTATAAACTCAACTCATTTTTTTTTTCAGTTTTAAATTAAATTCAAATCTACACTGTATTCATTGGAAATTTTAAAACTAACTACCTATTTTAGTTGTAATTTTTTTCATATTCAAATTTAAAAAGATTGAAATTGAACATTATAAGTGAAATTTGAATGTTTTTAAATAATATAGGTATCAAACAAATTGATAATATTAAAGTATGTGATGAAATATATATGCAAGGTAATAATACAATAAAAAAGGAGCGGATAGACAGACTCGACTTTCCACTATTTTTTTTAAGGGGCGGTTGTCCACTAGTTAAATAACAGTTAAAACCAAATAATATTGACTTCTTTTAATTGTTGAGTGGGGAGAATTAACAAGGCATCATGCTTACAAAAAAATCCTCATTATTTGATGCAAAATGTTTTTGTTAATAACTCTTATATTTGAACATTTCAAAATCTCATACACTCACTCAACACCTTATTTTATTTTTATCATTCTCTCTATCACATCACCAACATATCACATCTATCACATCACACTTTCTATTTATTTATCTCTAAGGTATAATTGGTTTGAGAAATGATATTTGTATAACTACTTTTTAATAACTTTTTGACAACCTTCTCCCTCATATATACTCACATTATACTTTTATTCTCTCTCTATTAAAATGTTGTCACCAAAATTGTCTTAAATGTTTGTTCAAATATCACTAACGAATTGGTTTTGGGTGTCTAAGAAACATTTTTCTTTTTTCTTTTTAACGTAGGAGACCAAATGCAGCATCATGTCTAGAACGACTCTCATTATTTTGAAGACTACTTATGATTGTTTTTTTAAGAGCGAGCACGTGTTTTAAATTGGTTGACAAAAAATAATAAGAAAAATTTACATTATTGATCTATGAGTCTTGTATCTCGTGTAAACTCTCTAGGATAGCTCCACAATATCTTAGTTACTTTGCTTTTTGGAGGTAAAGTCTATTTCATAATATTTTCCACAACAATTGATAAACTATCAGGTGTGGAATATCATGAAACAACACACTCCAGAGGAGTTTCTCATGATAACCAGGCATAAAGTGGATCTCAAATGACATTGCTAACAATCTTCTCTCATCCTAGGCATCACTTGGACTCGAGTATAAAGCCCTTCTCACTCACACACACATATTGGTCCATGCGGGCACGCAATAACATAGGTAAATAATAAAACAAAGATGGGAACATAGAGGATATATATTAAAAGACAATATGTGATACAACATAAATAGTATAAATACCGGTCAGTAAAAGCATGAGGATAAATATCTTCTTAGAGTAGCAAGTTATAATTAAGGATAATCAAATACCGAAAAATAGAGAACGATCAAATATCTAAAAACAGAGAAAGTAATTATTAAAAACAACAAGTAATAAAAGACAAATGGAAGTTAATCAAACAAGTTAAATTGGTTAGAAGGGTATTTGTAAGTGGGCGGTGGGAGGGTGTTATACTGATGTTTAGAAACTTGATGCAAAGATGGTGGAGGTTGAATGTTGGTGGTGGTGGTTGGAAACTCATCAGAGAATGTCATGGTTATGGGGGATGACTAAGTTTTGTGGGTTATAATGCAGATGAAGAATTGAGAGAAAAATATACTTTTTTAAAAAACCAAAAATACAATTCTACCCCAATGTCAAATCTTTATTATATTTAAAAACATTGGTTTTTTGTCCAACCTAGGTGTAGCTTACTAAAATACACCTTCTATTTTTTAAATGGATGCGTATTAGCAAAACTCACACACACGTGTGTATATATATATATATATATATATAAATATATATATATATATATATATATATATATATATATATATATATATATATATATAGTTATTTTTGTCAACTTCAATTAATATATATGTAGCATTATAAACATTTTTAATGACAAGATTAATTAGGTGAATAAAAGAAAACAAATACACAAGTAATTCATCATGTTGGTTTTACAAGATTGATACACAAACACACGCATACGCGCGTGCGTGCGCGCGCACACAAATACACACATCGTAGAAGCCTACCAATATTTTTCCTCTCATTTGGGCAGGCTACACTGGGTAAACCATGCCATCCTTTGTTTTAGTTTTAGGATATTATTTTTGAAACCTTAACTTTAAATTCATAAGCGCTTATGATATTGTTTACACTTAATATACATTTTTTCCTCTACTATGTTGTCATAATTTTAATGTTGGGTTAATAGTGTTTTACTCCCTTGTAATATAGGTCATTTCCGATTTTTCCTCTGTAAAATTTTCTTTTTGGATTCCGTCCTTGTAATTTGAAGTTTTTTGGTTTTGGACCTTCATGAATTTTGACTGTACAAAATTGATGATATGGCAGGGGGTAAACTGAAATTTTCTCAAATTAACAGGGGGATAAACCGAAATTTGCTCAAATTGCAGGGAGGTAAACCGAAATTTTCTCAAATTATAGGGGGCAAAATTTTTCATGAAGGTCTAAAACAAAAAAATCTTCAAATTACAAGGACGGAATCAAAAATAAATATTTTACAGGGGTGAAAACCGAAAATGACCTATATTACAGGAGGTAAAACACTTTAACCCTTTAATGTTTTACAGTATTTATTTATTTCAATTATAAAAGGTAATTACCTGGATGAATGTGCATTGAAGTCGGCTTCCATGTTTGGTGCATCTCCACTATAGATAATAGAATACAATTCTCCCTTAAGATTAAATGTATTCAGAGAGATACCCTAAACATAAAACAAATTAGATATTTGCATGATTACTTATGTTGTAATTACATATAAAAAGAGAAATTCTAATAAATGAGATTTTTGTGTGACTCCTTGTTTTTAAGCAAAGGAAGATAAAATAATGGTATGTCTACCATAGGATAGAAATAGGAAATTTCCTCGTACTTTTTGCTATCTTCTAATCTGACCTCAGCAACAAACTTTCTATCTAAGGTGCTTTCAGTTGCAACAACAACAATAGCCCAAGGTGGAAAACTTGTTAGGAATGAACGTTGTGGACATGAGTTCCCTAGCGCAAATACAATTAGTATTTCATTTTTCATTGCATGGAATGCTCCAATGGAGAATCCATATCTAAAATATTCACTATAATCTTCCTTTCCTCTAACTGAGACTAATATTATGTCAACCCCATCAACAATGACATCATCAAATGCAGCAAGAATATCGACTTCCTTACATCCATCAAACCAACATGCTTTGTAAAGGGTAATTCGTTTTGATAAAGCCCCGCCACTTGTCGGCCCTTGGCCCGAGCTTAACATACTTATCATGCCAATCAATTTTTCAGACACTGTTGTTGTTGTTGTATGGGTTCCATACCCAATTGCGTCTCTTTGAGAGATGATATTATTTCTAATCAAGTCTTCTCCATAAAATACTTCTATAATATCTAGATCCAATTAATTTACTACAAAAAATATAAAAACAATTAGCATTTTAACATTAGTAACATGGACATTAATTTCTTATAGTTGACATTATTAGCACTCACAATCTCAGTCATAGAATAAAGATTAGCTCTCACATGGATATTGATTTTATGATGGTAAAATACGAGTCATTAGATATTCATACATCAACCAACATCAGCTTGCTGCAATGATTAAACCTTTGTGCGACTATAGGAATAAAGTCATAGAATATTACTTGTCGCAGGTGAAATCAGAAGCTTGGAAAATGCCCTTCCATTTGCTTACTGGTGGACTATATCCTTTATCATTGAGATTTTTTGACTTTGCCCAAACTCCATAATCAACCGCTCAAATTATGACATCATACTCATTGTATTCTCTCTCCACAGATTCTAGAAATCCTATAAATCCCAAGATCTTGTGGTAAGGAGTTGTTTCTTTTCATTAGGGAAGACAAACATCACCCATCAAGTCTTACATTTCAACTTCCATAATTAACTTTATATTTCAGAAATAAGAAATGATATTTGAACGTCTATTTTGTGACAACTTTCTCTCTCATTCTCACATTATTTTTTATTATATATATTGTTTTGGTTTTTTTGCAAATACCTACTTTTCATTTGTAAATTATGGTTGTACCATAAGTTGTCAACTAAATGGTTGTTCTAATAACACTCCTCTTCATAAAATAGTTTGTGTAACATGTGCAATATTGCACATGTTATAGGAACAAAAAATAACAACTTTTTATTGAAAAACAACAATCATTTATTAAAAAAATTATATATTTATGATGAAATGCACAAGTTTCAGGACAAATTTGCTATTTTAAACTTCTTAACAATAATACAAAAAAACATATTAAAACTAGTACATGCAATTCACACTCACGCACACACGCCCGCACGCACGCACTCACGCCTTTGATTTTTTAACTTGTACTCTTGAAACACTTGATTTTATTAATTATAACTAACATAAATAAATATTAATCCTTATTATCTAATCCTAATGTACAATGCAAACAAACCTTCCAAAACCCTAAACCTAGATTTTGAGCGGGAAATCTTTGCTAAGACCTCAATAAATGCCTATTTGAAATTCAAATATCTCACCTATTGGAATTGTGAGCTCGCTTCTTTCCAAGGCATGCACTTACCCACTTCTCAATGCAAAGGAATCTGAACCAAAAAAACCTATTTTGTTGCATTTTGTTCTCTCTCCCCTCTCACGCCCATTTTTTTTCTCTTCTCTCTCACTCTGATCTAACCCTCCTCTCTCTCTACGATTCTTCTTCATTTCTCCCCTTTTTCTCTCACACACTTTCTCCCAAAACCATGAATGTTTCTTCTCTCTTTCTCCACCAAAGCCTCCCTTATGAGTTACGATCTTTGAGCTCTTTCCTCCATCTACCAAACTCTAATAGCTCTATCTCTATTATGAACACATATTTCCGCCACTGAAAAATATATGTGTTGCACCTATCCACTCACATCTCGCCGACTTCGCAATTGCCGTCGCAACAACAAATGACCTTCGTAACGGTCACCGGTAACTCACTTTCTTCCACCGATTCATGTTCATATTGATTGTGTGAATTTTGATAATTTTGAATTAGACATCAGGGTTTGAAAATCGTTGATTTTGATATGTGATTGTGTGAATTATAGCTTTTTCTTCATTGTTAGAATAGTTTTTGTTCTTTTTTTCATTGTTAGTTGTTGTATTTCAGTCTCAATTCAATACCTTGCAATCATGATACTTCTCTGTTTATGTTCTTCTCCTTGAATTATGGATGAATTTTTGAAACTTTTTTTTTTTTTTTTTATTTTTTATCTTTTATTTTTTTTTTTTTTTTTTTTTTTTTTAATTCTTACCTTTTAATGTTCTGATTTTTTTTTTAATTTGTAGGTTCTAATGAAGGTCCATAGTTATAGTTACTTGAATCTGAATTCTAAAGAGAAAAAGAGCACATGTATTGAAAGGTAAGAATTGTTGTGTTGTAGCATCTTCGCTTAAGATGGATTTTCAGCTCCTATTCAATGTCTCGATAGCTGCTCGGTTGTTTTGAGGTTAGTTTTTAAGTTCGATTTCATTTTCATGTTGCAAATGGAAATTCAATTCTCTTAACTTTATTTCATGAACATTTGATGTGGATTTGACAGTGATAACTTAAGTTGAACCTTTCTGCTTCTTTATTTGATTGTTTTTATCTTCTCAACAATATATTTATTACACTCGATTATTTTATTTTTATTTTGTGTTTTAGTTGAATTTTTTATGCAAACTTGCAAAACTTATTTGGAGTTTACGGATTACAATCATAATTCCATAGATCAAATGTGTTTTCTTCTCCATTGAAGTACTTGGTTTGTGATGTGTAAATGTGCAGGAGACTTTTAAGCAGCCAGTGGACCTTTTGTTTATTGGATGTACGTTTGCTTTGAACTTTTAAGCATGTTAACCGCTTTGCTTCAGATGTATTAAGTTCAATTATGGATGAGTTCTTTTTTCTTCATCATAAGTTGACATAATGGTTGAGAATGACACATTCATAAGTAGTATGTGTCATTTCTTAGATATCATGTTCTTGACCTATGATTCTTTTTCTTTTCTTTTTTTTATGGAAATCTGAACCTTTTGGATTGCTTCAAAGAGTCCTAACTTAAATGTGATTTCAAGTGTTCATTTGATAAAAGATTAATTAGAGTTAACTTAGAGCTTCTTCATTCTTGAGTGTGGGATTCACAATGTTATTTGGATTGATATAGTTTTTTGCGCTTTGATATATATTCCTTTAATGTTGCAGCTACTTCATGCAAATTTTTTCTTGGTTGTCAATTGTGGATTGCGTGCAATAGTGGTTTGTTAAAATTACAATGATGTAGCGCTGATGTAGCTTCTATTTTACAACATTTTGCACTAAATAATGTATCGCAGAACAATAACAATTTTATTTGGTTTCTGTTAAAGTTATAGCGGCTATCTGACAACACGGGTGGCAAGTATGTCTAAATTACATTTTGGTGACTATCTTGGTAATAAATCTGATGAACCCATCTTATTCTGGTGTAGCTAATGGGTTTAGAGTTTCCAGGAACCATGAGAAAGCCAAAATAGCATATGAGAAAGCTTCACAAGGACAACAAATGCTTTCTTCGTATCCTTATATTCTTTGATTTTGATTTTGTAGTCTCCTTCATTTTCTATTAAGGGTAAAAGTTATCAATATCATGGTTTACTATGTTGTCATCGGATTCACTTTGTTAAACTGTTGCTCCTTGACAAGTTAACCAGAACTTGAATCAGCACTAAGTTCATACTTATGTTGGTGAAAATGTGGCAGATTTTAGTTTGGTGTGTGATGAAAAGGAGCTTAATTTGAAAGGAAGCGGTGAGGTAAAATCAGAAAAAGCTCTTCCTCACATTCTCTCATCACTCTCAACTCTATTTTATTCATGGTTGAACATGGATTCATTCCTAAAGCAATGAGAAGTGACTTCCCTATAACAATTGGATCTCAACTTGCTCATCCTCCTAATCAACGATGTCGAAATTGATTACATACATTGATGATCTCAAACTGCTCATCCTTTCTTCATCGTACACATTTTCTCTCACTCATTGGACTCTTCTCACTTCAACCACCTCAATTAGACTCTTATCTCATTAACCACTTATTACTTTTGTTCTTTATTGTTAACTCTTCTTTCTCTATTTTTTTTTCTCATTTCCCATGCGTGCAAATTTCAGAGCGTGTACAACTCATGTTGTTCATAATTTTTATGTCTTTTATGTTTGTTCTGTTATGTTGGTATTTTGATTAGGACAATGTCATGTTTGGAAAGCTAACATGCTTTATAATGTGTTCTGTTATGTTGGTATTTTGATTAGGACAACTCAACTTGACTGCTATAATCATAATAGATGTCTTTTTTTCTTCTTCATTTCATTAGTGATCTGATGTCTGATCTGCACTTTTTCTTTATTGCAGTGTTTTTTAAATTACAATGATACATATCATAACATTAATATGCTTCCAATTCTCAAACGAATTGTTCAAAATCATATTCCAGGATGTGTTTTCAGGTAATTAATTTCAACAAAAGAGACCAATTGGCTATTTAATTTTACATTTTGATAGTAAGCTATGTTACAGAATGCTAATTATGTTAATATCAATAAGTTAGTTATAAATTAATTAGGTGATTTGTCCCTACCGATACTATATTTTATTATTCATTTTACATCTTTTATCAGAACAACTCCTTACAAGTTTTACTCACTATCAGGCTTCCAAATCTCTATTGATCATTTCTCTTGAAATCCTCTGATTACTAAGAAGCTAATCATGTGTTAAATTATTTTGACAGCGGAGACCAAGATTTTGTTGTGCCATTGCTAGGTTCTCGAGCACTCATTCGTGAACTGGCTGATGACCTGAAGTTCAAGATTACAGTCCCATATGGAGCTTGGTTCGACAAAGGCCAGGTTTTTATTTTTAGCAGTTTAACCATTTTCTGCATTTCGAAATAGGGTGGTGGCTGAATATGGAAGACATGATGTGTTGATGAAGATTACTGATGGTGTTTATGCTTCATTTGTAGCTCTTCATTCAAGTGCATCATAGGATATTTCATATCATCTTACCTACTCCTCTAATATCTTTTAAGTTCTTCTAGATCACAGGAACAAGAGCTAAAGTCCCAGCATCAATATCATATGTTATTTCCAAATCCTCCCTATCGCTTTTGTTGTTTGTTACAATGACCATTTATTTGTATTACTATGTTAATTAAACTAAGCTTCAGCTATATGACTGTTTAAATTTTTACCTGTGTTATTATTCAAGGTAAACGGGTGCTATTTAAAAGTAGATTTTAACTGTTTTTATACTATGTTAATTAAACTAAGCTATTTAAAAGCTTCAGCTATATGACTGTTTAAATTTTTACCTGTGTTATGTAGCGTCGCCGTTATTTAGAAACACGTTTCAAATGTGTCAATGTTTTTGTTTTTCAATTTAAAGTCGGTTCTGATTTCGCAAATATATAATGTCTTATTAGTCAATGCAACATTACCGCCATTTTTAACGGTATCATAACTGTGTTGTTGGTCTTTGAATTACAGTATTTGCACAAACAGATTATGAATTATAGTATAATTGAATGTTTTGTTTGCCATCAATATGACCCGTGCGACAGCACGGGTGCAAGGTCTAGTATGTGTAAAATGCTCAAAACGTCATACAATTTGGGACGGAAAGAGTAGTAAAGTATGAAATAATAAGCAAATCATCATAAAGGGGCGTCCACAAGGTCGACTTGCTGTTGAGATCGGGGTGTTAGCATACATTGTCCTCGTGCTCATTCACGGATGCAAATCTTATGAGTGATGGTACTTCTTCGCAGAATTGAAGCGACATTTTTGCTTTGATTGTTCATAATGGACGAATTGTCAATTACACTAAATTGTAACAAGTAATAAAGTAGTAAGTTACCGTTTGTACATGGATTGTCATTCAACTTAGCAATAAGCGAAATTTATTTGAAGTAAAAACAGTAAAGAGATAAAGTGGTTGCAGATTTTTTTTAATTGTCAAGT
>Ga0209282_1001343_pt1 | contig 13405 bp, 10 predicted proteins | sample Mtrugardesep15_FD_187529 | JGI IMG/M metagenome (GOLD analysis project Ga0209282, IMG submission 187529) | Root nodule microbial communities of legume samples collected from California, USA - M. trunc garden sep15 (SPAdes) (version 2) | ecosystem: Host-associated > Plants > Roots > Nodule...
GCTAGGATACACCCACTTATTTTTTAGTAGGTGTGTTCTAGCAAATCCCATATATATATATATATATATATATATATATATATATATATATATATATATATATATATATATATTGCAAATACCGCCTAACCCTAATTTTAGATTAACTATATTAAAATTATAATATTATTTTAACATTGATGACTATTGTATAACAAAACAAAAACATAATTTAGGATCATGGCTACGCCCTTCAACAATTTTTTACCTTCGCTCAAAAGGATTACCATATCCTTCACCTTTTCTAGCAATAGTTCTCAGTAATATTTCGTTTCACCAATTTATAATTTGCTTATGAAAATTTACTAGCCAAAATAGTGTACTGTTTTCCATTGAAATTGAAATAGAAAAGCTAATATTTCAACTTTCATACCAGATAATGTAACGATGAGTTAGACCCAATATAAAAACCTATATTCACCTTCCATACCATGCAAAAAAAATAAAAAATCTGAAGGAAGGTAATGTTTATCTTTATCACCTAGGAAATAACAACACTCAATTTAGAAGGGAATATAATGTAAATGCTTAGACCAAGTCAACAACTACCACATTGAAGCAAAAAAAATAAAATAAAAAATAATAATTGTGTAATGTGCACGTGAAAAAATCCAACATCAATATTCAGCAAGATAACTTACATGCCCAATCCGGCTGGTCAAGCTAGATGATCCAGCATAACGTTGAGACGTGGTTGTTAAAAAACCATTTGAACGAACATTTCTCTGTAAAAGGCAAACAAGTGCTGAGGTATTGGACAGCCAATATGGCAAGACAATGTCATCGTCTCTGACCTGAAGCATATGCCACAGAAATAAATAAATCTCATATAAAAATTATAAGAGCATCCTAAAATTGAGATACAGTACAGCACTATAAATGAACAATTATTTCCAATTCAAAAGAAACTTTGATAATTAAAGTCGAAGTAGAAGACTAGGAACATAACAAGAATACAAAGGGTGGCACAAAAAATATGAGCAAATCACTTACTTTTATGACTTCATTAATTCCATCAATTATGTAATCAAATATGGCCGTGCGCTCAGATTCAAATGCATGCCAATGAAGAAGACATTTGTATATGATACTAGCTGCCACAGGTTTACCATTTCTGAACCCCAAATCCTCCTTGATACACCTAATGAGGAATTCATAGTTATCCTGCACAACACATGGCAACTATTAGCCAGCTGAGACCCGACTGACAAAAAAACCATTTTGTATTAAATCATGAATAATTTGTACAATATCTAGTTATCTATACAAGATGCTAACCAAATTAATCCCAAAAGGTAAGATGTTAGAATTAAATAAATAAGTAAACGAAGAAAGAAAATAATAAATACATAAAACAGATCTCCCAAATCACGAACAATTTTGAAACATATCTCAACGCCCCCCTCAAGCTTATTAAGTTTTTATATTGGGTCTAACTCATTCTTACAAAACCGACTAGTAAGTGCCGCTCTTTATAAACTCATATCAGACCTTATTTTTTGTCTCAGATTTTTACCAATAAAGTTGAAGCATATACAAGCAATCCAAGGAACCTATAAAGATTTTATGAAGATATCAGCAAGTTGATTCCTGGAACAAACGTAAGTTTTGAGGATGCTAGAGAAAGTCTTTTCTCTAAGGAAGTGACAATCAACATTTATAAGTTTTGTGGTATAAAAGATGTTTGGTATTCGCAAACTAATTCCGAAGGACAACCATCTGCAAATGTTGTCATAGTTGTTAACATTAAGATAAAATCAATGGATCTTATCAGTGGCTTCTATCACCGTCAGCAATTATTCCGATAGTGACTCTTTTCCCACAGATGAATCATATTACTGGTGTCTTCTTTTCCTGTTGATGGTTATTGTGATGGTGACTTATGCAGTTTATGACTCAAACCATATTGCTGAGTAATTATCAAGATTTATTTCCCAATTTCCCTGTTTATAAGGATTAGTGTTTAGTATTCTGTATCGAGTTAGTATATCTAGTTATGATCAATAATGTTCGAAGTCTATCGACTCTCTTAATATTTTTATCTAAAATCTTTAAGTTCAACACATAAAGATGAAAACTAAACAAACAAACAAACAAAACTGTAATTTAAACACGCCAGAATGCCAAAAACTAAAAGTGTAGGATTTCGGAACAAGTGAAACAAGAGTAATGCCTGATGCTTTTCTGCTGTTAATTTAGATCGACGAGAATCTGACAAGCCACGTGTCAAAGAGGACATAAGTTTTGAGGGTGTAGGTGATTCCTGCATCAAATTATAGCAAATGAATAACAGTTATAGTCACATAAGTTACTATTTTCAATATTGGAAGAAAAGAAGGAACCATCTTACAAATACTGGGTTTTGCTCAATGTGCGGGGCTATTGCTCTTGAGTTTATCTGCTTCAGAAAGAAAATAAATAAATAAATAAATAAAACATGTTTTTTAAAAACAAAACTAAATATGTTCCAATCCAATAATTTTGAAGTTTTCAACACACCAAAATCACTTCAATATATATAATCAGGGCACGAAGATACAAATTAATAAGGAATAATGCAAAATAAAGTTTTTATAAATATTTGTAGAAGAGAATGTCAATATGCAGGAGGAAACTTACTTCGGATGTTGACTTTGCAAAACCTGGACGATTACTCTTAGGAGATACACTTAGGGCTTTCTGACGAAGCACCTGATTTTCATTCTCCAAACTCAATAGCGTTTCTTCAAGACTAGATTAAATACAAGTAGAAAAGTGAACAATAGCAAACAAAAACTCTTAAGGAAATCACAACATGAATTAATTAAGTTTATAGCAGTTCAAAAAGATGCAGTACAATTGAAAGAGCAAACATGACTAGCACTTGGAAACTAAATCAATTTATAAAATACAACTGAGCAGAAAAAATACACCTTTTCATATTTTGTGCTAGTTGAGCACTCTTCTGTTCAAATTCCCTCATTTTCTGAATGGTTTCGTTATGGTCTTTTTTAGCATTCAAAAGCTCAAGCTCCAAAGCTGTGCTCTTCTTTTCCATGGCATCCAAAGAGCCCTATAAATATCAAACAATAAATATAACACACCTCAATTTTAATAGAGGAAACAGGCAAACATGAACCTGACGTAAGGAATAAAAAACTTCTCCGAACTTAATTTTTTTTCTAATACAACAATGACTAGTTTACAAGCATATCATCTGTATCTTATAGATTATCTGTCGAATATTATCTGGTCATGTAAAACATAAACAGATCATGCCATATTGTGTAATCAAAGGATTTGTTTCTTGAAAGGAACAGATGCATTCCTTCCAGATAAGATTTGCATTAAACTACATGTCTAGGAAATTACTCAACTCAAATTGCTCAATCTTTCTCTTCCCACAACTGCCTCACCCAAAAGTTCATGTATTGTTTGCATTTTTTCCTTACTCCAACAAATTAACAATGACAAGCCAATCTAGAAAGCTCTGGAATTATAGAGAGAGAATGATAAAAACAAGAAGAAAAGGGGAAAAAATAAAAAACCAAATTCAGAGTATTATTGCTTTGCAATGTAACAACACCCTTCTCAACAATTGTATTAACAGTTCAGCATACAAACTCATTGATTAACTCCCTCTTCAATCTCTTAATCATAGTTAAACCCCCTTAGTATACCTCAGCTCCCCTCTCTTCCCAACTCACCCTTCCTCTTTCGAGAGAACAACTTCTATCCAGGGTCTAGTCCCTGAGCAGACCCACAACCACTTAGGAACTTGTTTTGTGAGAATAATTGTTATCCTAGAGCTTAACTACGCCTTTCCACTTAGTCTCTACCAATAACCTCATACGCAACATTTTAACATATCCTTTACAGCCACAACTCATCGGTTGCAATAGAATTTAAAGGACAAGTTCTACACAAACAATCTCAAGATTGAGAACGAGTTTACAAAGTAAAACCCCAGATTTTAGACCACACAGAAGAACAAAAATCCCACCATGTAATTTGTATGACAAAAATAATTGAAATTTATAAACCATAAAAATTAAACTAATTCATAGAAACACAACCATTCAACATTACTCAAAGCACCTTCAACAGAGCATTTTCCTTTTGCACTTCATTCATTGCACCTAGTTCTCTTTCTAAAGCAGATTTTTCCTGTGCTGATAATTGCAACTGATTTTGCAAAATTGCATTCTTATTCGACTCATTAATAGTTGCCAATTTAGCTCCATCTAATTCACAATTTAGAGCTTCCAACATCTTTTGAAGTTTGGAAATCTCAATTTGCTTAGCCTCTTCATTAGACACCTGCACAAATAGTCAATGTGAAAGAGCTGTCTAATCCTTTTGCACATCTGAAATACCAATCTCCTGAAATAGACCATGCGCAGACCAGTAAAGAGAAATCATATGTACAATTCTAAATCAGACAACTTTTATAGGCAAAAGATACAACCTTGAAAATATGAGCATATCTTCCAAAAATCATCACATTAGGACAATCTTCTGCTTATGAGATTGATATGGTAATATCAATATGTTTAGCATAACCATTATTACGCTGAATTGGCTAATATCAACAGTTTCTAATTTAAGTCATTTGAATTCCAAAATAAAATAATCATGGAATAAGCATGACAGAAACTCATAATAGAATGTGGAAGAAGCAACAAAATATAACGTGTCAAAACACTTTCACATATACAGGTATTCAAAGATAAGCACAGATAGCATATTCATGACAACTTTTTGTAGAAGCAATACCCTTATTTTTTTTTCAAGATGCAAACGCCATGTGAGCTCTTCTAATTGTTTCTCAAGATTAGTCTTAGCTAAGCGCAAGGCACCAGCTTCACGAGCCTCCTGGCATAGGTAAATTACAATGAAAATAAGTTAGAACTACTTTCGATGCATTTCCCACTTTCAAAATAAGAAAAAAAGACAAGGAAATACTTGTTTCAGTCTGCGGAGCTGTCTTTTTGCTTGTTTACAGCGCCAAAGGCATTGTATTGCCACAATTGAAAATTGAAGTTGTTTGAAAGCATATCGAACCTTGCACATCCTCCAATACGCCTATGTGTGAATGTTACATTTGTGATAAAATAACAAATCAGAATCCACCATACGAACAGGAAATGGTAAGCAATTGAAAGTGAGGCATTATCGATCATGCCCCATCAGAAAGCATACGTGAGAGATAAGTTTCACATGATCAATCATAATTGTATGCATATGCATAAGAATTCAAAGCACTATCCAGAATAAGTAAAATAAATTAAATCTATTAAAATGATGACGGTGAAGAGGCTATTGCTTTGACGTTTTGAAGATCACACCAACACCATAATACATTCATCTCATGATAACACACCTGAATAATGGTAGCAGATTTGTGTTCTTTTCTATGCAAAAACCTTTGGCGAATTGTGAAACCACGAACATTTGATTGTATGATGATAGCAGAAGAATACAGTGTCATGTAAGCACGCCTCATCTGACACATACGAATATACTTCTGAATGGAGATAGCTGCTGCAGTCTCCCGTTTAGAAGCATATATCTTCCGTGCAAGGCAACCTACAAAAACAAGAACTGATAAAAACCAGGACAATCATTGGTGGAAGTGGAGACCCCTACATTTACATGTGATATGCCTAAAATAACAAGTATAACTGAGTTCAACGGGTTCTGAAAAGGCTGACAGCCAAAGTACAAATCAAGTACTATCCAAAGCAGAAAATGGAAGCATATATTGTCATATTACTGACAAAGAAACTCAAAGGAGATAAAGTGCTACCAATATATATTTATTGACAACGAGTTTTAAAAAGCAACGTAGAGAGAGAGAGAGAGAGAGAGAGAGAGAGAGAATTGAATGGAGAACTTAAGGAAAGTCATTTTACTAAACATCAACAACACTGACCCCTGCAACATGCTTGAAGAGAAACAGCAGCAGCTCGGATTGAGATGAAATCCCTGTGTGCAATAAATGTACGCAGTCGACGCTGAATAAACTTCGCAGCATTGTCCAAAACTTCAGACCGCCTAGAGTCTAAAATACCAATTTGACCAGCCCTAAGAAACACTTTAGTCCTGCCCAACTGAATAAGAAGAAAAATCATAAACATAGCTATCATAAAGTCATTTGTACTATTATATCCCAAGTTTGTTCGGGAACAACAGCAGAACAGAACACATGGCTCATAAGAAACACACCTGAAAATTCTCAAGCTTTAGCTTTTGCAATATTTTCTGAGTTGTAGCTCTATCATCATAACTGTCAACAAAAAAGTTTAGATCAACAATAATGAGAACTGTAAGCACTGATCTCTTAATTATATAGTAAAAAAGAGCTTGTCCTATTGTTGTCCTGACATTATTGTAGCTAAAATGCATATAAAATCAATTTAAGATAATGCAGTCCATGCTTCAAGAAAAAAAATAATAGAACAATTTCCTTTAATAAATGAAGAATCATAATTTCAAATAAGCAGATTTAAAGTCTACTTGCTTTGTATCTGTCCTTTGGTTCAGCAAAATAAAACCACCAATGAGGTTGCAAATATCCTAACCAATGGTCTTATACATTATGACTAGATCAAGCAAGCTATTTCAACTAGATAATAGGAGAGCTGGCCCATTACCTTTCCAAGTCAACAATTACAAAATGGGCTTGTAAGGTGAGGACTGCCCCTAAACACACAGCCCTCACACCTAGGACTGGATATTTGGAGTGTGACCCAGTACGGGTGGCCCAACGTATCTTGGATAGGCCCCCATACCATCTTACGATTTGGTTTGGTCTAACTCAACCCTTACAAAACTGGTTTGGAGGTGAGGACATCCTCCTCTTATAAAATCATTTTCATACCTTATCTCATCCAATATGGGACTCTTAACAACTCTTATAACTACTTTTGGTTTAATTTTTTAATAACCAAATGAACAGGCTTAGTCTAGGAGTAAACCAGAAACCAGTAAAAAAAATTAATTGTTCTGTGGAATAAATCAAAGGCTCCCTCCCACCCATAGTGACAAAATTCGCTGCTCCCCCATGAGACATGTGAACCACTTTGCGCGTACTGGTTCACGGCGTACCAATTCGTGCAAATCTGTTTTGTAATTTCCTGGAAGTGACGAACCGGTGAAGATGGAAGTAGCCAGCCAAAAAACCAATAGAGAGTGAGATAGAAAGATGACGCAATTTCTTTTGTTTTGATAGTAAAGATGAAGCTGTATGGGAAAATGAAGTGGTTTTCAGATGCTTTGGTAAATCAAATTTATCTCCCCCAGGTAACCTTTTGATTGGGTAATGTGATGATACAGTCAGCCCTCTCCTTTGACCCTTTCTAGTTCTTTTTCATATTTCATTTTATACTTTTTTTTTAACTATTCATTTTTTATTTCATACTTATGTTAAAAGAAATCGGTATGTAATTTCATTTTTTAACTGGACCAAAATTTGATGATAGTATAATTATTAGTATATCAGTATGTATATATTACGAACCCAAGCGTACCGACTCTGTATATCCCTCATGTACCGAATTCTTGGTAGATTGTGAACCGCGTACCCGTACCATGTAACCAGCGAATTGAAAAACTGGTAATTATGCTCCAGCCCTACTTAAAAACCAAAAGCAATTACAAGGGTAGTGTGGACTAAAGACCAAACCTGGTAACTATGATCCCTAAATTTACGGAGATATTTATACAGTTCCTCCACTTGAGGACTTGACATATCAACACTTATTAAAATACTACCTTTTATCTACATAGTGTGATAAACTTTAGTATATTTTGATGCTCTGTGGGTAATGTAAACATTATTCAAGATATGACTGGCTCAAACTTGGTCAAGCCTTTGAGCCTAAAATCTCACTCTTTTACTGTTAAACTTTCATAAAAATTAGTTAATCCAAGCAATAGCCAAATCATTTTCCGACTTGATAGACTATTAGGTAAACATCAATCCCGTTAAAATTACAGATGCAGTGATAAAGTTTACAAAAACAAACAATATTACAGTTTAACTGTTTACAGTTTTAGTATATTCACCTTCCATCCATTGATTCAGGAGCTATTAATCCAAAGCGATCTACAAACTCCGAGTAAGTCCTTCGAGTTGGGTAACCTGCCAGACTTATCCGAACAGCCTCGAGTACACCCTAAATAAAATATAGTCCATGCAAAAAAAAATATGTTCAATGAAAACGTGAATCTGCTTCGGAGAAGATCTTGGTGACAAACATGATTGTTATGTTCACCTTTATTTTTAAAAAATTGGGGAAGGGGGATTTGTTATAAATAATGGCGGCACTAATGGCCATTTTACAACTGTCTTAGGTGGGATTCGAACTCTCCCTTGAGGTTACAAAGTCAAGATCTTACTACTGAGGGGACACCTTATTTCCAAGAAAACGGAATAAATCCCACATCATGTTTTGTATGCAGGTAAATTTATCAGTCAAACCGTATCAATTTCCATTCGAAAAAAGAAAGAAATTAACAATATAAAACAATAAATCAAATTTTGAAAGCCATTAAAAAAACCCTTCAAATTACTTCATAAAAAAAGTCCCTGTTTCCATTGCTCAATTCAATGGGCTAACACCTATAAAAGAAATTCTCATAAATCAAATGGTAAAACCATCAAAGTAACATACTATTTGTACAGTCAAATCGGTGCAAAACACACAGGAAAAACAACTGCACAGATTGACAGTAATTACTAAACAACAGTCAAGGAAACAACCTGTGACATAATGGCAATTTGTGTTTCAGAGAACGATAACAGTGAAGGAGCTAAAATATCTAAATTACTGACCCCGCAGCGTAATTGATGCAAGACACTTGTATTTTCAAACTTTTGTGGTAGATTCGAAGAATTTGGCTTGACACATCGAATGTAATGAGGCTCTGTTGTCTTAAGTGTTTCCATAAGTGCTTGAAGTTGTTGCTGAGGTGCACATCCGCCAAATCCAACACAGACAAGAAACAGAAAATATCAGCAACTTAAATTCAAATTATTTAATCTCTTATGCAAATTTGTTCGCAATAATGAATCACCTTAAATTCAATAACACCCAAAAGGTAATAGATATGTACACCTTAAATCTGGAAGCCACAGAAGAAAACTTGTAGGATGACCTTGAAGATTCTTCTGGTAAAGAAGGAAAGAGACTCGATACGAAGGGGCATTTTGAGGAAGATAATACATTGCAGTGCTCTAGAACTACATAATCACGATTTTTGTCTAAAAAAGTGTCTGTATGGTATGTGACCTGCATAAAAATATCGGAAGGTATTACATTACAGGATACACTTTGCAGAACAAGAGAAAGTACAGCAACACTGAATAACCTTTCCAGCATAATGAGAAACAGTAAAATCTGTTTCTGAAAACTTCTCCTTCCCAAACCTAGCGTGGGACAAGAAGTGCTGAAACAACTTGGTTGAGAATGTTTCGTGCGTTGATTTTGGAAACATGCTGAAAGAAGACAAATTTGGGACTGAATATAATTTGCAAGAGAGCAATGTATAAATGCACACAAATCCATAAAGCAATTAAATTGTACCAAGCTTCATCTAACAGGGCAATGATACCAATGGGCTTCTGCAAAAAGAATACACAAGAAACCAATAAGAAACTTAAATCAAGAGAAAAAAGTGGCATCCTCATCTGTATGATGCAAACTCGGAACTTCATTTTCAAAAGAAGCAACATGGTATTTTTTTGGCATGATTTTCGTCAAGTAAATTCTAGATATGCAGGTTTTACCAGCTTATTGTTTGAAATTTGAATTAACCCAATCCAATACTTATTCACATCCCACCATTCCAAGGAAGTCATATAAATTGAGAGATTGAAACAGTAGACATAAAAAACACAGATATAACGAGAGAAAAAAAAGGTTTTGAAGCTCTGTGTATAGCTAAGCAGTTACCATTCTGATTCATAACTTCCGTTTTCAATTTCAGTAGTAGTGGCCTACTAATTTGACAAAATTCATAATCTTCTGAAACATCTAAAGAAGAAATCAAGTAAAAAAACCTTTTCAATCAAATCTAAAACATCTTGGTTGTCAATAAATTCGATGTAACTCCAGTCAATTTCTTCTTTTTTATACTCTTCTTGCTCCATCTTGAACACATGCTGGGAAAAATGACAAGAGACAAAGAAGCTATAAGAAGATGACGAAGTAAGAACAATATCAAGTTCCAGATCAAAACACCAGGCAACTAGCATGGTGAATGCAATTAAAATACATAACATAATACCATACCTCATTAAAATGTTGCTGAAGCTTTTCGTTTGCAAAATTGATGCAGAATTGCTCGAAACTGTTCAAGAAAATGTTTCCGAGTTGAGAAAGGCAATTGCTTTAACATAGTTGCCAGTTTAAAACTACAACAATCACCAAAGCTTTTCCCCACTTAGTGGCGTCAGCTACATAGATCAAACAACAACACAACATGCTATCATAAACCAAAAGCTTAATGACATATCAGTTAAATCCATAACCTCTTCTTCATGTTTCGACGTATAGTTTTCCTCAGTCTTCCTTACCAAGGCTTCTACAAGTCTTCTCTACACCTAACGAAACCACCTAATATCAGTTTTTAGAGAATAAGTGTTACCCCAATTTTCTCTCGTGCATTCATTCCTAATGATATATTGCATTATGTGAACACCCATGACTCATCCATTATAAGATTCTCACTTCTCTAAGACTTCAGCACTAAATTTATTTTCTTGTTGGCTCTTCACCGACAAATTAAGCATATTATACAATATTGTAGGTGTTATAAATGTACACGAAGATTTTATTTTAAGCTTGAGTGGTGATTTTTATCACAAATTACACCAAGAGTATTTATCAATTTCGGATACCTTGCTTTAATCGTTATTTCGGACACCTTGCTTTAATCCTTAATTGATATCTCCCTCTATTTTCTCATCATTTTCTATAATGGATCTTAGGGCCTCAAGCTGTCTGACCATAGATATGGTTATATGATCCAATTTTTGGCTCTAAGCTAGAATTAGTGGCTTCCTACCAAACCTACACAATTAAATTCCATTCCATTACCCCATTTTAGTTCTACTGATTCAAAATAACAGCAAGGTGGTCGGGTTGGTAGTTGGGATAGGGTACTTAAGGAGTGGAGTGATATGGAGATTGAGGGTTCTATCCCCACCAGCCCACCCACAACATAATAATATATATGAACATACTAGCATTGGTCATTTCAAAAATTCAAAATAACAGCAACAAAAAAATCAAATCTAATAATAGAAATACAAAAAAAAAAATCTAAAAATAGTAATAATCAAATGGCCGAGCGCTATGGAGTATTTTATATTACTGAAAGTATTATAACTTAAACAAACACTAGGGAAATGGAAAGTAGACATGCATGCCTGATCCACGCACCAGTATATTCTAATACTTCAAATACACAGTTAACCCACACACTTTCAAAAGAAAATGGTACACATAACCAAAAGAAAATGTCTTCACCTCCAAAAGAAAAGTATGTACTTGAAAACATCTTACCTGTTATCCTTAAAAGACTCAAAACCATATATATCCAATATTCCAATTTGCATCCTGGAATTGATATCTTGCCCAACCGCTTTATTGATCTTATCAACAAGCCTGGTAGAGCAACAAAAAATAATTAGAACTTGCCCCCAATTTGTGCATGATAAAACGAAAAAAATCTTCAACATTTTCACATTGATAATGAGCATACCAATCAAACAAACGAGCATAGACGGTTTTCGCCAAAACATCCCTGCCAGCAACAGCGGCATTACAATCCAGAGCTTTGACAATATTTCCTTCACAGGTTTGTATTGAACGAGTACATAATGTTGCTCGCAGTAGGTTGAGATCACACCTAAAGAGAGAACAGTTGTAGCGTAGCCATTCAATTAGGTTTACCAAAGGATGTAAACTTTTGTGAAATTATGATCAGTTATTAAATGTAAGTTGAAACAACCAAGCATCCAACGCGTTTAAGTATTTTTATATTTGTATATACAAATATTTGACGTGTTATATTTATTTGTCTTTTCACAGAATGTGTAGAATTTTTTTTTTATATGTAATGTTTACAGTAATGTCTTAATGTTATATTTGTTTTTTTTTCATGTTGATGGCGATCGACAGGGATGGGGACGGGGAGGATTTGAGTAGCGAGGAAGTACTCTCCACCCCCGCCCATTGACGTCCCAATAGTATGTCACACAACTCTGTCACAAGAAAGAATGAGTTCTAACAAGAAGGATCTGATACCAGGTCAAGAAATATTGGTTTCTTCTTTGATTCTATATTCCTCCATAAATAGTACAAACTTGTTCACCACTATTAATTACAATTGATTTAGGTTTTGGATTAGTATTAAATGGAACTATAAATATCTAATGACTAGTAGATTGATTTCTATTCCTAATTTATAATATATATATATATATATATATATATATATATGTACTAGGAAAAACAAATAATTGCGGATACCCTTATAAACAATAACACGTCCAAATTAAAATATGATTCATACAAACTAAATAATGCTCTAAAAATAACAAATTGCCTACTTGAAAAGGTTAGCAGCCATCTGCAAGTGAAATATTGATTTCTCATCCTTTATTATTGACGAGTCGTGTTCTTTCCCAGGAAAAAATTCAACATTTCCCAGATGTAAAATTGCAGCTAAGGTGGAAAATATGGCGTCCTGTTAATAGGAAGAAAGGATAACTATGAGGGAAGGTTGTAAACAAATTCATGACAGCATACAATAAAGCAAGAAATGTACTAATGGGTGACATCATTACACCTGATCCTCGTGACTTATGCCAACAATATCCATTGATCTTCTCGTCTTTATGTATTCTTCTGCACTGCTTACCCCATCTAGTTCATAAACTTTACTTTGATTTAAATAGTGGAAGTGGCTTGGATGTCCTAACTTGTACTTCTCTACATCCTAAAATCAAGGCATTCCAATTGCAAAGAACAACAATTAGTACATCAACTGAAACAAAATGAGAATAGTAACCTGAATTTGCAAAAAAAATAGCATATGATGCAAACTAACACCAAAATATATAATCAAATATATACTACACCAGAGATCAAGTACCCTTTCAGATGCACACAACTGATAAAAGCAGTGATAATTTCTTTCTGGATCCGTAGTCTGCACTACTCGTGATCTTTCCAATAAGTAAGTTCTGATTGCAGCACCAGATATTTTACCACTTGAATCAAACTGAATTTCAGCAAACTTCCCAAAACGGCTGCAACAAACAAAAATAGTAATAGCATGGGTCTTTCACTGTTAGCAATTACAATTTCAGGGA
>Ga0209282_1001344_pt1 | contig 13401 bp, 8 predicted proteins | sample Mtrugardesep15_FD_187529 | JGI IMG/M metagenome (GOLD analysis project Ga0209282, IMG submission 187529) | Root nodule microbial communities of legume samples collected from California, USA - M. trunc garden sep15 (SPAdes) (version 2) | ecosystem: Host-associated > Plants > Roots > Nodule...
AACAAAAATACTTTATCGTAACGACATTTGTCATTGTGACATGTCAAGTAAGGCAACAACAATTTTCGTTGTAAAAACCTTAGTTATGGCAGCGACATCATATGTCTTTGCAAAACTTTTCGCAACAGCACTTATACCAACGACATGCAACGACATTTTTTCCGCTGCAAAAAGCATATTTAGCAGCAACATTGTATTTTTCTCAGCAACATATGACACTGCAAAAACCAATTTTTCTTGTAGTGATAATTGCAGTCAAGAGCAAGAAAGATTGTAAGAAGGAGCAACGAAATGAATGATAATAAGAGCACTATGTTAGAAGAGAAGCAACACAATTATAGGTAAGAAAATAATAAAGAGAGACAACAAGGATAAATTAGCATTTTAACAACAAAAAAAAAGGTAATCTTTTGTTTTTATGTATAAACTGGCATAAAAGAATTTTTCTTATAATCTAAATTTTATACTAGTAATATTTATTTTACGTTTTATTTTACCTAGACATTAATCTCTTTATACAAGTGGAATACTCTGTTAAAATCTCCCACTTATGACTTACCATTACCATATGAATATGGTACACGATGCTCATTGTGGAAGTGGGTTGAATTGGTTTCTCCTTTTTCTTTTACAAGTGTATAGTTTTCTATTAGAGGTCGTATACTTTTATATATTTTATAGTCACTAAGATAAAAGGAATTAAGGAACACATGGGTGATTATGATTAAACTAAAACAATGATAATAAACTAAACACACAAAAAGTAACAAAATGTGACTGAGTGGTTATCATTAATAGAATTCGAAATCGTGTCCATTCTCCTGTTAGGTAAAGACAAGAAATAAATCATCAGACGGAATCACTTTATTAATTCAATGATCTCGTTTAGAATACTAGTAACATCACTATATTCGCCCTAATTATCTGATTATTGAGCTTAAGTGTGTTATCAACTTCTCGTTACTATCACTAGATTTTGATATGGACAACTTTAATTTGATTCCTTCGAGTATTAATTTATACCCACCGCTTTCCATATATGGTATACCACATTTTTTTAATGGAGAATTTTTTAGTACCACCAATTAGTTGAACATTCGGCACCATGTCGCTAAAATTAATTTTTGTGTTGATTGACGAAATAACAAAATTACTAAAAGCTAATATATTTTAGTACCGCGGTCGTTGTCTAATTTCGATTATAAAGTTTGATTTAACAATTTTGATATTTTTATCAGTTGAGTCAGAACTTATGGACAAAACTAATTCATTTTAGAATGATATAAAAATGACATGTTAATAAATAATTAGAAGATAACATATATGTATTCCATTTAATTTTAGAGTATCAAAGTGTTCACCTAAAAAATTGAAGGCATTAAAACGGGTTGGTATATTCTATGAGCGATGTTTTTTTAGGAAGGTGAAAGTATGGATGAAACCAAAGTCGATTTAAAAGGTAAAGTAATTAAAATCTTTGTTCTAGATTTACAAACATCTATTAATAGTTTTTTCATATATTAAAATTTGCTTTAGATCTATCTGAATAACTTAAATTATCTGGTCAAGATGAAACTACTATGAATGTATAACATAGATTTTTTTTTTATGTCTACTTATGATAAAATAAATTTATGTTAGTTGGCAAAGACTTTAATTACTTTACCTCGACTTTGATTTCATCCATAATTTTACATCCCTAGTGTTTTCACATGTAATTAAGATGTGGAACTAAACATTTCTTACAAGTGTCCTTTACTCAAAAGAAAAAAATCTTACAAGTGTCCTCCTGCCTTGTAAGTAGCTTTGAAAAGTTTGTATCATAAACAAATTAACCAAACGTGTAAATAAAAATCATAAACAAACAAAGGCACTACTTCTACTATTGCGTGGCCAAATTTTATTTTGATTGCATGAACAAGTCAAACCGACAATGATAGTTAGTGTGTTTGGTATTTGATTTGGTGGTGAAGGCAGTAGTAGCACTCAAATACTACAACCACTTCTTCTAAGAATATTCGGTTTTTGTGATTGACTTTTGCTTCTATCATTAGCCGCTTATGTTGTCTTCTATATTCAGTACATTGTCGTATTAACCTTTGAATTGAGATCTTTGGTTGACTCATTTATGTCAAAGTGGCGTGTCCATATTCAAATCCACCATGCACATGACTATGGGTGGGAATAAGGCCGGTTTAAACCTGGCCTAAAAAAAAAATTACAAGCTTGAGTTTGGGCATAGTTTGGTTTGACCTATTTAAAAGTCTGGACTGATATGAAAGCCTACTTACATGTCTACTTTACATTAAGGTCATCAAATATTTTATTTGGCTTACTAAATAGACTAAACAGACCTTAAAGCCTACTTAAAAGCCTATTTCATTACAAGTAAATTTTAATTAGATTAAAACATACTTAAAAGTCTATAGCAACAAAGCTTATTAAGGGACTAATTGATAGAGAAAAAAAGTGTTTATATTTTTAATATATGCAATTATTTTAATATAAAAAACATTTTTAAATAAATAAGTATTAATAGATCGGCCTATTAGGTTTGACAGACTTTTCTGAAAGTTTAAGCCTAACCTATCTACTAAACAGGTCAGGTCAGACCAAACTTATCTACTAAACAGGCCAGGCCAGATCAGACCAAAATAGACCAAACCATAGGTCCTTGTAGACCGGTCTGGCCAATTCCGAACCCTACACATGACCATGATGAGATTTGAGAATCCCATCCACAAATAAAGAAGGTTGAAGATTCTATGGCTCATACATGCCACGAAAAAACTATTGTTTATTTGAGTTCATTAATAGTATGCATTAGCAATGAATGAAATGAAGAATAATGTTTCAAGACGTGATACGATATACAATAAAAAAAGAACCACGCAAAATGTATGAAAAGTTTATGCATACAATTCAAAGAGCTATAATGTTGTGTACGTATAAAAATATAAATAGACACATTTTCAATCTTTAAACGAAATTTATTAGGTTTTTATATTTAGCTCATTTATCATTACAAAACCAGTTTTTATGGTGATGGACATCTTTCTTATCATGTAGGACTTGGATTTTTTTCCCATAAAATGAAATCAAACCGTATTTAAGTACATAAATCAAATCAACGATAAATAAAAAAAAAGTAAGACACCACTGCTAATTTATGCAAGTATATTTACTTATATACAAACTTATAATCAATGAAATATTGTAACAAAAAATCACATATTTTTTAAATATTGTTTTTCACGATAGTTCTTAAAAACTTTATTCCAGCAGACTGTAGCACTAATTTTACTTAATTAGTAGGTGTTTATTTTGTTGGTTTTAAAATGTTAAATAATAATCCAGTAGTATATTTTATCACTGTCGTCAAATCAATATCAATATATATGCTTTACTTTAGACGGCACGATAACAGTGACATAAGCACAGTGATACCATAGTAAATTTGATAGGTCCAGGTTATCCCACCTTTTCCAGCAGCAACGGTCCACCCTCCTCCACCCAATTTCCACCGTAATACTATCACTATGATCTTATTCTAATTCTAATAGGACATTTCCACCACCTAGCACATTCAGAAGATTCTCGATTCTCTCACTACAAAGTATCCCAATCATTCAACGAACAACAAGCTACTACTACCCTGTTAACAATTACCAAAATTCTTCATTGCCCAATCATCACTTGTTTAATACGCCAATCAGAGAAGGGACCGTTTTTATCTTTGAAGTTGGATAGTTTAATTGGTTTGAATTAACAATAATTTTTTTTTGAGTTTATAGGATTCAGTCGTGGCAAAGAAAAAAAAAATGTAACAATTAATCCTTAACATTTTTCATTAAAATTTTTTTAGAGAAGGGAACTAAGAATTTTATGTAGACAACACACATGAGTTGGGGAACTTAGGTTGTTTTAGTTAACCGATAATTGGAGTTGGAGTTTCGGTTCAAACTCAAATAAAAGAGAAAAAACACACTTACTATACTTTCAGTGTTGCTGCCGAAAACCTATGTGATATAACCATAAACGGATGATCCATTTAAGCAAAAACCAGCAGCTTCATAACCAATTTTACCTTCTCCAATAAAGCCTCCACGGACAACTCTATTTTTTAAAATTTTATCATTCCAAGCTTTCCTAATACACAAAAATGAGTCATGTGTAATACCGATTTAACTCCAAACCATACCAGATTAACTCTAGACATTCAAAATATTAGATGATTCACAGATTATTCACTTCTGCAATCCTTCCTTACATAGGTTGTCTTTTGTTACCATTCTGTTTTGAAACAACCTCCATACTCCTCGCTTAAATATACAAATATTACGTTGAAAATCAGCAAATTCAACTTTTTTTAAAAAATTTAAATCACTATTTTCAAAAGTATTCACCAATTTAAAGGACGAGGGTACCATGAGAAAATAACACTATGTTCCTAAATAATAAGTCACTCTCAAAATTTAGGACATTCTTTACTAAATAATATTCATCCGGTGTCCGGTTAAGTAGTCTAGTGAGGAAGTTAAATGGCCGATGCATATAATATGCAATATAGATTTTATCTAAATGTATGAATTTTTTTGACATCCCCTAATCTAAAGATATTTTTTAAGAGCCTAATCAAAAGATCTTGATCATGTCATCTTCATAACCTATAGATGGTCTGTGTTTTGATTTTACTAGAAATTAAACAAACCAAAAACAAGAACTATCTTGACCAAAATCAAACTGGTCAAATCTACAACGCCGTAACAGGATGAGTACAATCTGCGAGCAATTCATAATTTGCGATTTATTTTATTCAAGGGGATCTAAATTATTTGGTCAGAGAATCTATCTAGACCGACGTTCAAATAGCTTGCTTGACTGTGGTGGTGGATATCCCCAATGGCTGCGAATCCAATTCTTTTATAATGTATAACCTTTTTACACTGTACACCAATTAATTAAATATTCATGTTACCAATCCACTAATCTTATTCCCTCCTCTTTTTTTTTCCTTCAATACAATTACAATTTACAAACTTTAGAATAACAAGCAACAAGCAATATAATTAAATTTCCCTTTTCTCAACAACGACCTTGGAGTGCTTGCTGAAAACATACATTCGATGAAAGACAGACCAAAATTGAATCATAAAAGAAAGAAAGAAAGAAAGAAAGCTGTAATATTGATCCTTTTTTACAATTTAACAACCGAATTCAATCCCCTTCACTTGAGTTGAGCTTACGTAGAATGCAACAAACCCTACTCATTAACTAATTTATGTTCAAATATTAAAAAATTATTACACACGACACAATCTTGTGATAATCCTTTTCGAACATTCATTAATTAATTGTAATTAATATATACAGATTTGAAACCATACAAAGAAATGAAAAGGAGTTTCTAATTTTGAATACCAAATCTATGGCAAGAATCTGTTTTCATCATCCTCCCTTACCTTTAATCTAGCTTCACAATCCGGCGTAGAGCTGGACCCGGCCGTCGTAGTTGTGGTTGCGGGAGGAGGAATCCCGCCGCACTTATCGCATCTAGAAACTACCAGAATCTGACGGCAAGAAGGACAAGACGAATGAGATCTGAGCCATAAGTCAATACAAGACACGTGGAAGCCATGTCCGCACTGAGGCAACACTCGAATTTCATCTCCGGCGGTGAATTCACTTAAACAGATAGCACAATCGGAGAATTTCACCGCGGATTCTTCTGTTGCTGTGAGCTTTGGAAGAGAACGGAGAATCTTCTTTTTGACACCTTTATTGGCAGCAGCTGGAGGTGCAGCTGGAGAAGCGTTTGGGGTTGAAGAAAGACGTAGGCGACGGAGACAACCGCAGCGGGTGACGGCGACAAGACCTAGAACACAGATGAGAGCACAGAGGAGAGCGGCGAGGATGACGACGAAATCGGAATCGACGACAGTTGAGTCAGGTGAATGGGAGGAAGACGAGTTGAGCTCGCCGAGAAATCTGAAGGGACGAGTCATGTGAAGTGAATGAAATGAAAAGAAAAGAAGAAAAGTTAGTGTATTTGATGTGCTTTGTGCTTAACGTTTTTAGCTTGCGTTGGAGCACCACTACTATATAAGTAGTAATCACAACTGCACTGTGTATTTTATTTTTATTTTTATTTTTTGAAAAACACTTCTTGTCTCCTTTATTTAGATTCAAAATTACTTTTATAATCTCTTCACTTTTCAAATGTTATCTTTCAATTCAAACAAATCTTGCTTTTTTGCTTTCATACAAATCTTGCTTCTTTTTCTTTTTCTCTCTTCTCGGCGGCAGCCAACTTTATTATGTGCATACATAGTAATTTTTTATACACATTCAATTAACATTATTACAATATTTTGGTAATCTACAAAGGAATAGGGTAATCTTTTTTTTGGTGATAAGGAATAGGGTAATCTACAACTAAATTTGGTTGAGAGATAAATAAAGTATAATAGAAAAATTGTTTTATTTTGGATTTAAATTTAGATTCTATTAAAAATTACAATAATGATGTAACTTTCTTAAATTTAAAAATGATTTTTTTCTTATAATTGAGACGAAAAAGAATAAATTTGTATAATTGTATATTTAATACGAGCAAGTCTTATGTGGTTACAACTTACAAGCTCAAATATAATTTATTTAGACACACTCATACAAATACAAAAAGATAGAAAGAAAATAATCAATTTTTCTTTTTATTAAAATAATAAAATGATGTATATCTTCTATGTGTGTCTATTAAAATAATAAAATGATGTATATCTTTTATGTGTGTCTATCGAAATATCCAACACTTTTAGCAACTAATTTATTTATTTAAAATCCTTAAACAATGTTGTTAAAGCACTAATTATAAGAAGCAATACTTTTTAAAAATGGATTCCATCAATCTTATATTTGTGTTTATCTCTTTGAAACTCCCTTTGGCTCAACTCCTTTTTGATGAGGTAATAATAGAGTATGGGGTTCTGGTGTTGTCGTTCAGAGATGGATGGGAAAGGCTTTGGTCTGACATCAGCAACCTGGGTACAGCATTATTACCATGAATGAATCACGTGTATGTATTGCGAAAGCAATGGGTGTAAAATTAGGCATGAGGTCTGCAATGGAGGAGTATTTCTTCTTATCAATCTTACTATTAAAGAAGAATCAAATGCCATAACTTGAGCCTCCATTTCATAGAATTTATTTCTCACATGTAGTGCCAGATTGAACAAGACAGATGTTCGGCAAAATACGCCTTAATTTGGAGTGAAGAATTTCCATCTTTATTAGAAAATTGTATAGGGCTGGATGTTGATTCTGATAGATGAAATGAGGATTTTTTGTCAAATAAAGAACGAAAATATTTTGGATAAAAAAAATGTAATTATATAAAAGCTCATGAACTTATAATTTTACTTAATCAAAAGTTTGAAAATGAGGAAAAAAACAAGTTTTTAATAGAGAAAAGTTATTTCACAACTAATAGTTGCCTAACACCGTATTTTATGAGTAGTGATATATGTACAATTATTTGTGACAATGATTACAACTTTTATTTTCTCTTTTTTTATTGGTCTAAAACAATAGAGAGAGAATAAGAATAAAGAGGATAAGAATATAATATGAATATAAGAGAGAAAATTGTTAAAAAAAATTATTAATCATTTCTCATAGATATATTAGCAAACAATAATAATAACAGCTAGTTCAAAACATGGCCATCATTGCCTTTTAATTTTTGTTATAGATCATACATACTAGCATTTCTTGTTGCAACTAATATTAGATAATACAGATTCTCTAGATAAAACATAAACAATAGTCAAGCCATTTTCATTTCTTTAAATGCGAACTCACACCAAAGATGAATTTGATTTTAAGCACACACGAGACTCTTGTGACACCCACAAATTCAGCTATAATACACAGTTGCGTATTGCCATTTCGCTGTCTCAACTCAACCACTTGAATTACAATGTAAGGTCATATTGTACTAAAGTCTTAATTGCTGCATCAAATCTAGTTTACATAGTTTAATTCGTACACAAATTAATCCGGTTTCGGGCCAATTGCTGTTAAGAATTCTAATACAAATTATAAAATAAATATTAAATCATACAAATTTATTTTCAACCGTATTGCATTCAATTTAATGACCAAATTTAAAATGTATGCATGGTCCCTCTTCTTGGACTAGGCTTAGGGTTGGGGGTGAGAAACATAACATGTGTACCAAAAAATGACAAGCAGAACATGTCTACAGAAAAAGTGCTCTGCTATTCTCATAAGTCATATCTCACATTCCATCTACCTTTGTAGTCTGCATTAAATGTCCAATTATTCTCCCTAATCTGCACATAAGGAACCTGGAACAAGAGTAGTTTTAAGACAATGAAATCTTAGTCTAAACAAAAGATAAAGTGCATTATTAAGGAAATACAACATGAAAAGAATAACTAGGCAAAATTAGGGAAAGGAACATTGAACTAAGTCATCAAAGTAGTCGATAAAATGATTGGCTGCAACATCACAGGTTCTGCAAACTTCTCAATTACAAAATATTGTCAACAAATGAAAAATCAACAACTCTCTATGGTAGTTTAACGACCACTTTTAGACCAAATTCTTTTTAACAGCAGTTAAATGTAAGGCTTGGCATTATTTGATTTTTCTACTTAACTGCACTGATGAATCTGTAACAAATCACAATTCAATCTAAGTCACCACGAACAATTTCCAGTTTTCAATCCCAAAATACTTGCCTCCATTAAATTCAATACTTATGCCTTCAAATATAGATATTGGACATGAGTATAGGTATAGCATTAGCAAACATTTGGTCTAACACTTCTATTTATCAGAGAATGAATTTAACGTTTTTTCAACTTGGCCAAAATCCATACTTGACAGTTACTTGTACCCTAGGACAGTTCATCCTAGAGCATAACTAACTTATGTTTCGAGTAAACTAACAATAACTACATGGAGATAGAGAATGTAATAAAAAGAAAATAGGGGCAAGTGAGGATTTCCATACATTAATGAATGGAAGTCATAGTTATCAACAGAACATCACAGTAAACCTTGCAACATTTAGTGATCTGCCAGGCTTTGTTGGACAACAAGAGGTCAAAAGATAATATTATTCTCATTTTCCAGTGGTTTTCTTTTCCTATATTTGATCCCTTCAATTTATCTGTGTACTATTAGCAAGGACGGGTGCTAATAACCTTGAGCGAAAAACAAACGGACACGTCTCCAGTGACGGTTTTTAAAGGTTAAGAATTGGTTCTTACAAGTACCACTATTAGAAGAGAATAATGAAAGCACTATTGTAAGAACCATTCTTGTATAAGAACCGATTCTTAACCATTAGAAATAAATTCTTAGGTAACATGTGGAACCTACTTTACAGAAATATAAATATGTAGAACTTGTCAGATCCATTTGAAGGTCTTAAAGTTTTGTAGTGTTAGAGTGAAAGTTGTTTAAGACTTAAGTTCTTAAAACTACAGTGGCATTGTAGGATAGGAGATGCCCTTGATATCTATATAATCCAATCCTGTGAACAGTGAATCGCGAAAAATAGTGCCACTATAGCTGGCTACTTAACAACACATTGTACTAAATAGCGGATCAAATTCCCAGAATAACAGCGACGAACAAATTCCCACCACTATTTAACAACACCGATTTAATCAATGACTACAGCTGTATAACAAAAAGTCATGTCCCGCCGCAAGAGGTAACTCGGGTAAAAAGAGTTTCTCAATTTTGGGGCATTCATTCATTGGGGCATATGCAGAACAGGAAATTGCAATTGAGAGAAAAAACAAGTGAAACCTGTTCAAAAGCCTCATAGCCAATTCTGAGTCTGACATCTTGGTCCTTCTGAAAATTGAATATGTTCCATGAAAACTCAGCCCCTCCTCTGGATTTCCTCTACAAAAAATAAAACAATTCAGCATTGTACTAATTTCAACATTCAATTTCACAAAATGAGAAGATTGTATAGTACCTCCTTAAAATCTTGGTCAACATCAAAAGCACCCTTAATTTTGAAGTTAACAAGACCATCTTCGGTAACACGAAAAGATTTCTTAGCAAGTACAGTATAGCGTAACTTGTCATTTCTAGCATATCTCTTCTCTCCAACATTGTTAAGTTTATCATATTGCACTCCTACACCAAGGGTGGCTGATAACTACAACAAAACAACAGTTAATGAATTAAGTAAGTGGTTTTGTAAATTAAATGAAAATGAACATGTTACTACGTACATCTGGATAGAAATGTCGAACGAGGGCACGCAAAGAATTAGGTTGTCCATTTTTTGTGTCAAGCTCTCCGCGAACCTTGTTGGGATAACAAACACAAATTGTTGGTTACTCATATTCATTATTTGAGCTTTAAAGAGAGGATGAATGATGTTACCTGAAAGAAGGTATTTGTGTCAATTCGAATTTTCTGCTTGGCATGGATTTTTAAGGCTTTGGAATCTCCTCCATATCGCAGAGATGTCTCCATTTTTTATCCGGAAGATAATAGTAGAAGTGATTCTCACTCAATTATCTTTCCTCCAATTTTAATTATTATTTATTACACAAAACCCTAGGGGAACGTCACAGTAGTAGTACTCAATTTGGGCCCAATGCAGCTCCATTACATAAGCCCAATAAAAAAAAAATTTAAGAATTCATAAGCTCAGTAATGATGGCCTAGATTTCATATGTTTTTTTTTATATTTTATTTTATAATATTTTGATAAACTTTATTGTTATTTTGACATCAAAGAAAAGCTCACATTTCTAAAAAAAGTAAAAAAATTGCATTATAAGGAGTAAAATGCATACATGATCATATTAAAGGTTTTTTTTTTTGTTGTTCTTTAAAAAAAATTCAAATTGAATTTATTCACTTGCACCGATTGTGTACATTTACATTCCATACTTGTTTTTTTGTCTATAACACTTCAGTTCAATTGTTCAAATCACGATTAAACAAGTAGTCATACAATTCATAATTCGTTGCACCACTTGAATTTAACGAATAACAAGCTATTTAAATATAGATAAATAAACTCCATTCAATAAATAAATATATTTTTTCTCTAAAAAAAAAATTATTTTTTAATTATGTCCTATAAATTACTAAGTTATGCAATTCAAATCATAGTTAAATTATCCAGTGTTTGTATTACTACCGATGGATATTCAAATAGCAATACTATATATAGCAAGATATTTTTAGGGGAGTATTATTATAAACACGCACCTTTTAACGCTTGTGACACTATCATTTTACTCCTTCCGTCCCTTAATGTAAGTCCCCTTTACTTTTTTATACTATTTCTTAAGAAAAGTTGTCAGGGTAATTAATGTGTATGTTTTGTGTGTTAATATTACCAAATTATCATTTGTTTGTATGTGTATTAAATGACTTTTCAAATTTCAAGACAAGTTAGTAGTATTAATTAGGGGTATGTTTAGAAAAAAAAAATGCATCTAGTAATTTCAAAAGAGGTTTACATTTAGGAACAAAAATAAAGTCAAATAGATATTTAGATATAGGGACAAAGGGAGTATCAGATGAAATTCATATACTCCCTCCGGTCACTTTTATAATCAAATTTTGACTTTTAAGGTTCATTTAAAAAATGATGTATGTAGTCTATATTATCGACCACATACATCATTTATTGAATGAATCTAAAAAGTAGAAATTTGCTTATAATAGTGACCGGAGGGAGTATATCAGTTGTTGTGTAGAACTCACGTTGATTTTACTTAAAAAAAGTGTTCCTAGCACAATGATTGATAAAGGAGATTGTCGCTTAGTTCCAGATTAAGCAGAAATCACCTCAATAATGGTGCTAGTAACCGATCGCACATGGTTCTGATGACTTTGTGACGGCTCTTCACATTTTGCATTTTCCATAATAAATAGTATAAGATGTGGTGAGTGATTTCCCTTTTTCGTCAATGTAATAGGGATTGTATTAACCTACACAAGTGGTGCGTGTTTTTGTCCGTGGATTTGTTACTTAGTTGCTTTGTCATTGGGTCGTTAGGCCAATTAGTAAAAGAAAAATCCTTCCTGAAAATGAGTTGGAATATACACATTTTAAAAATTTGATGATCGAAAGTAAACTATTAAATACTTATACTGTCTAGAAGTATGTTTATGGAAACAAGCGAAGTTTTTAAGAAATGAGAGGATGAAAAGTAGTGCAGTAACAAAAAACTAGTGACAAAAAAAAATTATAATCCTTATTCTAGTGTATATATATGCTCAAATTATCATAACATAGTACACGACAGATAGTAACATCATTCTCACCCGCGCAAAACAAGCATCGCTAATCTCATAGAAACAATCTAACCACTAAAAATTTCTGACCTAAATCAAGTAAAACAAGGTCAAAATGGGAGCACATTATCATATCAAGCAGCATAGCCATCTATCATATCTCGTCAATCAAGTCCATAAGATCGTCAATCTCTTGTTTCAGAGCTGTAATTTTCTGCTGATGTGAAGCAATCCGATTTTCAATTTCCCTTCCTCCTAACTTCTTCTCGCAACAATCAACAACAGTAGAGTGTTTTGCCATAAGCTTCTCTTGCAAATCTCTTTCCTTAGCAATTACTTCCTCCACCTGAAAAACAAAAATAAAATAAATATGGAACTATAAATCAAGAGGGAAATTTTATGTGGAAGAATGCATTTCTATCTTTATTTATTTTAAAGCAATTCCAAAATGACCTTGGGTAATATTTGAGCGGCTTGAGGAGAAGACTGCAAAAATGTCACTGGTGATTTCAACTCTTTTGTGAGCTCTTTCAACGAACTATCAACTGATTTTCTGGTTGCTTTACACCCTTGAATATCACCTGTCCTAGAAAGATCACGCAACGATGCTTCTAGCTTGTCGTGTGTTGTTAAGCAACGACTGATGATACTATGGACCTGATGAATAGTTGCTTGAACCTGAATGATGAAACAAAAGTGGACTGTATCAATACCATAATCATTTGCAAGTAAAGATTTTGTAAATGACACAAGTTGATTACCTCTTCCCATTGGATCTTTGCCAAATAAGATGCAGAAGTCTTGGAGATTGATAAGTCTGCATGCATGTAGACAATGGAGGCAACAAATAAAAAGAAAAAGCCAGAAATCAACATTAACGGTTCCCTGAGCATAGAAAGACGGTTGAACTTATAATAGACCTGCAATACAAGCAAGAGTAATCAGTAATCAGTAACCAGCAGACCTAACGAAGTCAAATACTACTCCCTCCGTCCCTTAATATAACCCCCTATTGCTTTTTTCACATTTCTTAAGAAATGTTGTTGGTGTAGTTAATGTGTCTGTTTTATAGTACAATTTTACAAAATT
>Ga0209282_1001346_pt1 | contig 13391 bp, 7 predicted proteins | sample Mtrugardesep15_FD_187529 | JGI IMG/M metagenome (GOLD analysis project Ga0209282, IMG submission 187529) | Root nodule microbial communities of legume samples collected from California, USA - M. trunc garden sep15 (SPAdes) (version 2) | ecosystem: Host-associated > Plants > Roots > Nodule...
TTCCGCCACCTACAACCGCACTTCCCGCTTCTTCTCCATTCCCCCTAACCCTCGCACATTCCAAGATAATAACTTCATTACCTACACCTCCCCCGCCGTTACCCGACCACCAAACCACCACACCTACTCCCTTCCCCCAGCCACGCCACCTCTATCCTCCACCAACGTCAACACCGACCCTTGTAAAAGATGCTTCGAGCGAGCCAGTGCACTAAACATATTACTACTACCACTTGGAAAAGACACCCCAATCTCCTTTCCTATGCCCTCGATGTCCTCTGCTACCACCTTGCCATTCCCCTGAAGAGTCACCCAATTCATCCAATCATTTGTCACTGATGCCGAAGAAAATGACTCATTAGAACATCCAACATTAGCCAGATCCACAGAATTTGTAACCTTCTTTCTGAGACGCTATCGTTTCCTAACTTTGTGATTCAAATCCTTCATCACCTCAGAATTTTTCAAGACCTTCATAACCTCCGCTCTATCCTTGCTAGGAAGCCTTGCCACCTTCTTAAGAGTAAAAACCGGATGACGTAGAACACCCCCCGCTTTCTTTCTACTAGCGAGACGAGTGTTGCCCCTCGTCTTACTTTCACCACCCTTAGGAACCTTCTTCAACCGCTTCTTATTAGATGAAATAAAACCAACATCACCCTGTTGAACTTCTTGTAACCATTCCACACTCCAAGGGTCTGACTGTGAAGACTGGTCCGCCTTCTGAGAACACGATTGCGATTTCACCTTGCGTTTTCGATGAAACATCTGTGGCCCTGCATCAACCATGGCAGCCGCCTTACCATCTCCAGACAGCCTCGTCAGAGAAGCATGAACTACGTCACCATCGTCTGACCCGAACGTAACACCTACGCTTTCAGATTCTGCTTCTTTGGATTGAAAAGCACCCTCCTGGGTAACGTTGTTGGGGCTATCCGGACTATCATGCTGGGTAGGCACCTTAACCTCCAAGTTCACCTTCTCACACCACTCATCATTATCAGATTGTCCATCGTTGACTTCTTCTGCATCCAAATCGCGGGCTATCTTATCGACCATCACATCCACATGATAATTAGCAACTTCATCCTCTTGGATTGCATCATTCTCCGAACACGTGACCTCAGTGCTTCCGTCCTCCTCAAACAAGCATGCTTCCTCCCCCATATTGAAGCCCCATTCCTCGATAATTTTTATTTCAACCAAATCCCCGTCCACTAAATTTTTTTCAGTAACATTAACCACCTCTAAAGACGATTGTTTCCTATAGTACAAATTGATGCATTTCCATAGTCACCACATCCATAATTTTGATCAAGATCAAACATGTCATATTAAGTTCAGAATTTTTTTATCTTATAAAAATTAAATTGTATTAAAATATAGACCGTCTAATACCGATCAAATTGTCACATATGTGCTGACTCTATGAATGCCTCAATTTTTTTTATTGTTGGGAATTCGATTTCCATTGATTGTCATTGCTAAAAATGTGCAAGTGCTACTCTCCCAAGCTTGAAGCATTTGCCACAGTATTAGAGGAATGATTTAGTAGGTGCCACACAAGTCAATTAAGCATTCATATGGTAGAGTTGTTTCTTTCTCTTTAATTAGAAAAAACGATTAAGACAATACTTAATGAAGCATTTAAACATACAAAATCCTAGTGTAGCCTATGATAGATATGTTCCATCTTTTTTCTCACAAAAGGATGCTTATAACATAATAATTTTACTTACACGGACTTGTTATTTCAAGTCATTGTCCATGAATTAAAATGATGTAGACGAAAATAAAATAGAAAAACTAGCTAGGAACTAAGAAACAAAGATAAGGAAATGGAAAATAAGGAAATGGAAAATAAAAAGGGCAATCATGTAGTATATAATGCTTTAGTTTTTGTCAATATATAGGTGGTGAAAGACCAACATGGTGCAACACAAAAAATACTTAGGTCCATCAACCATTTACTCAAATGTTTGATCAATACTCAGTGAATATGAAAGATAAAAAAGATATATTAGAACTCAATTACCTAAGAGATGTTTCTTAGACAATTACCTAAGATAATTAGTTTTCATAATTACACGCATAAATATACTAATTCATATATATAAAAAAAAGTATACACTATAGACTATACATTTATTTTATGTATGATCTCTCCTCAGTCAATATGAAAGATCAAAAAACATGTTCTAGATCTTAATTATCTTAAGAGGATTAGTCACTACAATTAAGCGGATACACTGATTTATAAAATAAAAAAAAATTAAAATTGGAAAGTGGAGAATGCAAAATGGTTGTGAATTTTCTTTAACGAGTGAGGTTGCGTTTGGACAAAACAACTGACAATTTAATCGCAACGGGCACAAGAAAAATGAAACTAGGTGGACTTATGATGCTTTACACATAAATAACGTTATATATGAACGTTGGAGCTACAATAATTTATATTTTATGTGGGACCTTAATTATGTCCCAAAAGAGACTCATTCTTCTTGTTCATCCTACTAGCATAGAAACTATATATACAACTGGTCTACATGATTCACTAATTGTCAAAATAAATATTTTACAGACAACATGTTTATTTAACACTTATTTCGATTGCAATTTTTCAACTGTAAATTCTAGTGCGGTGGCTCCTAAATTACCTTTCACAAAACATGGTTTTGAACTTTGAATCTTTCAAAACTATGAACCAAACTTGCTTTGAATAGTGTAAACCATGTGAAAAAAATGTTTAGTCAAATCATTTTATAGATCTAATCCAGAACACGATGAAACTCATAAAAATATCTAAAAGCAACTATTTAATTTACCGTCACTTAGTCAATCCCAATTTTTCTAGTTTACTGCTCCCTCCATTTTGAAATTATTCAAGTTTTTCCCAAAATTAAGAAAAGTACTACTAAATAAATTTATGAGTGGAATAATTTTACTAGATTTATTTTTTAAAACTATTTCAAGTATTAACATTGTCATAGTAAAAAAAAAATCAACATATAATGCATTAACATTTTTTTTTAAATTTCAAGTATTAATAGTGTATAAATGCATTAAATTTTGATTTTTCATATTTAAACACAAATGATAGTAATATTAATAAGGGTTCTGCTAACAATTTTTAAGACAATTTTTTTCTTTAGACTTCTTATTAAGTGTCATAAGGATATTTGTTAACATTTCTCTATTAATAAATATATATTAGGAAAAAGAGTAATAAATACATCTAGAGAAATTTATAGATAATTTTATATTTAATAACAAACGATTTTTTGTATGTAGTCTTATAATGAAAGATGGACGAAGTAATAAAAAAATTCCAAACAAAGAGAATTTTCTATCTCAAAAAGTTAAAAACAAAAAATCTTGAAAAGATTGAATTGTTAAGGTAGAGCAATATTATTTGGTAGGTCAAGGGTCGCTTTAAGAAGGAGCTTTTCCTTCACTACAAAAAGACTAACCATTTGGCACTTGTCCTCTCAATCCTTTCTCCTTTTTCTGTGTTTTTCTCTCCCTATAAGTCCCTACTCTAATTCTTCTCTATTTGCATCCCCTACTACATTCTCTAATCTCTTCCATAAACATTCTCATTACAACTCTAATTATCATAATAACAATTCACTTACAACAATGACACAAACAACAACAACCTCAAACTCCAACACATCTTCCTCATCATCTCAAGAATCACCACCAACACATTCCATTCAGAAACAAAGTCCAACACGGCCCAAAAGGCCCAGAGACGACGACGACAACAACGACAACAATAACAACAAACATCCAACTTACCACGGAGTAAGAAAGCGAAACTGGGGTAAATGGGTATCTGAAATCCGCGAACCACGCAAAAAATCAAGAATTTGGCTAGGAACATTTTCAACACCAGAAATGGCAGCTAGAGCACATGATGTAGCAGCTTTAACCATTAAAGGAAAAACCGCAATTCTCAATTTTCCTCATTTATCAAACATGCTTCCAAGACCAGCAACTTCAGCACCACGTGACATTCAAGCCGCAGCAACCGCTGCAGCTGCTATGGTTGACTTTGATGATCCTGTCATGCACGTGACAAGTTGTTCTGAATCTGAATCTGTTGAAGAACTTAGCCAAATTGTTGAACTTCCTAAAATTAATGAAGAAGGTGAAGATGACTCAGTTGATAGTACTTGGGTTTATCATAATCCTTCTCCATTTGAAGGAATTGAATTCTATGCAACTTTTTCTGATGATTTTTTGTTACCACTTTGGGATTAAAATCATGGGTTGTTTTCAATTTCACCAAATGTTCTACTTTTGGAACATTATTGTAATATATTACTTTACTACACTGTACTTTCATACATTGTTATGGTCTTAGGTTACTCCAATTGAAATGCAACTTTTTATTTTCTCTTTGCATAATCTTTGGTGGCTTCCTCTGTTTACTATAAATGAACAATGTGAATGTAGAATAAGTTTTAGCCATAAAATAATAATGAACATTGTGTTTGATATTTCTTTTTTTTGAGAGATGTTTGATATTTCTTTTTTGTTGTTTCAATGATATATTGATATTTTGCTGTAGTTAGTAGCCAGTGACCATAAGCTAGACCTTCTAGAAGTGTGATGATTTTAGAAGAAAAAAAAGTTCAGTCAAATGATTGGTTTTCATGTTTAAATGAGTGTGTACAATATACTTGTAAATAAAGTTTTTTACCTTCCCATTGTAACACTCTTAAATATTTTTCCTCTCATTGGATGAAATATAGCTAGGTGAAGGATTAAGGATGGTGAGGTAGTGATGTTAATGTACTTTAAAAAAATAAAATTATTAGAGTTAGGTCCTAGTTATTAACTAAGGAAATACCCTAAACCTATTTAGAGATGTCAATTTGTAATTGTAAGCGAAGATCACCGTGGAGCCAATTTTGAAACCTGAGTGTGGGGGATTTTATTTACTGGACCGGAGATGTTGGAAAAAAGTCTCGGTGAATAGTTTGAGGATGAAGACAATGATCATATTTTTGTCATTCATAAAGACATTTCCCCAAACAATTTACCAAAATATTTTATATATAACAAAAAATTGTTATACTTCTTAATCAAATTATCATAAATGATTTATCCTTAAGTAAATCTCATTAATTACTTGAGTTAATACTTGATTATGTAATTAATCATAGTACGTTTTTAGTTATCTTTTGGTTAATTTCTTTTCTAGCTAAAAGAGAAGTGGTCGTTTTATAACAAAACTAAAAAATTGAGAGATCAAAAGCAACAACCAATGTATTTTAAGAAATTGAAACTTTTTGGTATGCTTAAATTGATTGAGTCCAAGCCTTTACATTATACATATATGTATTTTGTTACGTTAGACCCTCATTTCAAAGCCCTCTAATGAAAAAGAATGTTTCTTCATGGTATGGTGAAAATGGAGTTAGGGTAAGGAGCAAAAGGTAGTACAAATTAATACACGCTTTGTCTTTTGTCAAATTAGTTGTTGTGACCAAATTAAACATTAAATCGTTGATTAGCAATTATTTCTAGCAAGTCTTTTAAAAGTGCGATTGTCAATATTTATGCCCGTTGATGTGTTAATGTCATCTTCCACTATCATTATCATCTTAACCATTCATCCATTATGTCACGCTTTTTCGTAGTTTATGCAATGTATATATATTTTTTCTTTTAAATCAGTTTAGGCTATGTATGGTACCACATCAATTGGTTAATTAGCGTGTAAGACTTAAGATACTCCCACATCTTTTCATGTTCTTATAACTAATTCGTTTGGCTAATTTCCTAGTTACTATATTACTATAGTTATACAACCACTGCCCTCAATGACTCTTATTATATTTGACTTGGCGTGTTGGGTTAAATTATTATTACACGTTTATTTTAGGGATTTTATTTGGTGGAAAAAGATTTAGACAGAAGGGAAAAAGAAAGGAAAAGGCATTGTCAAAAGATTCAAATCAAAAGAAATATCCCCAATAAATAAAGAAATTAGACAACACCTTTGTAGAAAAAATATAGTAAGAGTTTCCGTTTGGGAACTATACCGTTGTAAGGTTTTGATATCCCATCACAATGTCCTATTCAAGATATGTCGTTGCAAACTTGCAAAGTTTTCAAATTCTTAAAGATGGTACGTACGTAGTAGGTAATAGGTATGCCTCCATTCTACAATTAGTATTGTTTTTAGAGATAACCATATCTTAAAATAATTTTACTATTCAATTTGTTGTTTTATTTAATTTAAAAATTAATATTGTGTATCACATTCTTTAATTATTCTACATATCTCTATACTTTTTTTTTGTATAGACAAAAATATATTGAACATGCCCAACGTTGGTTAAAGTTATTTATAGTCTTTTATTACACGAATAGCATTCTTAAATGATTTATTAGGTGAAATGTGTTTTTGGTCTTTCTAAATATACAAATTTTTTGTTGGCTTAATTGCATGTTTGATCCCTTATGTTTATTTTTTGTTTTAAGTTAGTCTTTTATGTTTTAAAAGTTTCAAGTTGGTCCCTTATGTTTTAAAGATTTTAAGTTGGTACAAAAAGTTACTCACGTTGAAATAAGTTAGTCTTTTCCGTGACATGATATTAAGTTTAATAAAACAAAAAAATAAAAAATGTTTTAAAAATGTTTTAATTCATGTCTTGTTATTTTATTCTAATTTTTATTTGGAGAGATTCTTATAATATTATAATTTTTTCTGCAAAATTTTATTAAAAGATATGAATTCTACGTAAGTGTTTACTTTAAAGAAGGGACAAAAAGTGAAGAGTAGAATTTTTTGGGTGACTAAAACTTGATTTGAGTAAAACGAATATTTTACATATTTATAGAACCAAAAACATATTTAACCCTAATTTATTTTGAAAGGATATTCTTAAATGTGTTTGAAATGTAAAAATCATTAATTATCTATAAAAGACCAAATAAAATACTTCAGATGAATGAAGTAACGTCAAAAGCGCCCATGGCCTAATGGATAAGGCGCTTGACTTCTAATCAAGCGATTGTGGGTTCGAGTCCCACTGGGCGTGCTCTTTTTTATTTGTTTTTTCAACGTGTGGCTTTAATTTTCTTTCACATGGCTGGCCAAACAGTTTATTTAAGTGCTTATAGTATAAATGATTATCCTATAAACACTTACGTATAAGCTATTTTGCTATTCCTATAACAAATTATTAAATAAAATCAAAATGTTTTCATATAAATAAGCTATATGCGGTTTTCATAAGCCATCCTTGAGAGTTTATGAAAATAAGCTAAAAACAACTTATGGACATGCCATTGTTTCCGTAAGTTCTCAGTCTCACAAGTGTTAACATCGGTCGCACTCGCACATGTCTCTTGATTTGTAATGATATATAGAGTTAATATGATAAAAGTTTGAAAACTTCTGAATAATTTCAAAATAGCAACATTAATTCTAGATGAAAAAAATGTAGCAGGAGACAATACTCATTCAATTGTAGACGAATGATCAATATTAACATCATATATATGTATGCATGCATGTAATGTTTGATGATATTTTTTCTCCTGCTGTATAGGCTTTGCAAAATACAGCAAGACTAGATGTTGATAAAATGATGCTTACAGATGCACCACTCTTGTTTCCTCCTGCGAAGGTATTCTCCGAAAAGTCGGGAGAAGAAATCAAAGCAGAAGTCCAGAAAGAGCTCTAATGAAGCACAAATAGCACAGTCTCTTCTCTACTATTATATCCTTTTAAATTCAATGGAGGTACTCATATTCTGAAGTTTGAGAGGGAGGTTTTTCTTTTGTTTCTAGCTGTCGAACTCGGTTCACATAGTCAAATAGTAAAGGGTTAACTGTGTAGTTTAAACATTTTTAAGGGATTGAAAGCAGAAATTTAGAGGGAATGAAATTTGAAGGAAATTTTAATCGGAAGTAAAATTGAAAGTTGATATATTTGAAGGGACTAAAAATATTTTTAACGCAGTACTAAATTTGGTTTTTCTGATTTTGCACGAAGAAAATACTATTTTTGACCTAAAATAACAATGTTATAATGGCTTATAGAACTGATATGACTTATCCCCTCCTACTTCAAGCTATCAAGCCCACGAATCAACTATAGTTGCTTTCTTAAAAACAAAGGAAGTTACACTTGGGTCGCTCCAGGTTTCTCAACCGCGGTAAAAGACGGAGTGAAAGATAGCTCTCGTTGAGAAACAAAAGTGATCAATAACTTAAGTTCAATAGATTTGTGTCATCAGAAGACATGTTCCGATTAATTGATGAGTTGTAAGCAAATATGAGGGACTCATGGAGAAATTTCTGTAAACAAAAGCTAGATAGACTAATAGTCAATTTAACAAGATGGTGTGGGACAAGAAATTTCCCATATCGATTAATGGTTGCTAACAAGAATGAAGAGACCAATTGTCGATAAAAATGTGACACACGACAGACATCTCACGGTATTGGTAGAGCTGTGTTAAACGCTTGACAGCAATGGCAGGAAGCGATTGCAACCAGGAACATCGTCGCCAACACGTGACAGAAAGGTGACTCATGTCAGCTCCAAATGGGAGAGACCGTCGGTGGGATGGCTCAAGTGCAGCGTTGCATTTCATGTAGCCGACAGAAGCGTATCTTTCGGATGTTTGAGTGTTTGAGTTTGTCTCAACATAGCAGAGTGTTTGAGTTTTATGTAATAGTTTTGGTTATTAAGAACAATCTGTCTTTTAATTCTAACTTCGAGGTGAAAGACAAGCACTTGAGTTTGAGTCTTTCAGCTAATATATATAAATCAAATTCATTATATGTACAAAAATTTTATTAACATTTTCCATTTTTTTTTTAAATTTAATCACAATATTTGGCGTTTTCATCCTTCAAATTTGTGTGGCCATATACGTACTTCAGTTTTATAAGTTATTAATGAAAAGTGTTTAACTCAAGATAAAAAATAATAATTAATCTTAAGAGTTTTTTTTTTTGTTATTTTGAAACAATTATAATTACTTCAATATTACAAACTATTTAAGGGTCACAATGCTTGTACATCTGCATAACTAAGATTAGTGTTCTATCTTTGGCACCGGTAAAAGAAAGATTAAATAACATGGTTTTTACCAGAAATTTGACAAATGTTGTAGTGCAAATTATTTTGACACTAATGCTATTTTCTAAGATATCAAATGCATTCTGGGATTGGAATCGATTTTGGTGCCAGGGGAGACCGTTATATATTCTTTCCTTTGATATCGAACTAGCTAAAGATTCTCCAACAATTTCATTCAAAAAAAAAATTACCAAGATTTTTCACCATTTAGTATGCAAAATAATCCAGTGATTATCCAATGTAATGGACCATCAGATAATACTAATAGAACAGCACACTGGGTGGATAAATTGGGTAAATTCAATTTATGTGGTGCACCAGATAATAATAATATATCATCTGGACCAGAACCAACATTTCGTTGCAGTGTCTCTTTGGTCACTTTGGACAAAAAACCTAGCAATGAAAAAACTATATGGACGAAAACATTCATAGCCTTTGGTGATTTTTGCAATCATTGCAAAAATTACCAATTGGGAGGTTGTATTTGGAAAATACGAAAAGATCATCCCTCTCTTTATAATCCAATCACAGATAAGTATGTACAATATGACTATGAGTAATTTTTTTTAGAGGAACTATATGTAAAGTTAATTTAACAACTTGTCTAACAAAATATTTTTATACTATTTTTATACGGTTGCTATTTTAATAATAATAAAAAAAATTTCTTCCTTTATCATATAATCAAAATAACATTTGATTTAATAATAATAATTTTTCTTCCTCTATCTTATAATCAAAATAACATTTGATTTTTGTGTATTTTTATATGGTTATTTTAGATTTGTTCCATTTTAATTGTTCAAATTGTTGGGTCAACATCCAGGTAAAGCAACTGTACAAGTGAAAGAGACATCACTCTCTTACTGATCTCACTTATAAAGTGTTTAACCTCCACAAGCGGAAGCTCTTTCATCCGCACACACTTGTACCGCCGTTTTCCGCACACACTTGTACCGCCGTTGCCGCACTCAATGGAACCCGCCGCTTGAACACTCTTTTTCAAGAAGACTTACGACACAAGGAGATCGGTCGAACCCTTTGTCAAACCTCGACTTTGATAGGGAAGTCAGGTGGACCACCCGCATCCAGGTAGAGTAACTGTACAAGCGAGAGAGACACCACTCTCTTACCCAAAAACCTTAAGGCAATGAGTTTATGGGTTCTCTCACTTATAAAGTGCTCAACCTCCACTTTTCTATCCGATGTGGGACATATAACTCACACTTGCACACAACACAAATATCTTTCAATGAGTATATTTTAGAGATGGCTTCGAGCCAAGGGCTAATCTGCCCAAATTAGAGCTCAAGGCCTAAATTTTTTAGTTAAAAAAAAATGTTAAAAAATTTATTTTAATTATTTAATATGACAAATAAATATAGATATGTGTTCCATTCAATTGATGAAGAAAGTGTTTCAATACTATATTTCTTTTGCCTTTTGCTAATCATATTTGGTCTTGAATGAATTGATTTTTTTTTTTAATGATCAAACATTGATTTTGTAAAATTAATTTTACTTAAGTGGGACGACTATATGAATTCAATTTTTTTTTGCTAATCATATTTATATTTTAATATATTTATGTAAAAATAACAACAACAACCAAACATTATATCATTAAGTGGGGACAACTACGTGAATCAAATTATGTTACGTTATAGTGTTCTTTCATAAACCGTTTTTTGATCAAAGTCATTTGTGTAAAAGTAAGTTGAACAATAAATTTAAATACATAAATCATGTTTAGACTAAAAATATACAAATCTTATCTTCAAATTAGAATTCATTCTTGAAGCAAAATCAATTCAACGAGAAATAAAAAATGTCAAATTCAGTTTTACACCTACAAAAAGAAGTTTAGTAGAATCATTAAAATAATCGAACACAATTTATAAATATAATAATCTATTTGTTAAATCATGTTGAATTATTTCAATGATTTTTATTTCTCTTCACGCCCAAACCAATGACCCTCACCGGCAGCAGCATGGAAACCACCGGCGATGATGAAGGATACTGGATGAATCTGATGGCAACTTTCCTCCTTCGCTACGACAATCAACTTCGACCTATTGCTTCTTCTCTCGATTCCGGTCTTCATTTTCCTCTCCACATCGAGTCAATATTATTCCCCTTCACTTCTTCCTTATCAACCCTAACCCTAACTGTAACTCTTTTTTCTATCTATCTATTGTTCAACTTCGCAGAGTTGATGGATTATGATCCTCGCATTGCTTGTCTCATCAATGGCTTTGATCCACTAAGTGCATATTTCAGTTTTGGAAGGTGAGACAATGGCTTTGTTGGAGGCAATAAAGTTTGTTATCTCTGAGGGGTGGCATAATGTTATCTCCGTCCGTTGTTGAGGACAGATGCTTTAGGAACTCTGTTCTTAAGGAGTTGGCCTTCCCTCTTAGAGTTTTTTTCTTTTCTTTTTTCTGTTTTCTGTCTTCAGCAATGTAACCACAAAAAAAAGAGTATAATTTTGAATGAAAATACATTTTTTGTCCGGTCTAAAAATACACTATTAAAGTTTTTTTTAGAAATGTGGGGTGAGCAAAGTTAATTTCCCCGCTTTTGAGTAGACAAATCCAAAATTAAGACAACATTATATTTTCACGAGAGTGAAAATACTTCTTGATAATTTAATTCTAAGATTGCTCATAGCAAGTATTACTTCATGATATCATACATGCAAATTACAATACAAGTCAATGAACAAGAGGAGACACATCATTCATAACATATTATCATATTTGAAAGCCAGAACATTGACTACAAGGTAGTAATCAAAGGACAAGGATCATTGTATGGAAGTAGTAGTTTACATTTTGTCAAGAAGAAATTCAGTGTTGTGAGAGCCATATTACATCATGCACAGCTGATGTGGCAAGCAAAAAACAGCTGATGAAATTGAAGGCTATTGATATGGCAACATGGTCACAAAATTTGTGCAAAGGCTTGCAAAAATTTGGAAGAGGTGTATGTCTAATTCCAGTGCGATTTAGATTGGTTACTCCAGATGCAGCTGATCCAGCACTCATTAATGCATAAGCAAATGCCTGCAATTTTACCACAAAAGTAACACTTATTGTCACAAAGTGATTCCAACTTTATGACTGTCCTAAATTTACAGTAATGTAAATGTAAGAATGATAACAATTTATAAATACTATGGGAGAAAGGTAATATAAAATGTAAAATAAACAATCAATTGGTGGTAATATAACTGGATATTTGCTAGCTGGGTTTTCATTACGTAATTATGGGTCCGTTAGGATTGACTCGTTCGAGTACTAAAATAACTCATGGCATATATATAAACTCCCTAAAATACCTTTAGAGAAAAACTTATAACTCGTGAAAATAGTTGACTTTCTTTGATATTTTGTTATCGAAATAGCTTATGCATACGGCGGAGCCACGTTTGGCTCTCTGCGGGCTTGTGCCCCCACTAATTTTGAAGGTTTCTTCATGTATTACGTATGTATATACACACTACACACATCCCCTGACGCACTCCATCTCTTCCTTTAGCAACAGTCTGCTTCTTATCACTACCCTGATGCACTCCATCTCTTAACTCAAAAAAAGTTTTACTGCAACCTTCCATAAAGATGTTAGGAAGCCTATTAAATAAAACGCCTTGCTCTACATCTCCCAACATCTTTGCTTATGTTGGTTTCATTTTCCTTAATAATTAACATATGATGTTAATGTAATGTTATATTATGGAAAAACTTAAAGGTTTCGAATCAAATTGGGTTATCAATCTTTCTATTAAAATTACAAAAACAAACTTTGTTTTTTATTACTCATTTTGATTTTTAAATGTGTCTTTAGTTAGTTGGTTTAATCCTTGTATATATTTTCCACTATTCAGTTGGTCTATACAATTAATAACAAAAGAAACATTTGAAGATGTGCTCATAGTTTTGATAAAATTCAAATATTTTAGTGATAACAAGTCACATGTTTAGAGACCAAAATGACTACTCTAAATTGGTGTCGACCCTGCTACAAAATTAGAATAGGGTTTCCAAATTATTTAAGATGATGGCTCTGCTAAAAATTTACATATATATAATGCCCCCACTATTCAAAGTTTCTGGCTACGCCACTACATACATACATATATGATTTTATAAAAAAAAATATCAACACTAATATGATAGAACATTTATGTTATAAGTACTTAATTAAATTGTTCATCCAAACATAGTTTATATCTTTATGTAGGTTATATAGGGAATGTAAGTCTCATATATTC
>Ga0209282_1001347_pt1 | contig 13391 bp, 6 predicted proteins | sample Mtrugardesep15_FD_187529 | JGI IMG/M metagenome (GOLD analysis project Ga0209282, IMG submission 187529) | Root nodule microbial communities of legume samples collected from California, USA - M. trunc garden sep15 (SPAdes) (version 2) | ecosystem: Host-associated > Plants > Roots > Nodule...
AAACAAGTGAGCCTTCTCAGGATCTTCAGTGGTAAACTGTTTGTTTCCCTCCATTAATTTCATAAACCATCCTTCAGATGCATATATTCCTTCCAGTAATGGCTCGTGAAAGATTGGCTTGTCTCCATCCGCGTAGATATAAACTTTGAGCATCTTCTCCATTAGTTCGTAACTCCTGCAAGAGACACCGAAGGAAACTAACATAACTACTAACTTACTAATCAGCATAATGATAAGATTCAATTAGAATCTTGGTCAATTATGGTTTAACCTTAATGCAGTGATTTAGCTCAAGAGTAGATTCTGTACATTAAGATATGATAATTGTTTATGGTACCTACCTTCTAAACATGGAAACATTTCTGTATAAAGGTGAGTAAAGTCTTGAATCATTCATAATTATAGGTGCATTTTCAATCTCTGATTTTGCTTTCAAAATTTCCACATTAACAGCTGAAGAACTGGCCGGTTTCTACAAAACATTAAAAACAAGACAAATTAGAAATCTAATCATGAAAATCCATCTACACATTGTAATAAATGACACATAATCCAATACATACCGGTAGCTGAGAAGAAGCATGGCTATGCTGCAACATTGAGTTCATCTCAGATATCGTAACTACTTTCGATGGCTTCTTTTTGGAATTCTTTGAAATCATGGGCTTATCATTACCTTTTGTAGCATTGTAATTAGCTTGCAAAGCTTCCAAAATTCCATCCTTTGGATACTTTTTTGAATCAAAGAATGTTCCGTTGGACAATGACACCATAGGCTGTGGTGCAAGCAAGGAAGATTGATTCCCTTGTGATGTTAAATTAACATCTTTTCCATCAACACTACCTATTGGTGAACTATCATTTCTAAAGCCAACAACAGTTTCAAGTTGTTTACTCTTTTCTGAATTTGTAACTTGATCTAATGAAGAGGCTTGAGGACTAATTGGTATATTTTGTAATGGATTAGTAGAGTTTGAATTTGAAGCATTTAGTTTCACATTATTATCATCAATTGTAGAATTAACCAAAGGTGTATCCATTGCGAAACTTTTGATTCTAGCAGTAAGAGAAGAAAAAAACTTGCTATTTGGAAGTTCAGAAAACTGAAGAACTAAAATTAGAGCTACTATTATTCCTAACAATGAAACTAATCTTCTTGTTTCTGCTTGACATAGAAATCTAAAAAATCCCAGATCCATGTTACAATTGCAGAATGTACTAACATACAATACACGTACCACAAGAAAATGAATCAAGGTTTAATGGAAACTTCATGGATCACCCATCATGAAATGGTTCATTTTTGGAATTTTTAAAGCAAACCCATTTGAGATCAGGTGCGAAAGTTGATAAATTTGGTGAAGGTTTTTGATGGGTGAGTGAAGTGAAGGAGATGAATGTTGCTGTAAGAAAAGAGAAATAACGTGTTACGGGATCATGAGACGAGAATGCACCGACAGTGGAAAAACGATTTGTTTATGTGACTTTTTATGTTCTGTCTGTTTCAAAAAGAAAAAACAAAATACGTGTCACTGTTTCAGGTAAAAACATAGGAATACAAGATCGGAGAAAAATGAGGAGAGTAACATGCAATCATCAAGTGAAAAAGTCAAAACTTGTCTGTTACATCTACCAGTAAATTGATTTAATAAACTAAACTTCCCAATTTATCTCCTCTTTTGTCACTTTGTTGTACATTTTTAAGTGGTACCATTTTCGTAGATACAAAGTTAAAAAATATTTTTGGCAGTATGCAAACATAAAAACACCTCACAGAAAATCAACCTTTCATAAAAAATTCAACATAATGAAATTTAATAAAAAGTGTCCTTGTAATCACGTAGTATAATTTAGATGGTAAAAAGTTGTTGCGACATTTGACACGTTAGGAACGTGAATTCGAATTCACAATTTTTCATTTCTTTAACACTTAATGTGTATGAGTTCGGGGCTAGACTCTTTAAAGAAAAGGTTATTGTAAACTTTAATCTAAAATTCCAAACGCACACTAGTGATACTAATATTAATATGTTTAGAAATCCATGACAATATTTTATGACATTATTAAAGACCACACCCACACCATATGATTCAATTAAACTGCCAATCAGTGAAGGGAATAAGATTCATTAATTTATTTACACAAAAAACTTAGGGAATGTACAAATAAATAAAATGACATTATAAATCAATCTAGGCACTAATGTTTCTTAAATTTCAAGTGAAAATTATTATTATTATTTTTTTACAAAAAGGAATGAAGAAAATTCTGTTTACTCTACATGGAGTGTGTCTCTGAAATCACAAAAGTAATTTATCTAGTTCTTGCGGTGAAGACTCTATTGTACCAAATAGAATGGAGTATCATGTGAAATATATCATACTTGACAGGACTCTTATGCCAAAGAAAATGCTGCTGCACTTTTTTCACTCTCATCTGCATTTGAAGATACCTCTTTTTTGGGATGGAAACAAGTATACTCTTCAAATTTGGAATGTCCTTCTCCAAAACAAAAACAGCAAATGATTCCCAATTCAAAACTTCGAAAAAAGGAGGCACAAAATTGTCTGATATAATAACCGGAACACATTCGTAGATGATAGCTTCGACAACTCTAGGACTGTTGACTTCATATCCCTTTGGACAAAGACAATACTTGCTGCTTTTCATGTACTGAATGTAGTTCCTGTTTCCCTTCGACTTTGGCAGCATACCGAAGATTTTCACGTCGGGATCTTTATTTTCCCAGTGCTGCAGCAGAATTGGGCGGACATAACCGTGCATACCGCCTGCATAAAATGCAAGCGTTTTTCTCTTTGAAACTGGTCTTCCCCCGATGTCTCTGGTAGGATTCTGTGCATTGCGGACGTAAGTTTCAGGAAGTGACACGTCCTTCCCAAACATGAAACCTTCTTTGGCATCGGCATTGCACAGGGATCTTATGCACTTTGACATCCGCTGCTTTGTTTCTGAAGGTGCCTGCAGATTGCAGTCCAAAGGTATATTATGCAAAGAAAGAAGGGTACTGATAGAATTGATAGTTCACCAAACAAATCATCAATTTAGTTTCAAATTGAAAGGTGTCATATAATTTGGTCTCTGAAATTGATGAAATTTCAAAATAATCCCTGAAATTGAAAATTTGTGATCACTTTTGGGCAGCCCAATTTATTCCCTGAAATTGTCTCAACGTCTCAAAGGGACTTACATTATCGAGGATTTTCAATTTCAACAATCATTTTTTCAGATTTCGTTAATTTCAGAGACTAAATTGATCCTGTGCAATGCTTTTAGATGTGAAATAGTAAACAATTATAGCCAGTGCCTTCACAAATTGAGACAGAAAAGACTCACTGATTGAAATGAGAAAAACATACCCAATCATGGCAAGCAACAAGAAAATGATCAGCACCTCCTGTTCTATTCCAGAAAGAATGTTTCCTGGCAATCACGTCTACATAGTTATTCAGGTACTGCATTAGGTTCCTATGACTATGTGAATTTGAATCATATAATATTTCCTCGAGCCTTCGAGAACTAAAAGGTAAGTAAAACAGGTGGGCCTTCTTTGCGTCTTTAGTGACAAATGCTTTATTAGCTTCCATCAACCTCATGAACCATCCCTCGGAGGCATATATTCCCAAAAGATATGGTGAATGCATTATTGGCTTTGACCCTTCTCCGTATACATACACTTTGAGAGTCTTTTCCATCAATTCATAGCTCCTAATAATTGGCAGTTATATGATAGTAATAAGGTGAAATGAAAATTTAGCAGTACCAACAAGAACATTGCTTCATATCTTACAAAATTGAGCCCAAAAAAGAGAAAGACGTCATGAAATTCAGCACGTTTCACAAATTTTGAATGAGCTGATCAATAAATACACTGATATTCTATAGACCCTTTTGGATAAACAGCTTCATAAACACTCTTAGCATAAGTGCTTATCATATAAGTAATAAGTACCTATGCATGAAGTACTTCTATAATAAAAGATAGAAAAAAAAATCAAAAATATTTTCAAAAGTTATCATTGAGAGCTTATGAAAATAAGCTGAAAACAACTTTTGGATAGGTCATAAGCTGATTCCATATGCTCTCCCTAACAGTGCCACAAGAGCTTATGTCATATATAAGCTCAAATAAGTCAATCCAAACAGGCTTATAATGTAATACATCTTATCAGATGACAGAAAAAAGTTGAACCTGTTTATCATCTGAACCATAAATAAAAAATATCTCTAAATGTCCAAACAAAATGCAGTTCACATATCATTACAAAAATATCATTAAATTGTAAATTGTTGGAGTAGAGTTAATTTGCAGAAGATGCGTTTGAACCGTTTTCAAAACCAGAAATACCATAATAATTAAATGATACCTCTTAAACATGGAAACGTTATGAAAAAGAGGAGCATAAAGGTTTCCAACATCGGTTACAACTGGTGCATTTTCAATCTCTGATCTTGCCTGAAGTAGCTCTTGATCAACAGCTGAAGACCACCTTGGCCTCTAAACACAAGTTGGCAACATAAGAACAGAACACAAGAATGCACAATAGTCATAAAATAAATAAACGAAATTACATATACTAGTATACCATAGATCGATACGAAGTATGGCTTTGAAGCAATAACTTGTTCATATCTGATATTGATGTTCTCTCTGGAACTTTTATAAGAGAACTTTTAGTCACCTCCGGCACAGTAACGACAGAAGAATTATTGCTCGTTACATTGACATCATCTTTTAATGGCTTGAACCTCTCATCATTCATGGAATCGGTAATTTCAGAGTCCTTCAATAAAGCTTTTGTTGGAGGATTTGTAGAAATTTCAGAATGATTGGATAAATTTTCTGTTAGAGGACCCTTAGTAGTAGGCGGCGGAGTTAAATATGTTGGTGCAATTGCAGGAGAAAGGGAATGAAAATTAGCATATGAATTGTTGACCTCTCTTGACAAATTCATACCTATAACAGTTCTTGAAATAGTGTCATTTTCCTTATACACACTAGTTTCATTAACTTTCTCAAGAGGGTGTTCTGAATTTGTTTGATTCAAGTAGGTGATATTGTTAAATATTTCAGAGGCAGATGGTGAATCTGCAGGTCGAAATATACCACTACTACTACTACTAGGATTTGATGTAGGTACTAGAATTTTACCATAAGGTAGCTCAAAATATTGGAATGCTAAAATGAGTGCAAAGGTAATACCAATAATGCATAACAATTTCTTTCTTTCTAAATGAAATAAGGAGAAAGCATCTTGACCCATTTTGGTAGAATTACATTAACATGTGAAGACTGCAAATTATTAAACAAGATCCAGTGAGTGAGAATTAAGAAACAGGCAAATTGTTTATGAGAGTCAAAGAACATGATAGAAATAGAAAGTACAAGAAAAATGGTAACGTGGGTTAATTACCTCGAAGTCAAAGGAAGTTGTAGCGAAGCAAAACAGAACAAAAGTGGTGTCGTTGATGTTCGGTCGGACACCAAACTTCCTGTGATCCCGTCACGGCTTTCCTCACTCTCTTGACAACAAGGACAGTAAAAATATAATATTCTTCCTTTTTTTTTTCTTTCTCTTTAGTAAAAAAGAAGTCAACAAGATTTCAAGAAAACAATCAATTATTAACCTCGTTAAAGAGATAAAGTGAAAAGTCAATTTATTGTACTTTTAGAATTAGTAGTAGTATTAAATAAGGGTATCTATGGAAAAAAATAATTAATGTGTGTTGTAATTTGAAAAGGGAGTTATATTTAGAGACAAAAAAAACAAAAGGGGGTTTATATTAAGGGACGGAGGGAGTAATTGTTTGTTTGTTTATTGTTACACGAAGCGAAGCTCATAATGGTTCTCTTTACAATCTCTGCTAACTAACTCAACTCAAACACAAAAAAAGTTTTGATGAGAATCCAGAGGGTACACCACTAGATTTAGAGGCACGTGAAAGTTAAGATGCTGCCATGTGTGTCTTTTGATGAGTAGTCTTTGATTTTCCCCATGGTACTAGCCGTGGGTCCTATTTCTAAATTTTCCCAATTCTATTAACTTTATCATGCTCTCGTCCCCACTTGATAATTAGGGATAACAATAATTGTAAGTTGATCTTTTCTGAATGAAGATTGATTCCCATGTAATATGCTAAATTGATATCTTTTCCATCAACACTACACTAGTACACTACCCATCGCTGAACTATCATATTTCTAAAGACAACAGCATTTTCAATTCATTTACCCTTTTCTGAACTTGTAAGTTTATCTACTAATGGGGAAACTAGACGACTAATTACTTTATCATGTACAACGCGTTACTAGAGGAAGAAAAAAATAATCACCTAAATCAATTAAAACACTAAATACTAAAAATCACCTAAAGAATTACCCCTCCGTCCTATATTAGATAATCTAGTTGACTCCTCACACGTACCAATGCATATGTTTTATCTTTGATATCTTCAATTATCTACTAAAAAAATTATGAAAATTTAATATTTTAAAAATATTAATCGAGACGAATCCAACAACATCTTACATGATATTATTTATCTTTGTGAATAGTAGAAAAATATAGTCAAAGTTTGTTAAGTCAATAACGTATATTGTCAACTAGATCATCTATTGAGGGACGGAGGGAATATTTAATAGAATATGTATAATTTTTCGGATTTCTTTTTGTTACATATAATTGTCAGGATTTATTTTTGTTATGCGGGCTAAACGTACTTCTCGTGGCTCATACGGACTAGACTTAATGGGTAATGACTATGAAGCAAAGATATTCATAACATGGTGACATATCTCTATATGATACCGATATTCTGCAGATACTCGCAAATACGCACCCACGAATTATTAGATTAATTTTTGAAAAATATTTTATCAGATACTTCACAATCACACACACATATTTATTATAAGATACTTCGTTTACACGTATCCAAGAAAAAATGAAGGGTAAAAAACATGAGACAATGTTGTGAGAATTCAACGAAGATATAGATTATTCAATTTAAGATGTGAATCAGTTGAATTGTCTTTCAACAGTCCATACTTAGAAGTTATGGCTTTTGTGGATGAATGTAATGAGAGAGGAGACTCAATCAATCAAAATTAGACAAATTTTGTTTTAAGTTCTTTTAGTGATACTTTTGTTAACAACCCACTTAGATTGATCCGATGATATTCGCTTGGGACCTTGAAGTTTGCTCATCCGCAAGATCTCAAGTCGATTCTACCCAATGCCAATGATACTTTTGTTAACATATTTTACATGCATATAAGTTTTACTATATGAAATTTATTAACGTATCTTAGGTGTATAGTATAATTTTTTTTTTTAAATCATGTATCTGCCTATTTGTACCGTAATGTGCTCGCACCTGTACTACATATCCGAGTTTCATAGGATAGTGGTCTATTTGGGGCCAGGGTAAAAAGTTGTTTAGGGTAACGGTCTATTTTACACATATATAAGTTTCACTGTAATAAAAAATTTGTTAAAGGATTTTAGACATATCGTATCATAAATTTTAAAAGCCTTTGAAAAATTTGGGTCCAAAATTTAAGGCTCAAGCCTTACAATTTAGACTATTACTTTTTCCACCTTATGTCTTACTAGCGTGTTCTGTAAATTTTTTAAAAATACCCCTGTGATTTTCGGATTTTAAAATCCAAACTGAGTTTTTCCTTTGTTATAGGGTGGAAAAAAAAAGAGTTTTTCATCAATTGGGATTTTATAATCCAAAAATCTCGGAAAAAAAATAGGGTGTGTTCCTTGATTTTTTTTCAGATTATACAATCCGAACACCCCATAAACACCTTTTTTCAAGGAAAAAAACAGCTAGGATTATATAATCTGAACAATATCAACACAAATTTTGAACATGTTTGTAACATGAATAATCATTTTAAGGACAATATTTATCCTCCTAACTCTCATGGATAGTCATCTTAGGTCATTGTTAGCTGTTAGTTAAAAATCCAGTTTTTAGGCTTACTTGATCAGATTGCTCCGAAACTTAGCCTTGACCATAAAATCAGGAGAGAAAAAAAATCAAGGATCATGACTCCCTTAAACTTTTTGGTGATATTTTTATGATTTTATTTGACAGATTTTTTTTCATCATTTTTTACTTTGTTTCATGGTTGTTTTAAAAACAAAATTCAAAACTGTTGAAATGGGAGAGATTTTGATTGCTGGTTATACACAAGCATATTTAGGATTATAAAATCCAAAGTCAAATTAGGATTTTATAATCCGAAAATCCGATGGCATTTTTGAAAATTTTACAGGGTGCGTGAGTATGTCATAGGGTGAAAAAGTAATAGTCTACGATTTATAAAGACTTGGTGGTCTAGCCATACAGATTAAGCTCTAGGCTCAAGATTTAAGGCCCAAACCCTACGATTTATCAGGCTTGGTGTGTAAGGGTGGGAACAAGCCTGACCGCCCGACATGGCCTATGGCCTAGCCATTTTATAGTCTAACTCAGCCTAACTCGTTTAATAAGAAGGATAGACTCAAGCTTTTATAAAGCCTACGTAATTGTCGGACTACAAGCTTACAAAAAAGCATGTTAAGCCCGTCATGTCGGCCTATTAAGCGTTTTATATATAATATCTCTTATATTATTTAGTAGAAGGTATATTGATGTGCTTAGACTTTCATAAGATTTCGTTATTTAGTGTGCTTTAGGACTTCATAAAATTTTGCATATTTAATAGTAGACTTATAGGTGTCGCCAGACCTTAATGTAAAATAGACTTTTAAACTTCCTTAGCCCTTTAAACATGTCAGGGCAGATCTTAAAAATGAGTTTATGACGAGTAATAGGCCAGACTTAGGTCTATAAGTTTTGAAGTAAGGCAGACATAGGTCTTACAAAGTCCTGCCCGACCTAACCCATTTGCACCCTATTGATGGGTCAGCCCATACAGACTAAGCCCATTTTAACAGGTCTAAACAAAAAGAATTATGCTCTTCTCCCAACTCGTTTTGCTCATTCCCAACCAAACTTTTGACAATGCCCCTACGTGAGTTAACTCACGCTAGTGTTAATCTCTACGTGAGTTAACTCATACAGGGGTATTATGGGAATTTCAGTTGGGAACGGAAATAGTAGAATTCAAACAAAAATTGTGTCACGTTGTCTTTCAATTTTTGTTTCTTTTATTCTTCTATTATTTTTGCTGTTCCAACAAGATTTTTATTTAACTTTGTGTTAACTAAGTAAAGTACTCAACATTGTAGATGCCATGACGATGCTCTAAATTGTTGCTAGTCATAAAGTAAAGTAACTGTTGAGAGGTTAAATTGATAGCAGTATAAGCGTTTTTTTTTTTTTTTTTTTTTGCTGTGAGAGTTCTATAATTAGAAGGAGTCGTTTTCTTGTTGTGGGGTATTCACTTTAATTAGTTCCAATTGTGCTGGTGAATCTTTGTCTTGAGCTGTTGTATTATCGAGCTGGTGTTTTTAATATCAAATTGTTCTTGGTGGATTGATTGATCTTGTAAACTTTTTGCGCATAGATTATGCTGTTAGTTGATTAAATTTAATATGTTTCTGGGAAGAAAAAATAAAAGATTGCTTAAAAAGGAATATTCGAATGTGTTGAAAGCTCCAAATACGCCAAAAACCGGATTTCACCCACCAGTGCATATAGATGCGTCTCTTTTCTAGATGTAACTCATGTTTATGCCTTTTTTTAATTTACATCTACCTTGTTTTTTTCCTCTCCATAATCTTTTTTCTTCATTTCTCAAGTGTATATTCTTAATATCCAATCCAAATTGAAAAGCAAAATCAATAAGTTTATAAATTGTTCTTAACAAAGTTCATATTACCACTACTACTTCATTATCAATTTTTTTTATTTTATTTAAAGAAATGAAAATAAAGCCTTTACTTCAATAGTCCAACTCCAGTCACACTCATACTGTCAAGCTGCTTATAAAACCGAATTTAATGCCCACCATACTATATATAGAAACAGCAACCTGCTAATTAACCCACATGTATAAGGCTATGGCCATTTCATACAATAATAATGCATTTATAGTAAATTGTGGCATTCAGAAAGGATCTCGTCACTATAACAATATTCCACTCTTGTCTATTTTTAAGGTAAGCATGAATTTAATTTCACACATTTGTTACTGGCTAAATTGTTGCTAATTAACTCACTGAGCAGTCAAACAAGAGACCAACTCTTCCTGAAGTCTCCTTGCAAATTGATGTCCCCAAAACTGTGAAAAATAGTGTTGCTAAATTGATTGACGTTTTTGTGGATTCATTCTTTGAATTCATTGACAAGCCATTGCTTCCTTCTAAGGTATATACATTAATGCTCTTCTTGTTTCTCCGTATAAATTGTGTTCTTTTGAATCTTTAAATTTATTCATCAGCTGTTCAATGTGCTGCAGAGTAACTTTGCTCCTGTGGAAGAGTTGGAGGAAGCCATACTTGTGACTTGCATCCATGGACGAATTCCTATTGATTTTCCAGAGGGTGTCTACATTAGAAATGGTCAGCATGATATATACATTAAGGCAACATAGTAGTAACATTTTTAGATAGTATATAATCAAAGTGATGTGACATGAAGCATAAGTTACTAGCTTGTTGATGAATTCAAGGGTAAAAAGATGCGATAAACTCCATTCCCAAGGACACCAAAGAAGGAACTTTACATTTCTTATGCAATTTTTGTCATTATATAATCTACTATATTGTTGATAAAACAGCCAAGACAACACAAATGCATAATACATAGATTTTTAGCCAGTCAACTTAGATGGACCTGTATTCATTGTTATAGTGTTTTCAGGTGGTTCTCAACCATTGATTTGAGGTCGGACAATTCATATTTTAAACTCAACTTCTCACAATAAACCGACCTCGATTGTTTATTTCGGTTGGACAATAATTGCGTTACAGCAAGAAATCCAAATCAAAATTATAGAAACTATATTTTTATATATAAACTTAAATATGAATTTGGTCCATACAAATATAGCGCGTTTGAGTTTTTAAAGTCCTTAGGATGATGCAATTATGGTCAAGAACTACGTAAGTCGCTTTGATGTTGGAGACATACACAATATGTCAAATTCTATGATCAATAGTTGTGCTCTTGTGGGTTTATTTATCAGTTTACTCTATGCTTCGTTTTTTTAAGCCCTCCAGCATTTTCCTCCAATAGTCCTCCCAAACCGAACCATAGATCTAGATTTCTCTTCTAACAAAAAGGTAATTAATATATACATTGATATATAATGTGCAGGACCAAATCCACTTTTTGGAGGACTGAAATCAACAAATTCTATCTTTGGTAGGTCAAGTCATATTTGGGTGGAAGGAGAAGGAATGCTTCATGCATTGTATCTTAAAAAATCAAATCATGGAAGTTGGACAGTCCTCTATAACAACAAGCACGTTGAAACAGAAACATACAAACTTGAAAAACAAAGAAACAAACCATTGTTTCTTCCTGCCATAGAAGGCAATTCACTCGCCATTTTGTCTGCTTATCTCTTCAACTGGGTCAGCTTCCTAATTCATTTCATTTTTAGCACATTTAAAATAAGCATCCTTTAATGCAAAGAGTTTATTCGTTAGAATTGGTCATTTTAGTCCTTAAAATTACAAGACTCGGTCCCTTAAAGACGGTATTATGAACTCATTTGGTTAAATCTTGTGGACTTAACAGTTGAGATCTGGCAAAGTAAACAAATACATTAGCAACACCAATGTGTTTGAGCATTCAGGAAAGTTTTACTCAGTTGCTGAAAGTCACATGCCACAAGAGATTGATATTTTTTCCTTGAAAACTTTAAACAATTGGGAACTCAGCGCAGCTTGGAATCGACCTTTTACCAGCCATCCAAAGGTGTTTTTATTTACCTATTATATTTGCTTTGCAAATCAACACTTTTTGCACTCTACAATTGTTTGTTCACTCTCAAATTAATTCTTTTTTATGTACCATATCACAGAAAGCTCCAATTACAGGGGAGCTAGTTACATTAGGTGTGGAACCAATTAAACCTTTTGCTGTGGTTGGAATTATTTCTGGTATGCTTTTGTAAAAGAAAAAAGTTGAACCAAAATAAGTTTGTTTAATATTTATTACTTTGACATTTTTCTTTTCCTCTTTTTCTTTTTCAGCCGATGGAAAGAAATTGGTTCATAAAGTTGATATCAAACTAAACAGGTGTAGTCTTTGCCATGACATAGGTGTTACGCAAAGGTAGCATTATTGACAATTATGCTGGCTTGGAGTTACTATTGTCTAAAACTACTAGATTTTCATATTACAAAACTAGTTTGTAGGGTGAGAAGGTGTATTAAAAACACTCAAATGATAAGATCTAGAAAAAACGACGCCAGTCACTTCATAAGTAGGTTTTGTACGTATCAGTTATGCCTGATATAAAAAACATGCAATGTAAAATATGTTTTCTATGAGAATTTTTTTTGCAGGTACAATGTGATCATGGATTTTCCACTAACTATTGATCTAAACAGACTTCTAAGAGGAGGCCAGTGAGTACATGTGAACTAAATGCCTTCAATTTAATTTATTTATGATTAGGGCATAGAAGAGTTTTTGTTACTCAGAACCTATTGTCTCCTTGTAGATTAATAAAGTATGATAGGAAAGAATATGCAAGGATTGGGGTAATGCCACGCTATGGCAATGCTAACTCAATCAAATGGTTTGAGGTGGAACCTAATTGCACATTTCACATTATCAATTCTTTTGAGGACGGAGATGAGGCATGTTGTTAACCTGAAGTATTATATAAATGATTCGGTGCTGTTTGGATAAGCAACTTAATGAGTGTTTATCATCATAAAAGTGTTTATGTATAATCTACTCGTATAACAAAAGATAGAATAAAGTCAAATTGTTTTCATAGAAGTTATAAGTTGTTTTCATATAAGATAACATAAGGTGAAAATTGCTTATATACATGTTAAAAGTTGTTTCCATAAGCTCTTCCAAAACAGTCTTACATATACTTATGTCAGTTGATTAACTCAATTAGTTTAATCCAAAGAAGCTCATATCATATATCGATTATTGTTAGAATAAAAGGGCTGCAATAAAATTTTGAAGGTATGTCTATTTGTGTGGAACAACAGGTTGTAGTGAGGGGTTGCAGATCTCTTGATTCTTTAATTCCTGAACCTGATCCGAGTTCGAAAGAATTTGAGTGGTTATCTCGTTCTCATGAATGGCGATTGAATATGCTAACCGGAGAGGTTAAGGAGAAAGATCTCTGTGGCGACAAACCAGTTTATATGGATTTTCCTATGATCAATGAAAACTTTGTTGGTGTTAAGCATAGGTATGCATACACACAAGTAGT